>JAESFM010000290.1_pt1 | contig 11392 bp, 12 predicted proteins | sample 9266171 | NCBI WGS metagenome assembly JAESFM01 (sample SAMN14505069, study PRJNA617099) | algae metagenome | isolation source: Hassallia sp. WJT32-NPBG1 and co-occurring heterotrophs from well developed... | place: USA: Mojave Desert, Joshua Tree National Park, California | collected 2006-06-22
CTGAAGCCCCGTTTCGGCGTGCTGGTCGTCCCGACGCTCGTCTATCTGCGCCGGGGCAAATTCATCGGCCTGATTCCCCGCATCCAGGACTGGCAGGTCTACATCGAAAAGACGCGCGGCTTCCTGGCCGCCGCCTGATCCTTTTTCTTCACTCAGCCATTCGACGGGACCGACCATCATGCGCCACCCCATGAAATGTGAAGACGAAGAGCAGCCGACCGGCGTTTTCCTGGGCGGCCCTTCAGCGGAAACGGTCGAACTTTTCCAGATGCCGCCAGCCGTCCGCCGGGTCGATCGCCTGACCCTGCCGGGAGCCGCCGCCGGTCTTCAGGAAGTAGCATCCCTTCTGGAGCAGGTGCGCCAAGCGCTCGCCGGCTTTTCCGCCGGCGCCGAACCCGCGCTGTTCCCGGTCGCTCACCTGGACGAAGCGGCCCTGGCCCTGCTGGACGACGCGCTCGGCGAGGGTGAGGTCGGCATGATCGTATCGGGCGTCGCCGAGTACCAGATCCAGGAATCCGTGCTGCCCGGCGTCTGGCGCGTCAAGACGTTCGACCAAGCCGGAAAGCCGATCGGCGACCATATCGAAGTCGCCGAAGTGCCCAGCGTCGTCCGCGCCGCCGCGACGGCAGCGACGCGGCCGGAACTGGTCATCGGCGATCCTCCCGCCGGCTGCATGAACGTCATGCCGGTCCTGGCCGAGCTGCGCGCCCGCACGGCGGCATACCGTCCGGGCCAGCCCAACCATGTCATCAGCTTCACCCTGTTCCCGATGAACGAGGTGGACATGGGCTTCCTGAAGCGGACGCTGAACCTCGGTCCCGTCCAGGCCGTCTCGCGCGGTTATGGCACCTGCCGCGTCACCCTGACCGGCCAGCGCCACGTCTGGAGCGTCCAGTACCTCAACGCGATGGACACGATCATCCTGGACACCCTGGAAGTCGGCGACGTCCCGGTGTCGCTCCGCGCCGCCGACGAGGATTTCCAGGACAGCGCGGAACGACTTGGGGAAATCCTGGAGGCCTATTTCCAATGACGGAGCCCCACGCCGGCACCGTCATGGAATGCGGCGTCTGCTGGACCCGCTACGATCCGGCGGAGGGCGACGCAGTGGCGCAGGTTCCCGCCGGCACGCCGTTTTCGGCGCTGCCCGACGACTGGCGCTGCCCGACCTGCGACGGCGAGAAGCATCGTTTCCTGGCATTCGGCGACCTCCCGGCTACCGATGCCGATTCCAGCCCCGCCGATTCGCTGGCCGCCGCGTACCGGCACATCGCGACGACCCGGATGGCGGACCTGCCGGTCTACAACCACCGCCTCGACGTGGTGGCCGTCGGCTTCCAGCGGTTCGGCGACGGCTGGCTCGGCATCGTCGCCACTCCCTGGTTCATGAACGCCGTGCTGGCTCCTTTGGAAGCCGGCGCCTGGAACGGCATCCGCGACGGCATCAAGGTCACCCGCGTCCTGCCGTCCGGCAGCTACGAGTTCGTCGCCGGCCATATCGAGGGTATCGGCACGATCCTCAACTGCTCGCTCTTCTCCCCGATGTTCGAGTTCCAGGAACAGGCAGCCGTGATCGAAGCTGCCGAGGCAGCGATGGGAGCCCTGCTCGCTCCTGAAGACTCCGCCGAACCCGAAGCACCTCCGCCATCTCCCCTGCCCCCGCCGGCGCCGCCGGCGGAAGTCAGCCGCCGCCACCTGCTGCGCGGCAGCTTTGGAAGCTGAGCCATGACCGCTCTCTCCGGTATCGAAGGCGAGCTCGCCGTCGGGATCCTGGTGGTCGACGCGACCGTCGCCGACGTCCGGCTGCGCTCCACCCGCACGACCGGCGTCGGTTCGATGCTGACGGGCCGCCCGATGGGAGAGGCGCTGTCGCTGGTGCCGATGCTGTTCAGCCTGTGCGGCATCGCCCAGGGCGTCGCCGCCGCGAATGCCTGCGAATCGGCTGCCGGCGTCACGCCCTCGGCTGCCCAGCGGGCGGCGCGCGAGATCCTGATCCTGGGGGAAATGGCGGACAGCCATGGCTGGCAGATCGCCATGGAATGGCCCCGCCTCGGCGGCGCTTCTCCCGACCACGGCCTGCTCCTGCCGCTCCGCAAGGCGACATCTGCGCTCGCTCCCGCCCTCTATCCCGCCCGCGACTGGACACGGCCCGGCGGCGGGATGCTGCTGCCCGACGCCGAAAAGCTGAGCGACACCCGCCTGCACCTCTCCGCAGCGATCGACAGGCTGATCGGAGACGGCTTTTCCAGGCTCCGAAACGCGGACGACCTTCAGGGCTGGGCGCAGCGTCACGCCAATCCCGCATCCCGGCTGATCGCCCGCATCATCGCCGACGACACGGCGGGCTTCGGCCGGAGCGGCGTCGCGGCGCTGCCCGATCTGCTGCCCGGCTGGTTCGCGGAGCAACTGACCTCGGCTCCGGACTTCTCCCAATTGCCGCACTTCGACGGCAAGCCGGCCGAAACCGGTGCTGCGCACCGCATCGCGTCCACGCCGCTGATCGCCGACTTGAAACGGCGCCACGGCAACGGCCTTCTGACGCGTTTCACCGCCAAGCTGGTGGAACTGGCAAGCCTGCCGGCCCGCCTCGCCGCCCTGTCCGGCTACCTGTCGCCCGAGCATCCCAGCGAAACTCCGTCTGAGCCGACGGGATCGGGCGCCGGATTGACGGACACCGCACGGGGAAGGTTGGCCCACTGGATTGCCCTCGACCGGGGCATCGTCAGGGATTTCCGGACCGTCGCACCGAACGAATGGAACTTCCATCCCCAGGGTGCGCTCGTGCGCGGCCTCGTCGGCCTGCCTGCCTGCGACGATCTCCGGCGCCGGGCGGATCTGCTGATCGCGGCGCTGGACCCCTGCGTGCCATGCCGCGTCATGATCGAGGAGCATGCCGGTGCATGAAATGTCGCTGTGCCAGGGCATCCTCGACATCATCGAGGAGCGAGCCGCCGCCGACCGCTTCAGCCGCGTGACGAAGGTGCGGCTCAGCATCGGCGCCCTCTCCCACGTCGATCCCAAGGCGATCGGCTTCGGCTTCGACGTCGTGACCCGCGACACCGTCGCAGACGGTGCTGTGCTGGAGATAGACCAGCCGCCCGGACAGGCCTTCTGCATGGCCTGCTCTTCCACGGTGACAATCCCGGCGCGGGGACAGCCCTGCCCGAGCTGCGGCAGCCATCAACTGATGGTCGTCGGCGGCGACGAACTGCGTGTCGATGAACTGGAGGTTTCGTGATGTGTACGGTCTGCGGCTGCGGCCCCGGCGAGACCCGGATCGAAGGACATGAGCACGAGCACGAGCACGAGCATGAACATGTCGGCCCGGACGGTACGGTGACGCGGCACACTCATCGCCACCACGGCCATTCCCACGACCGCGACATTCAGCCGAGCCGGCTGATCAAGGTCGAGCAGGACATCCTGGCGAAGAACGACCGCTTCGCCGCCGTCAACCGCCAGCTCTTCGCGGCGTCCGGCACCCTGACGCTCAACCTCATGTCCAGCCCCGGTTCCGGCAAGACCACGCTGCTGGTCCGCACCCTGACCGACCTCCGGGAAACCCGGCCCATGGCCGTCATCGAAGGCGACCAGCAGACGAATTTCGACGCCGAGCGCATTCGGGCGACCGGCGTTCCCGCCATCCAGGTCAACACCGGCAAAGGCTGCCATCTGGACGCGCAGATGGTGACCCAGGCGCTCGGCGTGCAACCGGCCCCGCGTGACGGGGTGCTGTTCATCGAGAATGTCGGCAATCTAGTCTGTCCCGCCGGTTTCAATCTCGGCGAGTCGAAGCGCGTCGTCGTGATCTCGGGGACAAGCCGCTAAAATATCCTGATATGTTCGCCACCGCCGACCTCATGATCGTCAACAAAACGGATCTGCTGCCGCATCTCAGCTTCGATCTGCCCCGGCTGATCGAAGGCGCCTGGCAGGTCAAACCCGGCCTCGAGGTGATCGAGCTGTCCTCGACCACGGGCGCCGGGCTCGACCGCTGGTACGATTGGCTCGGGTCGCACCAGCCATCGTCTCCTTCGGTCCCCGCGTAAGGAAGCCTCCCATGTGTCTCGCTCTGCCCGCCCGGATCACTGAAATCCATGACGATGACTCCGCCACGGTGACATTGGGCGGAGTCCGCAAGCAGGTTTCGCTCGCCCTGGTCGAGAACGCCGAAGTCGGCGACTACGTCATCGTCCATGTCGGCTACGCCTTGTCGAAGCTCGATCCCGCTGAGGCGGAACGGACGCTGGCGCTGCTGACGTCGCTGGATGCCGGTGCGGCGGCATGAAATACGTCGACGAGTACCGCGACGGCGCGCTGGCATCCCGGATCGCCGCCGCCATCGCGGCGGAGGCCGATCCCTCCCGCCGGTACTCCATCATGGAGTTCTGCGGCGGCCATACCCACGCGATCTGCCGCTACGGCATCGAAGACCTGCTGCCCGCCAACGTCGATATGATCCACGGCCCCGGCTGCCCGGTCTGCGTGCTGCCGATCGGCCGGCTCGACATGGCGATCGACCTCGCCCGCCGTGGGGAAGTCATCCTGTGCGCCTATGGCGACATGATGCGGGTGCCGGGCAGCGACCGCACCAGCCTGACCAAGGCGCGTGCCCAGGGCGCCGATATCCGCATGGTCTACGGCAGCGCCGATGCGCTGCGTCTGGCCCAGGAGAACCCCGGCCGCGAAGTCGTCTTCTTCGCCATCGGTTTCGAGACGACGACGCCGACCTCGGCCGTCGCGATCAAGCAGGCGGCGGCACTCGGCCTTCGCAACTTCAGCGTCTTCGCCAACCATGTCCTGACGCCGTCGGCCATTCAGGCGATCCTGGACAGTCCGGAGGTGGCATCCTCCGGCGCCGTCCGCGTCGATGCCTTCATCGGCCCCGGTCATGTCAGCACGATCATCGGCTCCGCCCCCTACGAGCGCTTCGCCCGCGACTACCGCCGCCCCATCGCCGTTTCCGGTTTCGAGCCGCTCGACATCATGCAGTCGATCCTGATGCTGGTCCGCCAGCTCAACGAAGGCCGCTGCGAGGTCGAGAACCAGTTCAGCCGCGCGGTGACGCGCGACGGCAACGCCAAGGCGCAAGCCCTGGTCGATGAAGTCTTCGAACTCCGCGACAGCTTTGAGTGGCGCGGACTCGGCACCATCCCCGACAGCGCGCTACAGATCCGCGAAGCCTTCGCCGACTGGGACGCCGAGCGCCGCTGGCAGCTCCGCTACACGCCAGTAGCCGACAACAAGGCCTGTTCCTGCGGCAAGATCCTGCGCGGCGCCAAGAAGCCGCTCGACTGCAAGATCTTCGGCACCGTCTGCACCCCGGAAAACCCCATGGGCTCCTGCATGGTCTCCCCCGAAGGCTCCTGCGCCGCCTACTACCTCTACGGCCGCTGGCGCGATGCTCCCATCATGGCAGACAAGCAATGACCAACCGCCAGCCCTATACCCGCAAGCTCGACCTGAAGAACGGGCGGATCGACATGAGTCATGGCAGCGGCGGGAAGGCCATGGCTCAGCTTGTCGATGAGGTTTTCGTCAAGGCCTTCGCCAACCCGCTGCTGGAGCAGCGGAACGATCAGGCGATGTTCGAGGTTGCGGCGGGGCGGATGGTGGTGACGACCGACAGCTATGTCGTCTCGCCGCTGTTCTTCCCCGGCGGCGATATCGGTTCGCTGGCGGTCCACGGGACGGTCAACGATATCGCCATGGCCGGCGCCAAGCCGCTCTATCTGACGGCAGGCTTCATCATCGAGGAAGGCTTTGCCCTGAAGGACCTCGACCGCATCGTCACGGCGATGGCGGAAGCCGCGCGGGCCGCCGGAGTCGCCATCGTCACCGGCGATACCAAGGTGGTGGAGCGCGGCAAGGGCGATGGCGTCTTCATCAATACGACCGGCATCGGCGTGGTTCCGCCTGGGGTCAGCCCGTCCGGCGACCGAGCCCGTCCGGGCGACGCCGTTCTGGTCAGCGGCACGGTCGGCGACCACGGCGTCGCTGTTATGTCCACCCGCGAGGGGCTAAGCTTCGAAACCAGCATCCTGTCGGACAGCGCGGCGCTGCACGGCCTTGTCGCCGACATGGTCGCGGCGGTGCCCGGCATCCACGTCATGCGCGACCCGACCCGAGGCGGACTGGCGACCACGCTGAACGAAATCGCGCATCAGTCCGGCGTCGGCATGGTTCTGAATGAGGCCGCCGTTCCGGTTCGGGAGGAAGTCGCCGCCGCCTGCGAGCTGCTGGGCCTCGATCCCCTCTACGTCGCGAACGAGGGCAAGCTGGTGGCGATCTGCGCGCCCGAAGATGCCGAAACGTTGTTGAATGTCATGAAAAGTCATCCGCTCGGCGCCGATGCGTCGATCATCGGCACCGTGCGGGAGGACAGCCACCGCTTCGTCCAGCTGGAGACCACGTTCGGCGGCAAGCGGATCGTCGATTGGCTGGCGGGCGAACAGTTGCCACGAATCTGCTGACGACCACCTGAACGACTAACCGGCCAACCGACCGATCAGTAGTCGTGGTCGCATTTCTCCGGAAGTAGGGCCGGAGCCGGCAGGGTGCCGGCGAAGAAGCCCTTGATGGCGGCGACAGGATCGGTCTCGGAAGTCAGCACCGCCTGGATGTCCCGTGACGCACATTTCTTGATGAACTTCTCCCGCGCATTGCCGGTGATGACCACCTTGACCTCGTCCAGCGGATGCGGACCGTCGCTCTCGAAGACGTGGAAGATCTGGTCTTCGGCAAGGTGAAGGTCCTTTACCTTGACCGGCTCGGTACCGGCTTCGGCTTCATAGACCAGGAAGCTACGGCAGCGGCCGGCATGGGGGGTGACGGTTTCCAGGTCCAGGCTGGTCAGGGCGAAACGCATATCGGGTCTCCGGGCACACAAGCGATGCCCGAAAATGCCACGGCCCGCGCCCGGACATCATTGAGATGCCGCAAGCGCGGGCCGTCCTGGCGTTATGCCGCAGGCTGTCCTGCTCCCGAATTCAGTCCCGGATGATGCCTAGGATCTCGTGGGCCGCCTTGGGAATGTTGGTCCCTGGACCGTAGATCGCAGCAACGCCGGATTCGCGCAGGAAGTCGTAGTCCTGGGGCGGAATGACGCCGCCGCAGACGACGATGATGTCGTCCGAACCCGCCTTCTTCAGTTCCTCGATCAGCGACGGGACCAGAGTCTTGTGACCGGCGGCCTGGCTGGACACGCCGATGACATGGACGTCGTTCTCGATCGCCTGCCGCGCCGCCTCTTCCGGGGTCTGGAACAGCGGTCCGACATCGACGTCGAAGCCGATATCGGCGAAGGCGGTCGCGATCACCTTGGCGCCCCGGTCGTGACCGTCCTGGCCCATCTTGACCACCAGCATGCGCGGCCGGCGGCCTTCGGCCTCGGCGAAGTCGGCGACCTCCTTCTGGATGGCCGCGAAGCCCGCATCGCCCTCATAGGCAGCACCATAGACGCCGCTGACCGAGCGGATGACCGCACGGTGGCGGGTGAACACCGCCTCCAGCGCGTCGGAAATCTCGCCGACCGTCGCCCGTGCCCGCGTCGCCTTGACCGCGAGATCGAGCAGGTTGCCGGAACCGTCCCGCGCCGCCGCCGTCAGCGCGTCTAGGGACGCCCGCCATGCCGCCTCGTCGCGGCTGGCGCGGATCTGCTGGAGACGCGCCACCTGTTGCTCGCGGACGGCGGTGTTGTCGATGCTCAGGACATCGACCTTCTCGGGGTTGGCGACCCGGTACTTGTTGATGCCGACGACGACTTCCTCGGCCCGGTCGATCCGGGCCTGACGCTGGGCGGCGGCTTCCTCGATCTTCAGCTTCGGCATGCCGCTCTCGACCGCCTTGGTCATGCCGCCGAGGCCTTCGACCTCGTCGATCAGGGCCTGCGCGTGGGTCGCCAGCGAGTTGGTCAGCGCCTCGATGTAGTAGGAGCCGCCCAGCGGATCGACCACGTGCGGGATGCCGGTCTCTTCCGCGATGATGAGCTGCGTGTTGCGCGCGATGCGGGCGGAGAACTGGGTCGGCAGGCCCAGCGCCTCGTCATAGGCGTTGGTGTGCAGCGACTGGGTGCCGCCGAGCACGGCGGCCATCGCCTCGACCGTGGTCCGGATGATGTTGTTGTAGGGGTCCTGCTCGGTCAGCGACACGCCGGAAGTCTGGCAGTGGGTCCGCAGCGCCAGCGAGCGGGCGTCCTTCGGTTCGAAATTCTTCTCCATCAGCCGCGCCCACAGCAGCCGGGCGGCGCGCAGCTTGGCGATCTCCATGAAGAAGTTCATGCCGATCGCGAAGAAGAACGACAGGCGCGGAGCGAACTGATCGACCTTCAGGCCCTTGGACTTGGCGGCGCGGACGTATTCCAGACCGTCGGCCAGCGTGAAGGCCAGTTCCTGCACGGCGGTGGCGCCGGCTTCCTGCATGTGGTAGCCGCTGATCGAGATCGAGTTGAAGCGCGGCATGTTCAGCGCCGTGTACTCGATGATGTCGGCGACGATCCGCATGCTGGGTTCGGGCGGGTAGATATAGGTGTTGCGGACCATGAACTCCTTCAGAATGTCGTTCTGAATGGTCCCGGCCAGCTTGTCCTGGCTGACGCCCTGCTCTTCCGCCGCGACGATATAGCCCGCCAGCACCGGCAGCACGGCGCCGTTCATGGTCATCGACACGGTCATCTTGTCCAGCGGGATATCCGCGAACAGGATCTTCATGTCCTCGACGCTGTCGATCGCGACGCCCGCCTTGCCGACGTCGCCGACGACGCGCGGATGATCGCTGTCGTAGCCGCGATGGGTCGCGAGGTCGAAGGCGACCGACAGGCCCATCTGACCGGCAGCCAAGTTCGCCTTGTAGAACTTGTTGCTCTCCTCCGCCGTGGAGAAACCGGCATATTGCCGGATCGTCCAGGGCCGGTGGGAGTACATGGTCGCCCGTGGCCCACGGGTATAGGGCGCGAAGCCGGGAAGCGTTTCCAGCTCCAGCCCCGCCAGATCGTCCGCCGTATAGAGCGGCTTGACGGGAATGCCTTCCGGCGTGTTCCAGACGAGGGTGTCCGGCGAGGCGCCCCCGGTGTCCTTGGTTGCCAGCGTGGTCCAGTCGGCCAGCGTCTTCTTGGGGAAATCAACCATGGGACAATACCTCCGGGGCCAGCTTCGTTCTAACAACAGGATTCAGGTGTCAGTTTAACAGGTGTCAACCGCCGATGCCGCCCTGCGACCGGCGGGCAACCACCGCCCAGGACGCCTGCATCAGGGCCGCACCCAGGGCGGTCTTCAGCAGGGTCGCGGCGATGAAGGGCGTCAGCCCGACGGCGATGGCCTTCTCGGCGCCGAACAGCACCGCAAGCCATGCGACGCCGGGGACGAACAGCAGGACATGGCCGACCGACATGGCAACCAGCGCCTTGACCGGGCTGCGGTCCCAGCCGCGTTCGGCCAGCCAGCCGATCAGACCGGCGGCCATGACGAAGCCGGCGAGATAGCCGGCGGTCGGACCGGTCATATAGGCGAAACCGGCGCCCGCCCCGGCGAAGACCGGCAGACCCGCCAGACCTTCGGCCAGATAAAGCAGGACGGTCGCCGTCGCGAGACGGCTGCCATAGGCCATGCCGATCATCATGATGGCAAGGCTTTGCAGGGTCATCGGCACCGGCCAGAACGGGACCTGGGCCTTGGCCGCTAGCGCCAGCAGCAGGCTGCCGGCGATGGCGAAGCCGGCGGACCGGATCAGGCTGTTGCCGGGAGCCAGCGTGTCCAGCAGCGTCGGATGGGTCGCGGAATGAGACGTCATGGAGAAACCCCTTGCTCTACACTTCAGCGATCAGGCGAACTCGATGATGATCTGATCCACCGCAAGGCTGCTGCCCGGCTCGGCATGGATCTTCGCCACCTTGCCATCCTGCTCGGCGCGCAGAAGGTTTTCCATCTTCATCGCCTCGACGACGGCCAGTTCCTGGCCTGCCTTGATCTCCTGACCCACTTCGACCGCGACGCGGGCAAGCAGGCCCGGCATCGGGGAGAGCAGGAACTTGGACATGTCGGGCGGCAGCTTGACCGGCATCAGGTCGGCCAATTGCGCGGCGCGCGGCGACAGGACCTGCGCCTTCATCTCGGCGCCGGCATGGATCAGGCGATAGCCGGTCCCAAGACGGTCGAGCTGGATCGACAGCGGGCGGTAGTTGACCGTGCCGTTCCACAGCGGCTGGCCGATCTCCCACGAGCCGCGAACCTCGAAGCGCTTCCCGCCGAACACCACGTCGTAGCCGTCGTCCAACGCCTCGACCGTGCAGGGATGGTTGGTCCGCTCGGTACGCACCACCCAGTCGCGCGCCACCTTGTGACGGCCCCCGGCCTGCTGGCCGCTGATCGTCCCGGCCCGCTGCTCGACCTGAAGCTGGATGGCGGCAGCCACCGCCATCAGGCGTTCGTTGGTGTCGGTATCGAGCGACAGGCCATGGAAGCCGTCGGGGAACTCCTCGGCGATGAAGTTGGTCGTCAGCCGGCCTTCGACAAAGCGCGAGTGGTTCATCAGCGCCGACAGGAAGCTGATGTTGTGCGCGACGCCCCGGATCTGGAACTTGTCCAGCGCTTCCCGCATGTGGTGGATGGCGCTGTTGCGGTCGGCGCCCCGGCTGACCAGCTTGGCGATCATCGGGTCGTAGAACATGCTGATCTCGCCGCCGTCATAGACGCCGGTATCGACACGGGTATGCTCGTCCTCGGCCGGCGGGATGTAGCGGGTCAGGCGGCCGGTGGAGGGCAGGAAGCCGCGGGTCGGGTCCTCGGCATAGACGCGCGCCTCGATCGACCAGCCGTTCAGCTCGATGTCGCTCTGCTGGAACTTCAGCTTCTCGCCGGCGGCGACGCGAATCATCTGCTCGACCAGATCCAGCCCGACGACCATCTCGGTCACCGGATGCTCGACCTGAAGCCGGGTGTTCATCTCCAGGAAGTAGAAGTTCCGGTTGGCATCGACGATGAACTCGACCGTGCCGGCCGACTTGTATTCCACGGCCTTGGCCAGGGCGACGGCCTGCTCGCCCATCGCCTTGCGGGTCTCGGGGTCGATGAAGGGGCTCGGCGCCTCCTCGATCACCTTCTGGTGGCGGCGCTGGATCGAGCATTCGCGCTCGCCCAGGTACAGAACATTGCCGAAGCTGTCGCCCAGCACCTGGATCTCGATGTGGCGGGGCTGCTCGATGTACTTCTCGACGAACACGCGGTCGTCGGCGAAGCTGGAGCGCGCCTCGTTGCTGGCGGAGCGGAAGCCTTCGCGGGCTTGCTCGTCGTTCCAGGCGACGCGCATGCCCTTGCCGCCGCCGCCGGCCGACGCCTTGATCATCACCGGATAGCCGATGCCGCTGGCGATGCGGGCGGCTTCGTTCTCATCTGCGATG
>JAESFM010000291.1_pt1 | contig 11392 bp, 13 predicted proteins | sample 9266171 | NCBI WGS metagenome assembly JAESFM01 (sample SAMN14505069, study PRJNA617099) | algae metagenome | isolation source: Hassallia sp. WJT32-NPBG1 and co-occurring heterotrophs from well developed... | place: USA: Mojave Desert, Joshua Tree National Park, California | collected 2006-06-22
TGACGGAACCGCTGCGCTTACCAGGCCAGCGTTCTCTCCGGGGTCGGTATTGACCGCCCCATGATGGTGTCAGAGGTGCCGGCGTCGGAATGTCAACTTCATCGTCAGCAAATGCCTTGCCAGGAAACAACAAATGCAGCGGTCGAAGAAATGTGCCCATTAGCTTCTGCAGAACCCGACCCGAACCCTCAACGGCACGCTCCGCGACCTGTTTACCGCCTGGTATCCGGCCATGCCCGCCAACGATATCCAAACCGCGCCCCACACTGCCTAGACGTAGCCGAGACTGTCCTGCAGCACGGCATCCAGGATGGACGAGGTCTCGGCAAGCAGACCTCTTGCCGGCTCATAGCTGGTATGAAGCAGGTGCAGCTGGCCTCCCAGGGTAATCGCCCCGATCGTCTGAGCGAGGGCGAAACCCATGGTGACGGATGGACCCCAAAGCGCTTCGAGCGTGAAGGGGCCGTAGCGGTCCGGGAAATCCACAGCCCCAAGGTTGCTCAGAAGGATATCGGCGCCGGCTTGCTGCGCCAGGAATGCCTGCGCCCGATCTACCGTCGTGATGCCGGCCATCTGGTCGCGCATCATGCCGACCATGCCTGCAAGCAGTTCGCTGGCCTTGAGCGGAGCGAGACTGTCCGAGAAGAAGCGAGCTCTTCTCCTGAGGTCCCCTAATCCGTCTCCTAACTCGACGATCGCTGCCGATACGAAAACGCCGAGATCCTCACTGCGTCCCAGCAGTCTGCCTCGCAGGTCAATGGGAGAGTGGATCCGGAGCGGAAGATCAGACCATCCGGGCATCCTGACCGAGGCCGCAAATGTCGCGGCAGCGTTCAGGGCGCCGTGCACCGTCGTTCGTTCCGCCCGCGCCCATGCCCGGAGCCGTTCTGTCTTTTCCCGACTGAAACGCAGGGACTCGACGTGGGGCAATGGTCCGTCCAAAAGGCGATAGGGAGCATCCCGCCCTGCCGGTGGAGCTTCCGGTGGTGGCGTCAGAGCTCCGGCCGGTTCGGCCCTGGAGGCGACCATCTGCTCGAGTGAGGCCGTAACCGGGCTGAGCACGACCGTTTCCCCTCCGAGCGTGCGCAGCAGGTCGCGCATCAGAAAGGACAGCGACAGACCATCCGCGATGGTGTGGTGCGCGCAGAGAATAATGACAGAGCGACCGTCGCCATGCAGCAGGGTAGCGCGCAATAGTGGTGCCTCGGAGGGATCGAACGGCCGCTCGATCTGGGCGGCAACGTGAGCTGCCCAGTCCGATCCAGCGTACTTGACGACCTGCAGCGGTATCGATCCGCGTGGAACCACCTTAAACAACGGCGCGCCGCGACTGTCCGGAACGATCCGGCTCCAGATGACAGGCAGCTGGCCACAGATACGATCAAGCGCCTCCTGCCACTGGGCGACCTAGGACGATCCGGCGACCTCTGCGGTGATTGCGAAATGCGTCTGCCGGTTCTGGCTGATCAGCCAGAATAACTTCGCGATTCCGCCCAGCGGGCGAAGAATGGCAGGCTTATCTATTTGATCGAACGGCATGCTGGTTCCCTCCATTTCGGGCGCGGCCACATGGCTCGGGCATGGCAGACAGTATTTCGAAAAACGTGTTGGACGACGATGTTGGCAAACGCCTGCCAGGCCACGCTTGCAACACGGTGCTGTTGTCCAGCGATATTGGTAAATGCCAGAGATCCGCCGCGTTGGTTTATCAGCCGAAGGTGAACGCGTATGCCCGGACGCCTGGATCCAGGAACTCGATCGTAAACGTCCGCTCGGTAACGGGCCCGATTTGCCGGATGAGCTGGTAAAGCCGCTCCTCGACGACAGTCCCAGTTCCATCGACATCGACGTCCGATCCGTGACTGTCACCTGGAGCCGTGCCGTCGATCGTGACGCGGAAGCGAACCGGCCTGCCGTCCGGTGACGGACCCAGGACCAGGTGCAGGTCGCGGGCATGGAACCGATGGACGATGCCGCCGCCCGTCCCGTTGAGGGTGGCGTGTTCGCCGCCGATCGTCCAGTCGCCGGTCAGCCCCCAGTGGTTGAGCTGCGGGCGACCAGCCTGATAGACATGGCCGGCATCCTCAACAGCACCGCCGGGAGAAATGAAGTTCCGGGTCTGGTTGTAGCCGATATAGGTTTCGGGCGAGCGCAGGTTGGCCAGATCGGGAGAAGCCTGAGCGCCTTTCGTGTCCACCGCAATCGTTTCCCTGGACACCATCGGAGCGCCCGCTTCGGCAAGAAGCTTCTCGATCACGCGTTCCGACCGGTTGTACTCACCTTCGCCGAATTCACGGTGCCGGATGCGCCCCGCCGCATCGATGAAGAAGCGCGCAGGCCAGGCGCGATTGTTGAAGGCGCGCCAGACTTCAAAATTGTTGTCGATCGCGACGGGATAGGTGACGCCAAGGTTCGACAGCGCACGACGGACGTTGTCGATGTTCTTCTCGAAGGCGAATTCGGGTGCATGCACTCCGATAACCACCAGGCCCTGATCCCGGTATTTTTCGGCCCAGGCGCCGACATGAGGCAGTGAGCGCAGGCAGTTGATGCAGGAATAGGTCCAGAAGTTCACCAGGACGACCTTGCCCTTGACGCTTTCGCTCGTCAGCGGCGCGGAATTGAGCCACTGCGTCGCGCCGAACAGCGGAGCCGCAAGTTTTTTCTCCGAATAGGCCGAGTTGACGGGAGCAGGATCAGAGTGTGCTTCGTCCGATATTCCCGCACCGAAGGCATCAATCAGCCTCTGCTCGACAGCGGATGTTCCGGTCGAGGAGATCCGCGTCAGGAAACCAGTATCGAGATCGAACGAGATTGCCGCCACGCTTGCTATTACGCCAGCACCGAGGCCGCGCCGCAGCCCGTGTCCGAGCCTGAGCGAGCCCTTCATCATCTCCAGGACTCGACCACCGAAAATCAACGCGGCGCCCAACGATGTCGCTGCGCCGGACGCATAGGCCAGCAAAAGCAGAGATGTTTCCAGGCTCGTCCCCCCGAGTGCGGCACCCGCTAGGATCAGGCCAAGCACCGGCCCTGCACACGGTGTCCAGAGCAGGCCGGTTGCGATGCCGAGAAGTGCTGACGAGCCGAAGCTCACGTCTTTCGTTCTGGTTCTTTCATCGACCGAGCGCGATAATCTCGCCCCGAGGGCTACCAAGGGAGCTGTAAGGCGTGCTGACAGCCCTGGGAAGATCAGCGCAAGCCCAAAGCATGCGATCAGTACCAGGGCAAGAGTGCGGCCGTGACGGTTCAGCTCAATCGCCCAGTTACCGGTAACCGCAGCAAGGCTCGCTACGGCGGTGAACGCAAGCGCCATCCCGACCAGCATAGGGAGACCGCTGCGGCGGAAAGGCTGACCCGCGCGTGTCAGGACGAAAGGCAGAACCGGCAAGATACAAGGGCTCACAATTGTAAGCACGCCCGCCAGATACGCCAGGACGAAGAAGATCATGAGAGCACTTCAGTTATGTAAGGTATGAAAATGACGCTGAGTGGCCCGGGTTCATTGTCCGCAAAGCTCACTGGGGCGCGGGGTCGTTGTTCCGAGAGGAGATAGCCGGCAACCTGTGGGCAAACGGCAGCTGACCAGTATCCCTCGACATCGGCGACAGACCGAAGTTGAAGGTCATGATGGTCGCTTGACGGGCCAATGATACGGTATGCACCTCGGTCTTCAGGACAGGTCGGCCCTTCACAGGAGCGAGCGATAAACGCCAGGAAGATTCGCTCCATCGCGGGTATAGGCCTGCTCGAACTGACATGAGCGATCGACATCCACGATCAGGGAGCCGGGCTGGTCCGTCAGATGCATCCATGCCGTGTAACCGACAAGCTGACCTTGACCTGACTGGCGCTGGGTATAAAAGAGATCGCGTACTACTTCAGGGGGGACACGGTAGGCGTCGAGCGCGGATGCGACCGCAGGGGTGCAGGCGTGAGCATTGTATCGGGTGAGCGTCGAGGTAGTCGCTTGGCTTGGTGCCTCAAGCCGGGGAGGCACGCCAGCGCATCCGGACAGCAGGGCAATGGCAACCATCGCCGGGACAAAAATTCTTGAACTTGATCCAGGCTGCGTATGAAAACCGGTCATTTTGACCTCCATTGTTAAAGAGAACTGACGGTAGGTTCTATCCGCGTGATTGCCGCCTCGAGCATTACGTGGCACTCGGGATGCGGGACTGGAGGAGGCCTGCTATGCCTGCTCCCAGGTATCGATAATCGGGACGTCCTGCCCATTGGACACGGGCAGGACGTCCGTGGCCGGTCCGGCTCAGACCAGGTTGATCGCAACATCGACGTTGCCGCGGGTGGCTTTGGAGTACGGGCACGTCTGGTGCGCGGCATCCACCAGGGCCTGGGCGACGTTGCGCTCCAAACCGGGCAGGCTGACGTTGAGACGAGCCTGAAGGAAGTAAGCGTCCCCGGTCTTGCCCAAATCTACTTCGGCGTCGACAACCGCGTCAGCCGGGAAGGTAACCTTTGTTTTTCTGGCCGCGAGCTGCATCGCGCCAATGAAACAGGCCGACCAGCCGGCGGCGAACAACTGCTCCGGATTAGTACCGTTGCCAGGAGTTCCAGGAGACGAAAGCTTGATGTCCAGCCGGCCATCGCTGCTGCGGGAGGTGCCGTCGCGGCCGCCGGAGGGTTCCGTCAGGTCTCGCGCCAAATTCTGAGCGAAGGCACAGATCAGCCCTAGCGGGCGGTGTCGTCGTCAGGCGACAGCGAGCATATCGCGGAGGGCGGCGACTCTCTGGACATGGATCGCCCGTCGGCGGGCCGCAGGCACGTGCTCCTTGCGCCGGGTGGCTGGTCGGAGGAAGTCGCGCACCTCATCGTGGGCCAGGCAGAAGCGGGCGGCGCTGGTGTGAGTTTGGAAGCCCCGCATCGGCTGGTAGCGTCCTTTTACCGCTCGGTGATCTTGCTCGAGATGGTTGTTCAAGTACTTTGAAGTACGGTGTTCGAGGTCATCGCAGAAGACCTTGTCGAGGGCCGGTGGGTAGCTGGCGTGCTGGTCGGTGGTGACCTTGTCCGGGGTTGTTCCGGTCACCGCCACGGCTGAGCGGAAGAGGGCTTCGGCGGCTTCCTGATCGCGGGTCTCGCTCAGGTAGACGTCGACCAGGTTGCCGTCGCGATCGATCGCCCGGTATAGGTACTGCCACTGACCGGCGACTTTGATATACGTTTCATCGACATACCAGCAGCGGCCAGCCTTGCCCTTGCGCCGTCGGCGCAAGGCCTCGGTGAGCAGCGGCGCCAGCCTGGCTTCCCAGTCGCGGATCGCTTCATGGCTGAACACCAGGCCGCGCAGTAGCAGGATCTCCGTCAGGTCCCGCAGGCTGAGTTTCATCCGCAACCGCCACAGCACGATCAGAAAAACTACGTCGGTTGGCAGCTGAAGCCGGTTCAGCACCGAGCCGGTCCGCTCATTGAAGCCCCGCCCGCAGCCCCGGCACCGGAAGCGCCGATAGCCATGTGCTGTCCGGTCCGAGCGCTCCGTCGTCCTGGCCGAACAGCAATGCGGGCACAGCATTCTTCATCTCCCTTCATCAGAAGGGCTCGTCTACCCCAATCCCCCGCCTGACGGCAAGCTGGCGCGAAACCTGACGGAACCGCCTTCAGAACGGACTTTGGGGAAAGGCTGCTAATCCGAGGTGCGGTCGTTCTGCCGACGCACTATGCCTGCCTCGGCTTTTTCTGTCAGGAGCGCCGCTTGCTGTACTGCCACTCGCGCCTGAGCGAGTGCCCGGAGCCCTTGGATGACAAGCTGTATCGTTTGCTCAAGGCGGGCACGATCTTCCGGCGCGCCATGACGTGCCAGTTCCGCTATTTCCAAAAGCCTCTTCAGGCGGGTATGCGGGATAAGCGCTTTCTCTTTCATGCCCACTCAACAGTCCGACGGCATGATCATCAGCGGCAGGAAATTGATCTGCACGAATGAATACTGACTGCCGAAATAGATTGAGTGCCTCCAGATGGTTGTCGCCCTTGTCGAAATCCAGGATCTCGCCTTCGCTGATCACGCAGCTGTCGTCAACGATGATACGAGGATGGACCTGAATACACATGCCTTGTCCAAAGACTGGCGCTGTCGAAGCGACTACCTTTCCGCTGACACTGCCGCAGACCATCATGACGTCCCATAATCTGCCATGGCCAATGTAGGAGCACCATTGTCGAATGGCGATCCTCCGGGAGACACTTCGACTCGATCTTACGGATAGGTTCTGTAACCGTGGAAAGGATCTTCCTCGGCGGCTAAGCGTTACTTGGAACCGGCGCATCTCAGTCGGGTAGAAGCAACGGACTCAGCAGGACGGAGAGCCACCATGCCGACCAACGTAACCAAAGACAGCAAGACTTCCAAAGAAGCTAAAGCGGCCGAAGAAACCCGGACATCTACGGAAACAAAGGGGGCGAAAGCGCCAAAAGCAGCCAAGGTACAAAGCAGCAAGGTAGAGCCAGTAAGCAAAGAGGGCCAGAAGCCCAATGCGCTGCAAAAGCTCCTGCAGCCGTCCAAGGAGCTGGCTGCCGTGGTCGGAGGCGAGCCCCTGCCGCGCGGTGACGTCGTCAGCAAGGTGTGGGACTACATCAGGAAGCACGACCTGCAGAACCCGGAAAACCGGCGCGAGATCCTGGCGGACGACAACCTCGAAGCGGTGTTCGGCAGGAAGAAGGTGACCATGTTCGAGATGAACAAGTACCTGTCCCAACACCTCACGTCGCCTGATGCGAAATGACGAGCCCTGGTTCCCGTGCCAGATCCAACAATCCCCCCGTCGCTTACCGGTACAAACAGGTAAGCGACGGAACGCTCTGAGGTGGAGCCTGTTCTGGAAAAAACTAGCCTGGTGATGCTGATCCATCGGCTGTTGAACCGGTAGAACGTCCAGATACCACACCCAGGTCATGGCCTGATCCTGACCGGTTTTGGCGGAGGGGCAGATGACACAGGACGATCTGGTCGAACTCTCCCGCCTTTTTACTCTGTGGCTGGCTGCGCTGCCGGGAGAGTCTCCGGTGCGCGAGGTGGCTGAGGAAATCGATAAGCTGATCGCTCATGATGCCGCCGCAGGACGTTTACCGCCAGTAGACAAGGATGCATGAATGGATCGAACAGACATGGACACCGAACGCTGTGTCACCGAGCTGCTGGCGCTGAAGGACGCTCCCGACGATGATCTGTTGGACCAGGTCGAGGTGATCGGCGAAAGGACAGCGCGCCACATGTTGTTTGACGAGGCTACTCGCCTACAGCATGGCGATCTGCTAACGGCGACGGATTGCGCCGCCCTGGCTGACCGCATCGACGCCTTGATCCGGCCTGCGTGACGCTCCCAGCTGAGGGTCAACCAGGATCCAGCCTTGGCGCCTTCGATCTTGAGGACTTGGATTTCGAAGTCCGGCGAAGGCTTCTGTCCAACTCACGCTCTGTCCTGTCGGACTCCTCCATGACTTTCGCCTGCTCCCGGATCATCTCGCGGGTCACGGATAGCAAACGTTTGAGAAGGCGCATCATCTGACCGTCAACCCCTATGAAGGGACATATGACTTGAACCAGTTCAGGTCTTCCATATGCCGGAAAGGAATGTTTTTACCGTCCAAGTGGACTGATGCCATGACCGATGTCCCACTGCCGCCGAGGGTTTCACGAAGTAACGTTCCATTTGAGCAAAATTGCTAGCGGTGTCTCAACGGAATGTCGGGGGCTCGCACTTGCGGCTGTCGTGGCCCGCTTTCCTATGGTTTTACGCCACTTCATTGCGATCGGCCGAACAGTTACACAGCTGTGGTCAGTATAGGCTAACACCTTTCTGGTTTGCCTAGAATGTGTCGTTCCCTTGTGAAACCGTCAGATCGTGCACGCATCGACCACACGATCCGACTTGTTATTCAAGGGCTCTGGGCGCTCGCCAGAGCGCAGGAGGCGGTACGGCAAGCGGCAATCCTGACGGAGAAAGCCGAGGCCAGCGTGGTGCGCCGGCAGAACGACCGCACCTCCATATAACAGCCTTTCCATATCTTCCGATTTCCCTGAGGCCGAAAGCGTGTTTCCGGTGGCCGTTACGCGCTAACCTCGGACAAAGGGGAACCGACCCGCAACAGGTTGCCGTCTGGATCGATGTGCGCGAACTCGCGCAGCCCGTAAGCTGTATCCCTGGGGAGTGTCAAGCGCCCCTCTACAGCAGTGGCCTGCCACGTGGCATACAGCGCATCGGCATCATCGACATAGAGGTAGCACGCCGAGGCGGAGGTTTTCGGGTCTAGAGTCGGAACCCGCGTCAGATGCAGCGAAACCGGCCCCCAGGTGAGGAATCCATATTCCGGGTCATCAGCCCAGGTTTCCGCGTAGGCGGTTCCTTTAAAACCAAGACGTCGATAATGCGCCAGCGCCGCCGGGACGCTTCGCACCGGCAAGATCGGAACTGCCCGCTTGAACTCCACTGCCATCGACGCGCACCGTCTTACGAAACATGACGTCCTTCATGTTACATAAACCGGAGCTTCGGGCGAGCAGTTTGATCTTGATGCCATCAAGTACCACCGTTGCGCGATCAAGGGGTCACAACATGGAATAGGTTCGGACATAACGCTGAGGAGCCAAGCTCCCGAACGGCGCAAAATGGTGGTTTGCGATCCGTCTGCTTCCGAGCAGTGAGTTGCGAACGATCAAGATTCATTTACGCTTAGGATCGTTCTCCAGCCACGCTTGAGTGGGAAGCACCCGGGAGCATTTCCCTCGCGGTTGCATCTGGGCATCAAAGGGTCGGATGAAGGCTCCGGACCATGCTGGCGCTTTCGAGCAGCGCAGCAACGTGCAGGATTGTGGACTCGGCGAGCCAACTGCCGACGACTTGAACGTTGATCGGCAGGCCCTCCCTGCTCGTGCCGAAGCGCATCGAGACGCCGGGCAGCCCAGTGACGTTGAGCGGCACGGTCGCGCCCTGGAGGTAGGTGGCGTCGACCGTCTGGCCATCGATGACGAACTCCTCGACGCCGTGCTTGTGCGCCGGTATCGGCAGCACATGCGTGATCAGTGCGTCATAGCTGCGAAAGTATGCCGCATAGCCGTCACGCAGGCGCTCTGCGGCCTGCTCGGCCTCGATGAAGTCCTTCATGGATGTGTCGGGCAGCGAGAGCATGGTCTTAGCCATCTTGTACATCTGGTCTTCGTGGCCTGCCGTCGTCTCCTGGAACGCGGGCTTCATCTCCATGACGTGCAGACGATTGAACACGTCGAGCGCGAAATCCCGCTCCAGCGCCGGAATGCTCACCTGCTCGACATGGACGCCAACATCCTTCAGCGCCTCGGCCGCCGCCTTGACGGTCGCCGCCACCTCGGGATCGACGGGCCCAAAGCCGGGTCCGACCATCCAGCCCACGCGAAGCTGGCGACCGGGCTGACGGCCGATGCCGGCATCGAACTGGACGGTACTGGTCGCGAAGGCGTCCTGACCATCAGGCCCGGCGAGCTGCGAGAAGGCCAGCGCGATGTCGCGAACCGAACGGGCCATCGGCCCGACATGCCAGAAGCGGCGCGGTGCACGTGGCCAGATACCGGTCATGGGCACGCGGCCATGCGTTGCCTTCATGGAGGTGATACCGATCTGCGCCGCAGGGCCGCGTACGGAGATGGCGAGATCGGTGCCGAGACCGATCGGCGACATGCCCGCCGCAATAGCCGCCGATTCACCGCCGCTTGATCCGCCCGGCGTACGGGTCAAATCCCAAGGATTGTTCGATCGGCCGGAGAGCAGATTGTCGCTCTCGATCCAGTAGGAAAACTCGGGAAGGTTGGTCTTGGCCAGCAGGATGCCGCCGGCCTTCTTCATGCGTGCGACGCTGGTCGCGTCTGCATCGGGAAGGCGGCCCTTGAAGATCGGCGAACCGCGCTGGGTCAGGACGCCGACGGTGTCGATCGAGTCCTTCACTGTGAAGGGGACACCGTGCAGTGGGCCAAGTTCATCACCAGACAGGACCGCCGCCTCCGCCGCCTTCGCGGCTTTGAGCGCGCCGTCGGCCACGGTAACGATCGCGTTGATCCTGGGGTTTACGGCGGCGATGCGGTCGAGGTGCGCTTGTACGATCTCGACTGGGGAGACCTCCCTGGTGCGGACCAGCTCGGCCAGCTTCGTTGCATCGGAAAAGATGATGTCATTGCTCATTGTCGTCTTTCTACCTACCAGTTGGTAGGGGAAAGCTAGGGCTTCCATTTCCGCCTGTCAACCCCTACCTAACACATGGTAGGGTGCGGCGATCGACGAGTAGGGAACTGAGATGAGCAAGAGCGAAGAGATTTTGGCGGCGGCCAGGCAAAGCGCGCAGGCGCACGGTTACGGCGGCTTGAACTTTCGCGACCTGGCCGAGGAGGTCGGCATCAAGCCCGCGAGCATCTATCACCATTTTCCGAGTAAAGCCGATCTCGGGGCTGCAGTAGCGAAGCGCTATTGGGAGGATACCGCTGCCGATTTGGAAGCCATAGTCACGGAAACACCCGATGCAATAAGTGCCCTCCGCAGGTATCCGCAGATCTTCCGACGATCTCTCGAAAGAGAAAATCGGCTTTGCCTGGGCAGTTTCATGTCAGCCGAATACGACGATCTTCCGGAGCCGGTGAAGCTGGAGGTCCAAACCTTCGCCGACGTCAATGTGGCCTGGCTGGCCAAGATGCTCGTCTCAGCTGGGGCCGCAAAATCTGGCCAGGACGCCCAAGCCAGAGCCCGCGCGATCTTTGCGTCGGTCGCAGGCGCACAGCTGATGGCAAGGAGCCGCTCGGACATCGCACTCTTCGACGCGCTCATTGATGCATATCAGGCGACCGGGCTCCTACCGTCTTTCCGGACGAACGGCAGCGTGTTGCAAGGAGGAGAATAAGGCCGAGGAGGCCCCGTGCCCCGCTGTTGATCAGGCGACGCGGGCGGAGTTCGGGCGTCCAAGGTCGAGCATTCGGTTGAGGACTGCGGTGGCGATGGTGATCTTGGTGGCCCGGGCTTGGTCGCTGTGGAAACGCAGTCCGTCACCGATGACATGCTTCCAGCGCGCGAATTGGCCCTTGATGCGGGCCCTTTCATTGTAGCCGCTGTCGCGCTGCCAAGCCATTCTCCCTTTCCCGGCGATCGCTTGGATGTGGCAGTCGCGCTGGGGTTCGACTTGTGAGGCGTCATCGACGTCGCGGTCGGTCAGGATGGAAGCGACGATCCGGCCAGTCACCGCGTCAAAGCCGAATTCTGCACGAACGGGCGGGCTCCTGGTTGCCGAAATCCCGATCATGCCGCGCCGAACCCGGCTGCACCAGTCGGACTTGGCACTCGACCGTACGAAGCGTAAACAGTCGCTAGCGGCATCATTCTGCTCCGCCTCCCCACCCACGCAGGGGGCCCGGATTTGGGCGGAG
>JAESFM010000292.1_pt1 | contig 11366 bp, 11 predicted proteins | sample 9266171 | NCBI WGS metagenome assembly JAESFM01 (sample SAMN14505069, study PRJNA617099) | algae metagenome | isolation source: Hassallia sp. WJT32-NPBG1 and co-occurring heterotrophs from well developed... | place: USA: Mojave Desert, Joshua Tree National Park, California | collected 2006-06-22
ACGCGGCAGCCCAAAAGCAAGCGCTTCTTTGTCGGCTCCCGCTTCGATTTAGCACGACCTACGCAGCGAAGGTATCCGCACAGATCGATTTCACCGGCTCTCGGTATAAGCCCCAGACGCAGGAAAACCCCCGAGACGATGCCTCGGGGGTTCCCAGGAACGCACGCAGGGTTTGTCGGTCCCCTGGAACGTCCTGGCTCTTGATGACCCGCTGTGCGAGGGTTACTGCGCTCCGGTAGCGCCCGTGCCGCCGCTCGGCCGGGTCATGGTCCCGGACGTCCCTCCCGTAGCACCCGTGTCGGTGCCTCGGGACAGTGAGGTCATGGTGTCGCTGTACTCGAACTCCGGCATGCCTTCCACGTCGGCCTGCGTAATGCCGTTGAGCTTGATCTGCGGATCGTCGCCGTCTTCGTCCATGCCGATCTGTGCCTGGGAGAAGTCGACCGCGATCTGCTTGGCGCCGACTCCCAGGAAACCGCCGCTGGAGATCACCAGCTGCTTCGCTTCGCCCGAAGCCGGATCGACGATCACATCCTCGACCGAACCGAGCTTCTCCCCATCGCTGCCGACCACGTTCTTGCCCATCAGCCCCTCGGCGCTGGCGGCGCTGGCCGCCGACCCCGTGGCGCCGCCTTCGCTGACCACCGGCGAGTTGGCCGGAGCCGGAGCGCTCTCCATAGCCGAGGGCGGCGTCGCGGGGTTGCTGGTCGTCGGATCGGTCGCGGAAGTACCCTGCGCGAACGCGGCGCCCGTCATCAAGGCCAAGGCCGAGGCGGCGCCGATCAGTTCCTTACGCATCGAATAGCTCCTTGATATCTCACCCTGACGCCTCGCTGGCGTCGATGCCTCCTTTCAACACGCCCAAAAGGCAATGATTGCGCCCTTTCAGGCCAAAAATCAGAAATTGACCCAGCCGGGTTTGACCGGCGTAAGCTTGGCGTCGCCGGCCAGCAGCGGGGTTCCCTCGGCTCGTGCCCGCTCGATCTCCTCCAGCCGCAGCAGTGCCAGCGCCCTGTCGCCGCTGCCCGACCGCATCTCTCCCGCTTCCTTGTCGCCCAGCATCACGGTCGTACCCGGCTCCGGCAGGGTGCCTTCCACGATCACCGGGAACAGGCGCTTCCGCACCAGCCCGCGATAGCGGGTCCGGGCGGTCAACTCCTGCCCCATGTAGCAGCCCTTCTGCCAGGAGATGGCGTTAAGCTCATCCAGGTTGTTCTCCAGCAGGATGGCCTTCTCCACGATCAGGTCGCGGCTGCCGTCCGGCACGCCCGCTTCAAGCCGCAGCCTGTCGTAATCGGCAACCTCGGCCGCCCTGAACCCCGCTGCCTCCAGGACGGATGCCTCCGTGCCGCGCGGCAGGATGGCGCGGGCACCCAAGGCCGGCAGCCTGGGATCGGCGAACACGACGCCGCCGCCAAGTTCCGCCGCAGCTCCAGCCTCGCCCGGCAGACCGAGCGCCTCCAGCGCTCCCGGTCCGAACGCCGCCGTAACCGAATACTGTGCGCTGACGTCCTCCAGCGTGACCTTGGAGCGCAGCTTGTACATCTTCAGCCGGCGCTGAAGGTCCGCCAGACGCGCGACTTCGCAGTCGATCAGCAGTTTCCCGCCCAGTTCAACGATCAGGAAGTCGTGCAGGTACTTGCCCTGCGGCGTCAGGAAGGCGGCGTAGATGGCGCGCGATGGCCCAGCAAAGGTAACGTCGTTGGACACCAGCCCCTGAAGGAAGGCGGCGCGGTCCGGGCCGTCGATGGCCAGGATTCCGCGCGATGGCAGGGTGACATAGTTCATGGACATGGGACTCGCTCCGCCGGAGCCTAGGGAAAGGGCATCCCTCACGTATTGATACGGCGGCACTTTGACAAGGTGACTTCTTGGCGCGAGGCCGCCGGGCGGCTATGGTCCGCCATTGGGTATCCGGAGGCACGCATTGCGCATTCTGTTCATCGGCAACAGCCGGATCGGCGATTTCATCCTGTCGAGCGGCCTGCTGGCATATCTGATCGACACCCACCGCGACGCCCGCATCACAGTGGTCTGCGGCAAGATCATCGTGCCGCTGCTGGCCCATACGCCCAAGATAGAGCGCGTCATCGTCCTGGAGAAGCGCAAGCACCACCGCCACTGGCTGGACCTCTGGCTGATGACGGTCGGCACCCGCTGGGACCTCGTGATCGACCTCCGCAACTCGGCGGTTTCCCGCCTGCTCCGGGCCGGGCAGGTCCGCCGGGTCGAGCGGGTGCGCGGCAAGCGGCTGCACCGGGTCGAGGAGATCGGCCGCGTCCTCCGCCTCGACCCGCCGCCCGACCCGCGCCTGTGGCCGGGCGACGCCGACCGCGCCGCGGCGGCGGAATTGATCCCCGACGGCCCGCCCGTCCTGGCGCTCGGTCCCGGTTCCACCCACGAACACAAGCGCTGGCCGTCGGAACGGTTCGCCGAACTGGCCGTCCGGCTGACCGGCCCCGGCGGCATCCTGCCGGGCGGCAGGGTGGCCGTGATCGGCTCCCCCGCCGAACGCGCCCAGGCCGAGCCGGTGCTGGCCGCCGTCGAACCGGCCCGCCGGATCGACCTGATGAGCAACACGCCGCTGCTGACCGCCGCCGCCTGCCTCCAGCGCTGCGCGCTCTATATCGGGAACGACGGCGGCCAGATGCACCTGTCGGCCGCGGCAGGCGTTCCCACGCTGGGGCTGTTCGGCCCGACTCCTGCCCACCATTACCGCCCCTGGGGCGAGCGCTCCGACTACGTCCAGGCGCCGGAGCCATTCGAGGGCCTGGAAGCGCGGATACCGGAAGCGATGAAGGCAGGGCTATCCCTGATGACCGGCATCACCGTCGATGCGGTGGAAGCCGCCGCCCGGCGGCTCTATCTCAAGGTTTCGCCTGGCCAGTCACCGCGCATTGGCGAGCCCGCTTCCGCTGTGCTAGGAAGCGGCATGGACATTGACGGCAAACCAGGAACGATGTGATGGCAATCCTGATCGAAGTGGCTCCCGGCGAGTTGATCGACAAACTGACGATTCTGGAGATCAAGAAAGCCAACATCAGCGACCCGGCCAAGCTGCGCAACGTATCGCACGAGTACGACGTGCTGGCCCGCGTCCTGGCCGAACAAGTTCCGCCGAGCGACGCCCTGACCGACCTGACCGCCCAGTTGAAGACGATCAACGAGAGCTTGTGGAAGATCGAGGACGACATCCGCGACCTCGAGCGCGCCCGCGACTTCGGCCCCGCCTTCATCGAGAACGCTCGCGCCGTCTACGTCACCAACGACAAGCGCGCCGCCGTCAAGCGCCGGATCAACGAGCTGCTGGACAGCGCGATCGTGGAGGAAAAATCCTACGCCGCCTACTGACGCGTCCAGTAGCCAACTCATTATGGCCGGGACATCCCCCGACAGCGTCGCCGTCTTCAGCTATGAAGAGATCATCGGCGACGGGCTCTACAAGCTACCCTTCGTGCGGGCGCTCCGGGCTGCATGGCCGTCGGCGCGGATTACCTGGATCACGACCAAACGGACCGTCTACGCCGGCAAGCTCCAGCCCGTCATGGACGGGTTGATCGACGAGTTCCGCCAGGACAGCGGGATCGGCCACAGCCCCGCCGGGGTCCTTCTCCCCCTGCCCTGGCGCGACCGCTTCTCCATCATCATCGACACCCAGACGACGCTCTGGCGGACCCTGACGCTGCGCCGGCTGCCGCACGGCCTGTTCATCTCGCCGGCGGCGAACTTCCGGCTGTCCGACCGCAAGCCGGCCCCTGGCCGGGTCCGGCCTCCCCACATGGTGGACCGCCTGAACGAGCTGCTGGCGCTGGCATCCGGACACGTTCCCGCATCGAAGGCCGAACTGCGGCTGCCGGAAGACCTCACCGCCAAGGCGGAAGCGGCGCTGCCGCCCGGCCCGGACTATATCGGTCTGGCGCCCGGCGCCGGCAAACGCTTCAAGTGCTGGCCGCTGGAACGCTTCGTCGCGGTCGCCGCCGCCCAGGCGGAGCGCGGCCGGGTACCCGTCTTCATCCTCGGTCCCGACGAACTGGACTGGCTGGTCCCTATCCGCGAAGCCGTCCCCACGGCGCTGTTCCCCGAGCAGGATACCGCCCTCTGGGGCGACGGCTTCACGCCGCTTCGGACGATCGCCCTAGCCCGCCGTTTCGCGGCGGCACTGGCGAACGACAGCGGCGTCAGCCATATGTTCGGTGCGGCGGATGCGCCGCTAATCACTTTGTTCGGCCCGACCCCATCCGAGAAGTTCCAACCGAAGGTCACGCGCGGCGGAGTGATTACAGCTCAGGAGTTTGGAGGCGAGTCCATGACGGACATTCCGGTACAATCGGTGATCGAACGGCTTGACCAGCTTGCGATACGCCGTAACGCCCCCGGAGACTACCCGAAAAATCGCTGAAATCCGCGGACTTTTACTGCATTGTGTCGCTCAGAAACGGACGAGCAGAGATCATGCCTCCAATGAATACTCCCAAGACCATTCATCCCGTTCTCCTCTCCGGCGGGTCGGGCTCGCGCCTCTGGCCGATTTCGCGCGAGAGCTATCCCAAGCAGCTTCTGCCGCTGGTCGGTGAGCGGACCATGCTTCAGGACACGGTGCGCCGCGTCGTGGGCCAGCGCTTCGCGGCTCCGCTGGTGATCTGCAACGACGAGCATCGCTTCGTCATCGCGGAACAGCTGCGTGAGATCGCCGTGACGCCGTTCGCCATCGCGCTGGAGCCGGTCGGCCGCAACACCGCCGCCGCCGCCGCCGTCGCGGCCCTGATCATTACCGAACAGGACCCGGACGCCCTGCTGCTCCTGCTGCCGGCCGACCACGTCATCCGGGACGGCGACGCCTTCAACAAGGCGATCGACGCCGCCGCGAGTGCGGCTGCCGCCGGCAACCTCGTGACCTTCGGCATCACGCCGACCCAGCCGGAAACCGGCTACGGCTATATCCGCCAGGGCGCCGAGCTGACCGGCCATGCGGGCGTGTTCCAGGTCGATGCCTTCGTCGAAAAGCCGAAGATGGAAACCGCGCAGGACATGCTGGCCGCCGGCGGGCATTTCTGGAACGGCGGCATGTTCCTGTTCTCCGCCGCCAAGCTGCTGGCCGAGATGGAAAAGTTCGAGCCGGCCATCGTGGCCGCCTGCCGCGACGCGATATCCAAGGGTTCGCGCGACCTCGACTTCTTCCGCCTCGACCCCGAAGCCTTCGGCCGCGCACCGAGCATCTCGATCGACTACGCGGTGATGGAACGCACCGACGCGGCGGTCGTCGTGCCGGCGACCATCGGCTGGACCGATGTCGGCGCGTGGTCGGCCCTGTGGGACATCGGCGCCAAGGATGAGGACGGCAACGTCACCATCGGCGACGTCATGACCGAGGACGCCAACAACTGCTACATCCGCTCTGAAGGCGTGCTGACCGCCGTCGTCGGGCTGGACGACGTGGTCGTGGTCGCCACCGACGACGCGATCCTGGTCGCCAGCCGCGACAAGGTGCAGGACATCAAGAAGGTGGTCGAGCGCCTGAAGAAGGAAGGCCGTCCAGAAGCGAAGATCCACAGCCGCGTCCATCGTCCCTGGGGCTTCTACCAGTGCCTGCACGAAGGCGAGCGCTTCCAGGTCAAGCGCCTGACCGTCAAGCCGGGCGCCACCCTGTCGCTCCAGAAGCACTATCACCGGGCCGAGCACTGGGTCGTCGTCAACGGCACCGCCCTGGTGACCCGCGACGCCGATCAGGTGCTGCTGCGCGAGAACGAGTCGATCTACATCCCGCTCGGCGCCGTCCACCGCCTGGAGAACCCCGGCAAGGTGACGCTGAACCTGATCGAGGTCCAGTCCGGCTCCTACCTGGGCGAGGACGACATCGTCCGCCTGACCGACACCTATGGCCGGGCGTAATCGAAAGACAAGGGCCGGAAACCGGAGTTTCCGGCCCTTTCCTATTCCGCTCCCCTATGGATCGGATCGACCCAGGCGACGGTCTCCGGCTGCTCGACCATGGGGATGTCCAGGTTGACGACCACCGCTTCCTGATCGCTCCGCACCAGCACGCATTCCAGCGCCTCGTCGGCGCTGGCGTTGATTTCCTGGTGCGGGACGAAGGGCGGGACGTAGATGAAGTCGCCGGGTCCCGCCTCGGCGGTGAACTCCAGTGCGTCGCCCCAGCGCATCCGGGCACGGCCGCGCACCACGTAGATCACGCTTTCCAGCTCGCCATGATGGTGCGCGCCCGTCTTGGCGTCGGGATGGATCTTGACTGTGCCGGCCCATAGCTTCTGCGCGCCGACGCGGGCGTAGTTGATCGCCGCCGCCCTGTTCATGCCGGGCGTCTGCGGCGTGTTCGTATCGAGTTGACCGCCGCGCACGACGCGTACGCCCTGCTCGCGCCAGTCCGGCTTTTCCTCGGACATGCTCTCCACTCCTCCTCAGCCTGCGCTCAGCCCGCGTAGACGTCCCGGTAAAGGCTGACGATCTCCTCCTCCGTCGGCACGCGCGGATTGTTGGCCGGCGAGCCCGACCCAAGCGCCTGCTGCGCCATCAGCGGCAACAGCGACATGAAGCGCTGCTCGTCGATGCCGTAGTCCCTCGGCGTCGGCACCTTCAGGTCGGAGTTGAGGTCGCCCAGCGCCTCCAGCAGCGCCATGCCCGCCGCCTCGTCGTCCGCATCGTGCGGGCACACGGCCATGGCGCGGGCGCAGTCGGCATAGCGCCGCGCCGCCTTCGGCAGCGAGAAGGCGGTCACCGCCGGCAGCAGCATCGCGTTGGACAGGCCGTGCGGCACATGGAAATGCGCGCCGATCGGCCGGCTCATGCCATGGACCAGAGCGACGGAAGCGTTGCTGAAGGCGATGCCGGCCTGGTTGGCCGCCAGCATCATCTCCTCCCGCGCCTGCCGGTTGGCCGGCTCGAAGCAGGCGGTGCGCAGGTGGCCTGCCACCCGCGCCATCGCGGCGAGCGCCATCGAGTCCGAGAACGGGTTGGCCTTGCGGCTGACATAGGCCTCGATCGCATGGGTCAGCGTGTCGATGCCGGTGTCGGCGGTCAGCCGGAACGGACAGCTCAGCGTCAGTTCGAAATCGACGATGGCGGCCTGCGGGATCACGCCGTTGCCGGCGATCAGCATCTTCTCGTCCGTCTCGGTATCGGTGATGACGGTGAACTTCGTCACCTCCGACCCCGTGCCCGCCGTGGTCGGGATCGCGAGCAGCGGCATGCTCATGTTCGGGATGACGTTCGGGACCTTGTAGTCGCGCATCTTCCCCGGGTTGGCCGCCATCACGCCCATCGCCTTGGCGGTGTCGATCGGCGAGCCTCCGCCCAGCGCTATCATGCCGTCGAAGCCGCCCTCGGCCAGGATCTTCGCCCCGGCGTAGACCACATCGGTCGTCGGGTCCGGCACGGTGTCGGCGAAGACCTCGAACGGGATGCCCGCCTTTTCCAGCAGGTCGGTCAGCTTCGATACCGAGCCGCTGTCGCGCATATAGGGATCGGTCACGACCAGCGGCCGCCCGACCCCCAGCCGGCCCAGCGTCTCCGCGACCTGGGCGATGGAACCGCCGCCGATCAGCATCAGCTTGGGCATCGCGATTGTGGCGATCATGTTATTGTTTCCTCCCGCAACTGTCTGTGACCCGATCTTGTACGCCGGGTGCATGCCGGGGCAAGCCCCGACGTCCGGCAGCCATTGGATCATCGGGAATCATTGCCGGAAAGTTCAGGCCGCGACCGCCCCCTGGGCGACATAATAGTAGATCGAGAGGAAGTGGCACGTGCTGCCGGCCAGCACGAAGAGATGCCAGACCGCATGGTTGAACGGCATGCTCTCCCACACGAAGAAGGCGACACCGCTGGTATAGGCCAGCCCGCCCAGCGCCAGCAGCAGGAGCCCCGTCGTTTCCATGTTCTCGACGATCGGTCCGATCGCCAGTACCCCGATCCAGCCGGTGGCGAGATACAGCATCAGCGAGAGACGGGCGTAGCGGTTGGTGTGGAAGATCTTGAAGACGACGCCGAAGGCGGCGATGCTCCAGACCACCGCGAACAGCGTCCAGCCCCAGGCGCCGTCCAGCACCAGCAGGCAGTAGGGCGTGTAGGTGCCGGCGATCAGCAGGAAGATCGCGGCATGGTCGCAGGTCTTGAAGATCAGCTTGGTCGGCTTGTGCCGGATCGCATGGTACAGGGTCGAGGCCAGATACAGCAGGACCAGGGTAGCCCCGTAAAGGGTGAGGCTGATCATGACCCTGACGTCGTCGCTGACGACGGCCAGACCCATCAGCGCCACCAGCCCCAGGACCGCCAGCACGGCGCCGATCCCATGGGTCACGGTATTCGCCAGCTCTTCCAGCCAGGTGTATTCCTGATCCTTGGCCTGATCCTCGGCAAGCGGGTCGGAGACGGTCGAGCCTTCGGCAAGGTGAACGGACATGGAACCCCTCTGAGCCGCAACGGAATGCCCACGTATCTGACAACAGAATTAGAGCATGAAGGTGACAATCCGACTGTGATGCGAATGACAAGCGGATGACGATTCCGGACGCCCCGAAACCATGTTCCCCCTGTAACCTTTTGAAATCCGACGCTATGTTTGACCCACGCGATGAAATTGCGCGAAGAATCAAGGGAGCGGATGGGAAACGATGAAAAGCTTGCTTCACGCCTTGTCCATCACGGTCTGTACCGTCACCGCCGCCATGACCGGCGGCGCTGCCATCGGTACCGCCCAGGCCCAGAGCTTCCAGCCCGCCATCGTCTTCGACATGGGCGGCAAGTTCGACAAGTCCTTCAACGAAGCGGCCTATGCCGGCGCCGAACGCTTCAAGAAGGAAAGCGGGATCGAGTACCGCGAGTTCGAAGTCACCCAGGAAGCCCAGCGCGAGCAGGCGCTCCGCACCATGGCAAGGCGCGGCGCCAACGTCGTCGTCGGCGTCGGCTTCGCCCAGGCGAGCGCCATGGAAAAGGTCTCGCAGGAATTTCCCGACACCAAGTTCTGCATCATCGACAGCGTCGTCGAACGGCCCAATGTCCAGTCCATCACCTTCAAGGAGCATGAAGGATCGTTCCTGGTCGGCATGATGGCGGCGCTGGCGTCCAAAACAGGCAAGGTCGGCTTCGTCGGCGGCATGGACATCCCGCTGATCCGCAACTTCGCGACCGGCTACCAGCAGGGCGTCAAGCACGCCAACCCGCAGGCCGAGATCTTCCAGAACATGACCGGCACGACGCCGGCCGCATGGCGCGACCCGACCCGGGGCGGCGAACTAGCGAAGAGCCAGATGGACCGGGGCGCCGACGTGATCTACGCGGCGGCCGGCGGCACCGGCATCGGCGTCCTCCAGGCGGTGGCCGACGCCAAGAAGCTGTCGATCGGCGTCGACAGCAACCAGAACCACCTGCATCCCGGCTCGGTCCTGACCTCCATGATCAAGCGGGTCGACGTCGCGGTCTACAACTGCATGAAGTCGGCCAAGGAAGGCTCCTGGCAGGCGGGCTCCCGCGTCCTCGGCCTCAAGGAAGACGGCGTCGGCTATTCGCTGGACGACGACAACAAGTCGCTGGTCACCGACGACATGAAGAGACAAGTGGAAGCCGCCAAGGCCAAGATCGTCGCGGGCGAAATCCAGGTCCAGCCGTACAAGCAGTAAACTGGCAAGCAGCAAACCGGGAGCGGGCGGAATGACCGACAGCATCGCGCAAGGCGGCCTGGACAACGGGCCGGCCGGGAGCCATCCGCCCGCCCTGAGGCTCACCGGCGTCAACAAGTGGTTCGGCGCCAACCACGCCAACAAGGATGTTTCCCTGACCGTCCGCCGGGGCAGCATCCATGGCGTGATCGGTGAGAACGGCGCCGGCAAATCGACGATCATGAGCATCGTCTACGGCTATCTGCGCGCCGACGGCGGCACCGTGGAAGTCGATGGCCGGATCACCGACATCCGGTCGCCGCGCGACGCCATCGCCGCCGGCATCGGCATGGTCCACCAGCACTTCATGCTGGTGGACACCTTCACGGTGGTCGAAAACGTCCTGCTCGGAGCGGAGGGCGGCGCCACCCTGGCCCCAGGCCTCGGCCGAGCCCGCAGGGAACTGGAGCGGCTGGAGCATGAATACGCGCTGGACGTCGATGTTGACGCCGTCGTCGGCGACCTGCCGGTCGGCCTGCAGCAGCGCGTCGAAATCCTCAAGGCGCTTTATCGCGGCGCCGACATCCTGATCCTGGACGAACCGACCGGCGTCCTGACCCCGCAGGAAGCCGACCACCTGTTCCGCATCCTCCGGGCGCTGCGCGACCAAGGCAAGACGATCGTCATCATCACCCACAAGCTGCGCGAGATCATGGACCTGACCGATACGGTCACCGTGATGCGCAGGGGCGAAGTGGTCGCCAACGTCGAGACGGCCTCCACCAGCCGCGAACAGCTTGCCGAACTGATGGTCGGGCGCAAGGTGCTGCTGCGGGTGGACAAGAAGCCGGCGGAGCCGGGCGCCGTCGTGCTCGACGTGCGGGCGCTTAAGGTCGTGGACTCCACCGGAGTCCTGCGCGTCAAGGAAGTCAGCCTGAACGTCCGGGAGGGCGAGATCGTCGGCATCGCCGGCGTTTCCGGCAACGGCCAGTCCGAACTGCTGGAGGCGCTGGCCGGCATCCTTCCCATCGCCGGCGGATCGGTCCGCGTCCATGGCGAGAAGATCAGCGGCAGGTCCATCTACAACCCGCGCGACCTGCGCCGGGCCGGCATCGCCCATGTGCCGGAAGACCGCCAGAAGGTCGGCCTCGTCACCTCCTTCTCCGCCAGCGAATGCGCGGTATTGGGATACCAGGACGACTCCCGCTACAACGGGCGCATCCTGATGGACCACGGCGCGATGCTCGACCGCTGCCGCGCGCAGATGAAAAGCTACGACGTGCGCCCGCCCCTGCCGGACCTGCCGGCAGCCAACTTCTCCGGCGGCAACCAGCAGAAGATCGTGCTGGCCCGCGAGATCGAGCGGAATCCCGACGTCCTGCTGATCGGCCAGCCGACGCGCGGCGTCGATATCGGCGCCATCGAGTTCATCCACCGCCGCCTCGTGGAACTGCGCGACGCCGGCAAGGCGATCCTGCTGGTGTCGGTGGAACTGGACGAAATCCTGGCGCTGAGCGACCGCATCCTCGTCATGTTCGACGGCCACCTCGTCGGCGAGATCCCCGCCGGTCAGGCGACCGAGCGCCGGCTGGGATTGATGATGGCCGGGATTTCGGAGGAAGCGGCGGAGTGAAGCAACAGACGAAAGGATTGAAGTTTGTAGAGTTTTCGCCTCGTAGCGCAACTGTATTGAATTGGGGTTCTGCGGGGTGGCTCAGTGTATGGCGATCCGGTGCCCCTTGATCCAATAATGAT
>JAESFM010000293.1_pt1 | contig 11311 bp, 11 predicted proteins | sample 9266171 | NCBI WGS metagenome assembly JAESFM01 (sample SAMN14505069, study PRJNA617099) | algae metagenome | isolation source: Hassallia sp. WJT32-NPBG1 and co-occurring heterotrophs from well developed... | place: USA: Mojave Desert, Joshua Tree National Park, California | collected 2006-06-22
GCCGAGGCGGGGCCTGCCCAGGCCGAGGCCGCCGTGCTGGTCCTTCAGGGCGGCTCGCTGGCTGCCTGGGGGCTGATGTTCGACCTGCTGTGGCGGGGACGGCCGTGCCGTGTCCGCCGAATGTGCGGCGTTGCCGCCGACACGCTGTGCATTACCCTGCTCCTGTGCGTCGGAGACCCGTCCACGCAGGTCTGGATGTTCGCTTACATCTGGATAGCCTTGGGCAGCGCGCTCAGCGATGGGGCGCCGGGCGCTATCGCGGCCGCTGCGGCAGGAGTCCTTGGTCTGGCGGTGGTCGCCCTGACGACGGGCGTCCTGTCCGAGGCGCCGTATCTGATCATCGGGGTCGCGTCCGGGCTGATCCTGTTGCCGGCTCAGGCCGGCGGGCTGATCGGGGGGGCAGCCGCCCGGAGCGGCGGGACGTCGAAACGCAGATTCAGGGTGCTGCTGGCGGAGGACAGCGACTATGGCGGCCGCAGCCTGCGCCGGCAACTGGAGCGCGCCGGTCATACGGTCCACATCGCCGGGAATGGCGACAGCGCGCTCGACCTGCTGCACAAGGGCGGTCTGGACGTCATGCTGATCGACCTGCATCTGCGCAATCCCAGTGCCCTGGACATCGTCCGGATGTACCGCTTCATGCGGTCGGAGGACGCCAACCTGCCGATCGTCGGCTTGGCGCCCGGATTGGACGATCCCATGCGCAAGCGCTGCGTTTCCGCCGGGATGAACGAGGTTCTGCCGATGCCGGTCGAGGGCTTCCGCCTGCTTGAGGCGGTCGATCGCTTAGGCGCTGCGTCCTTCAGCGCGCGGCAGGCGCTGGAGACCGGGGTGATCGCGTCGATCTCGTCCCATCCCCGCTTTTCCGCCGTCGCGGAACCGTCGATCGACGAGGCGGCGCTTGACGCACTCCAGTCGCTCGACCCCGACAACGGCTTTCTGGAGGACGTCATTTCCGTTTTCCTTATCGACGGAGCCGAACTGATCGACGCGATGTGCCAGGCTTTGAACGAAGGAGACGTCCTCACCTTCCGGGAGCACGCTGATTCGCTGGGAAGCAGTTCGACCCATATCGGCGCCATACGGTTGGTAAAGCTGCTGGCGCGATGTCGCGACATGCCGACGAGGGGATTCAAGGAGGAAGGCAACCAGAGAATGCTACAGATCCAGGAGGAGTTCCGGCGCGTCCGCACGGCTCTCCAAAGTCATGTATGGGCTCTCCGGCACAGCGGGTTCAACTGATCGAAAGAAGACTTCGGTCGAAGACATCGCTAATCGAAGAAGCGGCTCAGCCGAAGATTCTGCTTCGCCAACAGAGACGGCAAGCCGTGCCCGCCCAACCAGTCATACTCGACGCGACGCTGGTCCACCACGGGGTCCAGTGCGCGAAGCTCTTCGTCAGGAATACCGGGGTGGCACATCACCAGCCCCCTCGGTGGAATGTCCTCGACGAAACGGTCCATCAAAGTGCCGAACGGAACGCGGTTGGAGAAATCGTATATGCCGCGAAAGCTACTGTTGCCTGCAACAGTATGCCTGTGCGCAAGTCTGCGCAAGCCTCGTCCGAGCGATGAAATCAAAATACTCTTCGGAATCTCGATGCCGCGCCTAAGGGTCGCGGCATAACTTTCACTACATAATCTCAAGTAGATTTTTTCTCCCTCGTACCTACTTTTAACAGCTTTGATTAAAGCCTGCCGTACAATGGGAAGTTGATGAATGTGCTGGTGCCCGTCGATATGGCTGGGAGCGCGTCCGAAATCGCGCTCGAACGCGTCGAGCTGGCGATTCAATTCCGAATCGACCTCAGCCCGATCCAGCCGATAGGTGAGCGCCTTTTGCATCAGGGTGCGAAGCGGCGGCAGCCGGTCCGCCGGCGCCGTGTGCCGCATCGGGCCAATGGGCTGGTGGTCGGTCAAGGTCAGATGAAGGCCGACATCGACCTGATCGGCGTAGGGCTTCAGCCAGGAGGCATGGTCCCGCCAGAACGGCGACATCGTCATGCAACTGGTGGCCGACAGCCGGCCCCGGTCGATCAGGTCGCGGATGGCAGAACTGACGCCCGGCGAGAAGCCGTAATCATCCGCGCAGAGAATGAACGGCGTCGGAGCGGGGCGGGAAGGGGGGGGCACGGCTGGGGGCTTACGGCTGGAGACTTACGGTGGGGCTCTCGGCCCGTTCGTCCGGTATCGGAGCCTGTCCGGTAAACAGTATGCGCATCCGCTTCATCCGTCCTTCTGGTTTCAGGGGCGATAGAAGCAAAGGACGGGAGGGAATGCAAATGCGGCGGGGGCCGGTTGGCTACAGAAGGCGGGCAGGTTCGCTATCACACGGTGGACGTGGTGGTCCTCGCCCAAGAGGCGGTAGGCATGTATGGTAAACTTCGTCGTAGGACGGATAAGCGGCCTCAGTGATCCTGATATGCTGCGCAATTGCCGGTCAGCCTAATCTTTCTGTTCAGATGCCGAGGCCTTGTTTGTCCGCCAACTGAAAAAGTCCATCGAGTCGTCGTAGGGCTCGGTCAATTCCATCTCGATCAGACAGAGTCCCGCTTCGCGGATCAGATTGTCCGAGTCATCCATATCGTCGAACTGCGATAGGGTGGGAGCTACAGGATGAACCTTTGCCCGGGGTTGTCTCAGCCCTGATGAACTGGATGGCCCCTCGCGGTCCAGAGTCACTGTGGTATCGAAAAAACCCCAGGATACGGTCACTCATGTCTGGCTCTTCTTCCAGAGGCGCGCACGGAGAAGGCCTTCCAGTATCATGGGGAAGTGTGAGGATGCCGTTGTGACGATCCACTTCCCGTCCTGTTGTCGGGGCGAGCAGCTTCGCTTCCAACTGGAGGGACAGACATGAGCAAGGGTTTGGAGGGGCATTCCCCCATAGACGTCACCAAGCACCTGAAGGGCATCGATTTTCCGGCCGGCAAGCAGGACATCCTGGAACATGCCAGGCAGCAGGGCGCCGACGGCGAGGTCCTCGACCTGATCGACAAGATGCCCGATGGGAAGTTCGAGACCATGGCGGATGTCATGAAGGGCGTCGGCAAGAGCGGCTGAACACAAGAAGGCTGAAGGAGTTGCGGCGATGAGCGGCGACAGGGAGGAGCGGGTCCGGCAGCGTGCCCACGAGCTATGGGAGCAGGCCGGCCGACCCGAAGGTCAGCAAGACCGGCACTGGGAGCAGGCGTCCCGGGAAATCTCGTCGGAAGGCGAGCCTAACCTGTCGACCGTCGCGGCAGGCCGGATGGATGCCATGGGATCGCCGGGGACTCCTCTGTCGCCGGGGGCAGCCAACAGTGGCCGGATGTCCAAGGCTCGACGCAAGGATGCGACCTGACGACGGCAAGTACGAGGAACTACGCTATGCGCAGCACGATCATCGCCATGGCCCTTGTAAGCGCAGGGATAGTCGCAAGCGCCGCGGACAATCCGGCCGCGGCTCAGCAGGAAAGCTGCCTTAACGAAATCCAGCGGCTGGAGGCCGCCTTCGCAGACGCCGGCCGGGGCTCTTCCGCACCGGATGGCGAGATGGCAGGATCTGCGATGGCCGATGCCGACAGGACCCAAAGCAGAGCGGCCAGCCGCGACACGGTTTCCAAGGATATCGAAAGATCGGACGGCGTCGTCGCTCCTGCGCCGATCGGCAGCGGAATCCGCACCGAGCAACCGGTTCGCGGCATCGATCCGGTCCCGATGAGCAAGAACCCGGGACAGCAGCCGGGCGGGCTCGCCGGCGCAAGGCTTTCTCCGCAGCAGACCGACGATATGACGTCGATGCTGCGCGAGGGCCGCGCCGCCGCCGAACGCGGCGACAGCGGAGCCTGCATGGACAAGGTCCGGCAGGCACGGCAGCTCGCTCGGGGAGCGACGACCGGTGTGCGCGGCGGCGGTTGACGCCGGGAAAAAGTGCTGCGGCGGCTCTTGCGCGTTCCCGAGACGTTTCCATATAGGGAACATCTCATCAACAAGTGAAAGGAGGTGGTCCTGTGTCTAATTGTTCCAAGCCGCGATCCACGATCGTCGAGACCAGGGTCTTCGCCTCCGGCGGAACCCAGCTTCTGTAAGAAGTCGTATCGTGATCTGAAAAGGATCGTGGTTTGACAATGGAAAGGCCGCCCTTCGGGGCGGCCTTTCTGCTTTCCGGGTCACCCGTTTCTTCGAAGTACTTCCAACTTCAGCGGCAGGACCTCGCCCAGCCATGCGGCATGATCGGTATGGTCGGCGTAGTCGTCCCCGGTCGACGGATGGAGCAGAACCGGCAGGCCGAGGCGGTTCAGCATCAGCCAGGGGAGGAGTTTCGGCAGGAGTTCCGACGGGAATGCCACCTGATACATGGCCGACGTATGCGGTCCTACCGGCTGGTCGTGCCAGCGTCCTAGCAGCGCTTCGGGGAAGGACGCCGCGATACGGTTGCGGATCGCCTCTGCCCGGTCGCGGTTTACCGCCGGATCGTAGTAAATGTGGGCATGGTATCCGCTGATCCGGCCGGGGTCGGCGACTCCTTCGTCCGGGGCCGGGATCGTATCGTCGGTCATCGCCGTATCTCCCTTTCAACCAGGATTCTTCGCGCATCCTTGAAGAATGTATTGGCCTGAAGAATGTATGGGCCTGAAGAATGTTTGGGCTTGATGGTCCGGCTTCAATCACGGATCAGGACTGGCCCCTGGCTCGATCGGAGTGGGCGGGTTGCTCAAGCCTGACACCCGGCCCGCAACCGGCATCGGGATCCAGGAAGATGACGCCGCCCGCCTCCAAGGCGCGGCGGATCGCTGCTGCCGTGGCGCGCTGCAACTCGTGCTGTCCGCCTTCGAAGCCGCGGACGGTGCTGCGGCTGACCTCGGCCCGGATGGAGAGGTCGTCCTGCGTCCAGTCCAGAAGCGCCCTTGCGGCGCGGCATTGTTCCGATGTCAGCGGCATGGCCAGCTAGATAGGCTTGCTATTCCAAAAGGTCAATGTGGGACATTTTGGTTGAAACTGAGGCATTTGGTCCCATGTGACCGGTACAGCTATTTGTAGTCTCATTGCATTCCCGGGGAGAGATTTAGTGCCAGGGCATGACACGCCTCTTATCGCCATTATCGCCATCGGGCTCGCACTGGCCTTCGTTCTTGGGTTGGTGGCTCATAAATTTCGCGTGTCGCCCCTGGTCGGATATTTGCTCGCCGGTATCGCCGTAGGTCCCTTTACGCCGGGTTTCGTGGCCGATCAGGCACTTGCCAACCAATTGGCGGAAATCGGCGTGATCCTCCTGATGTTCGCGGTCGGCCTGCATTTTTCGCTGAAGGACCTGATGTCGGTCAGGACCATCGCCCTTCCCGGAGCGGTCGTTCAGATCACGGTTGCGACGCTGCTGGGCATGGCGCTGGCGTGGAGCCTGGGCTGGACGATGGGAGCCGGACTGATCTTCGGCCTGGCGCTGTCGGTCGCCAGTACGGTCGTCCTGATCCGCGCCTTGCAGGAAAGACGCATCCTGGAAACCGAACGGGGCCGGATCGCGGTCGGCTGGCTGATCGTGGAAGACCTCGTCATGGTGCTGGCGCTGGTGATGCTGCCGGCGCTGAGCGGCGCCCTGGGAGGCGCCGGGGGAACGGCGTCCTGGCAGACGATCGCGTGGTCGGCCGGCATCACCCTGGTCAAGGTCGCAACCTTCGTCGCCATCATGCTGATCGCCGGCCGGCGCATCGTGCCCTGGATCATGCACTACGCCGCCCATACCGGCTCCCGCGAGCTGTTCCGGCTGTCGGTCTACGCCGTGGCGCTCGGCATCGCCTATGGAGCGGCGGCGCTGTTCGGCGTGTCGTTCGCGCTCGGCGCCTTCTTCGCCGGCATGGTCCTGGCCGAAAGTCCGCTGAGCCAGCGCGCCACCGAGGAAGCGCTGCCGTTGCGCGACGCCTTCGCGGTGCTGTTCTTCGTGTCGGTCGGCATGCTGTTCGATCCCGGCGTCCTGATCCGGTCGCCCTGGTCGGTGATCGGCACCGTTGCGATCATCATCGTCGGCAAGACCATCGCCGCCTTCCTGATCGTCAAGGCCTTCGGCCGCTCGAATTCCACCGCCCTGACGATATCCGCCAGTCTGGCGCAGATCGGCGAGTTCTCGTTCATCCTGGCCGGCCTGGGCGTCAGCATGGAGGTGCTGCCGACGGAGGGGCGGGACCTGATCCTGGCCGGCGCCATCATCTCCATCCTGCTCAACCCGTTCGTCTTCATGGCATTCGAGAAGCTGCGTCCGGCGCCGAAACCCGCCCTTGCCGGTCCCGGCGTCTACACGCCCGCCGCTCCCGTATCCGAACCCGCCGAACCCGTCGCGGCCGTGGTCGCGGACGAGGAGGCCGTCCCGCTCACGGCCAGCTCCCTGACAGGGCACGACGTCATCGTCGGATATGGCCGCGTCGGTTCGCTGGTCGGTTCAGGCCTGCGTGCCGCCGGCCGGCCGGTGCTCGTGTTCGAGGAACGCCTTGACGAGGTCGCCGCCGCGCGGCGGGACGGTGCCGAGGTCTTCGTCGGCAATGCCGCCGATCCCCGCGTGCTGGCGACCGCGAACCTGCATGCCGCCCGCCGTCTCTTCGTAACCGTACCGGAAGCCTTCGAGGCGGGGCAGGTGGTCGAACAGGCGCGTGCCGCCAATCCCGACCTGGAAATCATCGCCCGGGCCCATACGAGTGCCGCAGTCGGCCATCTGGAGGAGATGGGATGTTCGCTGGCTGTTATGGGCGAGCACGAGATCGCGATGCGGATGCTCGAGCATGCCGGCGTGGACGAGGCGGCGCCGGATTCGGGCGCTGACAAGGGCGTGCTCTCGGAGAAGCGATCGCCTAGCCGGCGCCATTCTGCTGGGCGGTAAGATCAAGCCTTGCAGTCCTTCCCGGCCCTCGAAACATGAGGCCACCCAGGCTGGCGAAAACGATAGATTGTTTTCCGTTTTTGCTGAAACAAATTCCATGATATTTAAGGTGCAGGTATCTCTTCCGATCGAGTGACACCATGGCTTGGCGGCAGTTTTATTGTGCGGTGCGGCAAAGCTACTTGGTTATCCTCTCGATCTCCCGCCTTCCGATCGGCCCACCTGTGAGCACTGGCGCCGGCCAAGACTAAAAACCAAGCAATAACATACCAACAGGGAGGGAGGCTGTATGCAAGGGCTCCTGCTTGCTATCGACAAGGTAAATACCTGGGTCGGTAAGATATTCTCATGGTCGATTGTCGCCATGACGTTTGTGATCGTGTACGAAGTCTTCAGCCGCTACGTCTTCAACGCGCCGACTACCTGGGCATACGATGTCAGCTATATGCTGTACGGAACGCTGTTCATGATGGCGGGTCCTTATGCACTGTCGCGGAACGGGCATGTCAGGGGCGATTTCATGTATCGCAAGTGGTCGCCGCGAGTCCAGGCCACCGTCGACTTGACGCTCTACATCCTGTTTTTCTTCGCGGCGGTTCTGGCGCTGATCTATTCGGGCTGGGGCTTCTTCAAGATCTCCTACATGTTCAACGAGCGTTCGGCGTTCAGTCCCGACGGTCCGCCGATGTGGCCGTTCAAGATGCTGATCCCGCTGGTCGGCGTGCTGATGCTGCTTCAGGGGCTGGCGGAGAGCGTCCGCTGCGTCATCTGCATCCGGAACGGCTGGTGGCCGCAGCGCCTTCAGGATGTCGAGGAACTCGAACAGCAGATCCTGGCCGAAGCGGCGGCACGCCGGGAAGCGGGGCTGGCCCGATGACCGATCCTCAACTCGGCCTCACCATGCTCGTCCTGTTCATCGGGGCGATCACACTGGGCTTCCCCATCGCCTTCACCCTGATGGCGCTGGGCCTGGGCTTCGGCTACATGGGCATGGGGGACGCGATCTTCAGCCTGTTCGTCCAGCGCACCTACGCGGTGATGTCGAACGACGTGCTGATCTCCATCCCGCTGTTCGTCTTCATGGGCTATCTGGTCGAGCGCGCCAATATCCTGGACCGGCTGTTCCGGTCGATCCAGATGACGTTCGGCCGCATGCCCGGCTCGCTGGCGGTGGCCACCCTCGCCACATGCGCCCTGTTCGCCACGGCAACCGGCATCGTCGGCGCCACGGTGACCCTGATGGGTCTGCTGGCCTTCCCGGCGATGCTGCGAGCGCGTTACGACACGCGGCTGGCGGCTGGCGTCGTCTGCGCCGGCGGATGCCTGGGCATCCTGATCCCGCCCTCCGTCATGCTGATCCTGTACGGCGCCACGGCGGGCGTCTCGGTGGTCAAGCTCTACGCGGCGGCCTTCATTCCCGGTCTGATGCTGACCGGCTTCTACATGCTCTATGTCGTGGGCATCGCCTTCTTCCGCCCCGCCATGGCGCCGCCGCCGCCGCCCGAGATGCTGCGCGACGCCACCTGGGGACGGGCGCTGTCCGAATTGGCGCGGTCGTTCCTGCCGCTGACGGCCCTGATCTTCTCGGTGCTGGGCGCCATCCTGTTCGGCCTTGCGACGCCGTCGGAAGCCGCCGCCATGGGAGCCCTCGGAGCCATCATCCTGGCGGCATGCTACCGGGCGCTGACCCTGGACAAGCTCAAGGAATCGGTGTTCCTGACCGGCCGTACGACCGCCATGGTGTGCTGGCTGTTCGTCGGCTCCTTCATCTTTTCCTCGGTGTTCGGCTATCTGGGCGGCCAGAGCGTGATCGAGGAGTTCGTGATGAGCCTCAACCTCAATCCGATCACCTTCATGATCCTGGCGCAGGCGATCATCTTCGTGCTGGGCTGGCCGCTGGAATGGACCGAGATCATCATCATCTTCGTGCCGATCTTCCTGCCGCTGCTGGACAACTTCGGCATCGATCCGCTGTTCTTCGGGATCATGGTGGCGCTCAACCTCCAGACCTCATTCCTGTCGCCGCCGATCGCGATGGCGCCGTTCTACCTGAAGGGCGTCGCACCCAAGCATGTCACGATCGAGCAGATCTTCGCCGGCGTCATGCCGTTCCTCGGCATCGTCGTCGTCTGCCTGCTCATCCTCTACGTCTTCCCGGAGGTGGCGCTGTGGCTGCCCGACGCCGTCTACAATTGATCGCATAGCAGACTATTCGCTAAACGATCTATCTCGTCCAGGCTGTGGCGGCTACCATATACGAACCGGCATATAGGGTAGCCGCCGCATCTGAATGAGAAACGTTGAGGAGTTGGTCATGGAGCCGTACAAGACCGTCGATATCGCCTTCGGGCGCGGACACCTGACGGTAGGCCTGCCCGAACGGGCCGAGGCGACCGTGATCCGCAAGGCGACCTTGCCGAAACTGGCGGACCAGACCGGCGCCATCCATGCCGCCTTCGACAACCCGATCGACGCGCCGCCGCTGGCGACGCTGGCGCAGGGGCGCAAGAGCGCCTGCATCCTGATCTGCGATATCACCCGGCCCGTCCCGAACCGCCTGTTCCTCCGCCCCATGATCGAGACGATGGTGGCGGCCGGCATCCCCAAGGACAGCATCACCGTCCTGATCGCGACGGGCCTGCACCGCCCCAACGAGGGTGTTGAGATGGCCGAACTCGTCGGCGCCCCATGGGTGCTCGACAATGTCAGGGTGGAAAACCACTTCGCGATGCGCGACGAGGACCATGTGGACCTTGGCGTGACCGCCACGCGCGGAACGCCGGTCCGGATCGACCGCCGCTTCGTCGAGGCGGACCTCCGCATCGCCACCGGCCTCGTCGAGCCGCACTTCATGGCCGGCTGGTCGGGTGGACGCAAGGTGGTGGCTCCCGGCGTCGCCGGTCACGAGACGATCCGCACCTTCCATTCCGCCCGCTTCATGGAAGACCCGCTGGCTGTTCAGTGCAATCTGGTCGGCAACCCGCTGCACGAGGAGCAGTTGGAGATCGTCCGGACGCTGGGCGAGATCTATGCGCTCAACACCGTGATCGACGAGGATCGCGACCTCGTCCACGTCACCTTCGGTGAGATCATCGCCAGCCATCTGGCCGCCGTCGAGTTCATCCAGGACATCACCCGCATCAAGGTGCCCCGGCGCTTCAAGACCGTCGTGACCTCCTCCGCCGGCTATCCGCTGGACAAGACCTACTACCAGACGGTCAAAGGGATGGTGACTCCGCTCGACATCCTGGAGCCGGGCGGTACGCTGATCATCGCGTCGGCCTGCTCGGAAGGCATGGGGTCGAAGGAGTTCCGCGAGGCGCAGACCCGGCTGGTCGAGCTTGGTCCCGACCGCTTCCTCGCCACCCTGACGGCCAAGTCGCTCGCCGAGGTGGACGAGTGGCAGACCGAAATGCAGTTGAAGCCGATGCGGATCGGCAGGGTCATGCTCTACACCTCCGGCCTGGACGCGGAGGAGCGGCGCATCACCGCCGTCGAAGTCATCGGCGATCTCGACGCCGCCGTGGCCGAGAGCATCCAGCGCCACAACGATCCGCATGTCGCCATCATCCCCGAAGGACCCTATGTGGTCCCGGTCCATGAGGCGGCATGAGCCTTCGGCATATCCACCTCGACGTCGTCGGCGGCATCGCCGGCGACATGTTCGTCGCAGCCTTGACCGATGCCGTGCCGGAACTGCGCCGGCGGGTGCTCGATGACGTCGCCGCCGTCTTGCCTACGGCCGCCGGAACCGCTCACTTCATGGAAGGAACCAGCGCAGGCCTGACGGTGCTGCGTTTCGGACTGGAGGGGCATCGCCACGATGCTGGCCATCATCACCATGACGGCTCCGGCAGTTACCGGCACATGGTCGAACTGATCCGTTCCGCTCCTCTGGCCGAGGGGACGGCGGACCATGCCGTCGCGATCCTCACCATCCTGGCCGAAGCCGAAGCCTTCATCCACGGCGTCCCGCTGGGTGACGTGCATTTCCACGAAATCGGCGACTGGGACTCGCTGATGGACGTGGTCGCCAGCGGCTCCATCATAGCGGCGCTGGACGCCACCTGGAGCATGTCCGACCTGCCGCTCGGCGGCGGACGGGTACGGACGGCGCATGGCCTGCTGCCGGCCCCGGCCCCGGCGACCGCGCGCATCCTCGACGGGTTCGAATGGCGCGACGACGGGGTAGGGGGCGAGCGCGTCACGCCGACGGGGGCCGCCATCCTGCGCCATCTCGCCGCCGGCGCCACCCGAAGCGGCGGCAAGCTGACCGGCGCCGGCATGGGAGCGGGAACCCGCGACCTGCCCGGCATGCCGAATGTCCTGCGCGCGCTGGTCTTCGAGACCGCCGCCTCAGCCGGCAGTCCGGGCGAAGCGCGGACCGTCGCGGTGCTCTCCTTCGACATCGACGACATGACAGGGGAAGAGATCGGCATCGCCGCCGACCGCTTGCGCGCCGCCG
>JAESFM010000294.1_pt1 | contig 11258 bp, 9 predicted proteins | sample 9266171 | NCBI WGS metagenome assembly JAESFM01 (sample SAMN14505069, study PRJNA617099) | algae metagenome | isolation source: Hassallia sp. WJT32-NPBG1 and co-occurring heterotrophs from well developed... | place: USA: Mojave Desert, Joshua Tree National Park, California | collected 2006-06-22
GAAGAATACTGACACAGCCGATTATTGTTACTAATTTCAGCAATTACCTGTGGGTATCCCATTTTTTAATAGTACATAAATACTATAAAATAGCGATCGCACTGTGCCAGTTGCGTAAGTCCTGAAAAACTATCAATCTAGGCGTCATTGCCTTGGTGGTTGTTTGCCTAGCACAATTCGGGTTGGCATTGTTCGGTGTTTACACGCCAAATTGGTTAGAAATTGGCATTTCCGGTTTGGGAGTGCTTTTATTTGTTGGTGCATCTGTAGTTGATTTCTACATATTGCCGCGCACCTACAGCGATGAGCAATATCTGCCTGCGGCTTTGTCTATGTACCTTACCTACATCAATTTGTTCGTCTTTATCTTGCGGTTGTTAATTGCCCTTAATGGTCGCGATTAATTGAGTGTTGTATTGGACATCAGGTAATTAAATATATTTTTTCACCGTGGTTAGGTCTCAGCAGCCACGGTTTTTTTATATGTATGATATGTAGGGATATCTTAAGTAGATGAGTATAAATAAACGTCCTAATCATGTAGTAAGCGGCTCTATCCCTTGAAAACATTTAAATTGAGCAGTGAACTGCTGACAGTAGTTGAAAATTTTATTTGCGACTACTTTATTACCCTTGAATAACAAAAACTTAGCTCAAAAGCAGATTATTTATCCAATGAATCAAAAACCTTGGTGGAAAGAAAGCGTAATTTACCAGATTTATCCCCGCAGCTTTAAGGATAGTAACAAACATGGCATAGGTGACTTACAAGGCATTATTCAACAACTTGATTATTTGAAAGATTTGGGAATTGATGTTATCTGGTTATGTCCTTTTTATCCATCTCCTAATGTAGATAACGGCTATGATATTAGCGATTACACCGCCATAAGCCCTGAATTTGGCACAATGAATGACTTTGATGAACTGGTTTCTCAAATGAAGCAACGAAGCTTGCGGCTCATCATTGATTTAGTGGCAAATCATTGCTCTAATTTACATCCTTGGTTTGAGGAAGCACGTAAATCTAAAGATAACTTTTATCGAAATTACTTTATCTGGCACGAAGGAGAAAATGGACAACCTCCGAACGATTGGCAGTCTTTTTTTGGTGGTAATGCTTGGACGTATAATGAAGCAACAAGTGATTATTATTTACACTTATTTACACCTGCACAACCAGATTTTAATTGGGACTATAAACCCTTGCGGCAAGAAATTTACCGCATTATGCGCTTTTGGTTAGATAAGGGAGTTGATGGCTTTCGTATGGATGTGATCTCATTTATTTCCAAACAAGATATATCGACATCTTTAGGAAATTCTTCTCAAGGGATAGCTGAGTTTTACGCTAATGGTGCTAAGGTTCATGATTATTTGCAGGAGATGCATGAAGAAGTTTTACGTCATTATGATGTGATGACTGTCGGTGAAGGTGCTGGTGTTAAAGCTGAGGTTGCACCCTTATATGTGGGAAGCGATCGCCAGGAATTAAATATGATTTTTCATTTTGAGCATACTAGCATCGATCGCGATCCAAAAAATTTCTGGCAAGGTGTTGACTGGGAACTTTCTGATTTAAAGATAATCTTGAATCGTTGGGATGCAGCACTAGCGGGCAAAGGTTGGAGTAGTATTTATTTAGGCAATCATGATTTACCCCGTATTGTGTCTCGCTTTGGCAATGACGGAGAATATCGAGTTGTTTCAGCAAAAATGTTAGCAACCCTTTTACTAACATTAAGAGGGACACCCTATCTTTATCAAGGTGATGAAATAGGGATGACAAATTATCCTTTTACCTCAATTGATCAATTTCGCGATGTTGTTTCCATCAATGCTTACATAACGGCAAAGCAACAAGGGGAAAGCTGGCAATCTTTTTTGAATAATCAACTGCAAGTAGCTAGAGACCATGCCCGCACACCGATGCAGTGGGATAACAGTAAAAATGCTGGTTTTAGCGTTGGCAGACCTTGGATTAACGTTAATCCTAACTATCAAGAAATTAATGCAGCGCAGGCAGTCGTAGATCCCAATTCCATCTTCAATTATTACAAACAGTTAATCCAACTGCGAAAAGAACTGCCTGTATTAATCTACGGTGATTATACAATGCTAGATATATCTCATCCATATATTTATGCTTATTTACGAACTGATAGCCAGCAGAAAGTGTTAATATTACTAAATTTCTTACCGCAAACCGTAACGGTTGATTTGTCATCATATCTATCAGATGATGATAAACTGCTCATCAGCAATTATCAAGAATTGGGAGAAAGAGGTACTGAATTAGTTCTCAGACCTTATGAAGCGAATATTTATAGCAGTCGTATCTGATTTATTTGCCTGCTGAAATTACGCCGGCACTACAAATTTTTCGGTTCCTGCAAGCCCAAAGGCAGCATGGATGACTTGCAAAGCTTTAACACCTTGTTCTTGATCTACGACACAGCTAATTTTGATTTCTGAGGTGGCGATCATTTGAATGTTAATTTGGTGTTGAGCGATCGCTTCAAACATTTTCGCTGCAACTCCCGGTTGTCCCACCATACCTGCACCAACAATACTCACTTTGGCGATCGCATTATCTAAAACAACTTCACCCCAGCCAAATTCTTCCGCTGCTTGTTGCAACATTTTCTTTGCTGCTTCCCCATCCATTCTGGCGACGGTAAAGGCTATATCTCGTCTGGGAACACCATCAACTATCCGGCAGCGCTGAGATTGGATAATCATATCCACACTGATGTTGTGCTGCGCCAATAGTCCGAACAACTTCGCTGCCATCCCCGCACGATCTGGTACTTGACGAATCGCCAAACGCGCTTGGTTCATGTCTAAGGCAACACCACGGACGGGGGGATGGGGGGAGAGGGGGAGGGGGAGAGAGGGGGAGGGGGAGGACAAGGGAGAAATTCCTCCTTGTCTTCCTTGTTCCCTTGTCTCCTCATCCTCTATCTCAAACGCTTCCCTGAGGGCAGCAACAGCGCGATCGCATTGCGCGGCGTCAACTACGCAACTTACTTTCACTTCACTAGTAGATATCATCTGGATATTCACACCAGCTTCTGCGAGGGTGATGAACATTTGAGCTGCGACACCGGGACGCCCAATCATTCCTGCGCCGGAAATGCTGATTTTGGCGATTTGCTGCTGTACCATGACTTCGGCTTCAGTTGATTCAGCACTCTTTTGACTCCGCAATGCTGGAGCGATCGCTGCTGCTACTGCTTCGGCACGCTTCAATATCGGTGTTGTTACAGTAAAAGCAATGTCATTTGTGTTGCCTTCGTGTATTGACTGAATAATCAAGTCAACATCGACATTTTGACGGGCAATTTCTCCAAACAACCGCGCTGCAACGCCTGGTTTATCGGGTACGCGCAACAAAGCTACTTTCGCTTGGTCGGTATCGTATTGAACATCATCGACCGGACGGGCAATTTCTAAATTCAGAAGCGATCGCTCTTGTGGTTTTGGGGAAGTTACCCAAGTACCCGGTTGATCTGTCCAGCTTGAGCGTACCACCAGGGGAACGCCGTAATTGCGGGCAATTTCCACAGCACGGGGATGCAGGACTTTTGCGCCTAAGCTGGCAAGTTCCAACATTTCATCTGAGGTGATTTCCTCCATCAACTGTGCCTCAGGAACTAATCGCGGATCTGTAGTTAAAATTCCTGGCACGTCTGTATAAATCTCACAAAAATCTGCCCGTAATGCTGCTGCCAAAGCTACGGCTGAAGTATCGGAACCGCCACGCCCCAAAGTAGTAATTTCCCATTCTTCTAAACTGGATATACCTTGAAATCCTGCTACAACAACTACTTTGCCTTCTTTGAGGTGGCGTTTTAGGCGATCGGTTTTGATATCCAAAATTCGGGCGCGGGTGTGTTCGGCTTCGGTAACAATTCCTACCTGAGCGCCTGTAAGAGAAATCGCCGGCTGTCCGAGTTCATCTAATGCCATACTTACCACGGCGATGGATACTTGCTCACCAGTCGAAAGCAGCATATCCATTTCCCGACGGTTAGGATTTTTCGAGATTTCGTGCGCTAGTTTGACAAGTCCATCGGTGGTTTTACCCATTGCGGAAACCACCACAACGACAGAATTTCCGGCTTGAACAGTTTTGTATACGCGCTGTGCCACAGCTTGAATACGTTCAACTGAACCCACAGAACTGCCACCGTATTTCTGAACTATGAGCGCCATAATAAAATAATTAATAAAGAAGCCTAGAAGGCATTGTAAATTAAACTATGTAACTAACTTATCAGAATCAGCTGGCACACAAAACCTAAACTTCACATTTTGTTGATGATTTTTTTCTACCGTGCTTTAGTTCATACAGTCCCAGTAAGGCTGCGGCTATTAGCAAAGCTAAGAAGTAATGAACCAAAAACTGCCGCAGGTGAAACTTTAAGGGAGATATGGTAGCAAAATTACTCTTTCAAAGACTCCTAAACCACCGGGGACGCTACTGACATCAGCGAACATCTCCAACAAATAGATTCTCAAAAAATCTAAAAAGGACAAAGACGTATTTATCGGTAGCAGGGGATAAAGAAGCGCTGCGGTTAAAATGCAGTCAAACCCGAAAACAGCTATTTGCGCTAGTACCGCATTTTAAACTGCTTCACGCTCTAAGGGGAAAGGGGAAAGGGAAGAAGAAATTGAATGGCGATTGCGACCCTACACGGGTTAAAGACCGCGCAAAAATTGCGGGGGTCTTAAACCCCAAAAGGGAAAGAAGAGTGAAAAATTTTATGCGCGTCTTAAATTACTTCAACATTTACCCTTTTTACCTTTACCCTTTCCCCCTCTTTGATAAAGCGATTAGTTTTGTTAGCTTTCTTACAACTTTTGAACGCTTTTAAAATACTCTTATATGCAACTTATCACTTCCTTAGGTCTTAAAAACTCCGAATATTTTTCAAAAGACAGGTTTATCAGTTACTACCATCAGCTACGTCTAATATCGTCACTCGGTAACAATGTACAAAATATTCTAGAAATTGGAATTTTTAATTCACTCTTAACGGACTTGCTAAAACGTAATGGCTACAATGTCACGACTGCGGATGTTGACCCGAATGTAAAGCCAGAGTTGGTTTTGGATTTGACAACTGATTTTGTACTACCAAAAGATAAATTTGATGCGATTGTTCTCTTTCAGGTGTTGGAACATTTACCTTATGAACAGTCAGAACAAGCCTTAAAAAAACTTGCACAAGCAACAAATAAATTTTTAGTAATCTCGCTACCTTACAATACCCAATATTTAACAGTACAAATCAAATCTTCCTTGTTCCTAGAAAAACCAAAGTATTTATTGTTCAAAGTCCCTCAATTTTGGAGTAGAAATCCGATCTCTAATCAACACTACTGGGAAATTGGACTAAAAGGATATCCCAAAAAGCGAATTTTAAACTCTGTTGCGAATGCTGGGTTAACTGTCAAGCAAGAATTTATAGATCCTGTCAATCCCTACCACTACTTTTTAGTTTTGGAAAAAACTGCAAAGAATAATTAGCAATTAGTAAGACGACAGGAAATCATTTCTAAAGAAATCTTGTCAAGAGTTATAAATCATGTTAAAATACATATTCCAATTGAGTAAGTCAGCTTAATCTAGCAAATTTCATCACCTAAACAGTTTAGGTGGGAGAGGATGCGAGAGCGGAGGAACCAAGTTTTGGGGCGTATTTTATAGAAGGTTAAGAGTCAAGAGTTCTGAACTCATAACTCTCTAAAAAAGGGCATTTCTCAGCCCTAGCCCGTCAGCTAACTTCGTAGGCATTGAGAAGAGACTGAAGAGGCAACATTATTTTTGATGTTATTACCTCATCAGTGTCCAAGGCTGGTGCTGCTCAGGTTTTTTGTACCTGTACTTAAATCTGTTGAGGTTGCAATGATATTTCAATTGAATTTGGCTGCAATTGTTGCAGTTGCCGGACAGGCTGTATGGAAACAGGCAAAACCTGTGATCGCTAGGGATGTAGTTATATTACCTATCCTTGGGTTTTTGGGAATTATCTTATTGTGGTGGGTTATTGCCCTTGCCAACCATGAATTGATGCCCACCCCACCTGAGGCATTAGCAGCGAATATGGACTACATTTTAAACCCTTTTTACCAACGCGGACCGGGCAACTTGGGAATAGGTTGGTTATTGTTAGCAAGTCTGCGTCGCGTATTGCTGGGCTTTTTATTAGGTGCTGTAGTCGCAATTCCTTTGGGTTTTTTGATTGGCATGTCTAAATCGGCAATGCTGGCTTTTAATCCGATAATTCAGATTTTTAAACCCGTATCGCCTCTAGCTTGGTTGCCTATTGCGTTAGCAATCTTCAACTTAGCAGATCCGTCAGCTATTTTTGTTATATTCATTACTTCATTGTGGCCGACAATTATTAACACCGCTCTTGGAGTTTCTAGCGTTTCTAAAGATTATTTAGATGTAGCGCGGGTGTTGGAAATGCCTCGTTGGCGGCGGATTACAAAAATTATCTGGCCCGCTAGTTTGCCGTATATTTTTACAGGTTTGCGAATTAGTTTAGGGATTGCTTGGCTAGTAATTGTTGCCGTAGAAATGCTCACAGGTGGTATTGGTATCGGCTTTTTTGTTTGGGATGAATGGAGCCGTTTAAACCTCAGTTCAGTATTTTTAGCCGTGTTCGTAATTGGCGTAACTGGGCTACTACTTGACTTTGCCGTAGGCAAAATTCAAGAATTAGTAACTCACCGCCCGACAACTTCAAATTAGTTAGTAGTAAGCGCTTAAGCGCTGAACAAAAGCCAATTTACCCAGCCGAAAAAAACTTTTCATCGGTGAAGATGACCTATGAGTAACGCCGACAATAATAACTGGACTCGAAGAGATTTTATCCAGGGAATCGGGGCAACAGCAGCGGGAATGGCGTTGTCTTCCTGTGCAATTTCAGGCGATCGCTCTGCCAAAGGACTGACTGAAGAAGCTTTAGCTATTGAACCAGTAGTTAGATCCCAAGATTTAGAAAAACCGAATATAACCGTTGGTTATGTTCCGGTCAATGATTGTGCACCATTTGCGATCGCCTGGAAAAAAGGCTTCTTCCGCAAATATGGCTTGAACGTCAAACTCAATCGGGAAGCTAGTTGGGCAACCTCCCGCGACGGCTTAATTTTTGGTCGTCTTGATGCCTCACCCGTGGTATCCGGTGCCGTCACCAACGCCAGAATCGGTGCTGAAGGAGCACGGCACGCTCCCTTGTGTGCGGCAATGACCATTCACCGTCATGGCAACGCTATGACGATGAACAAAGACATGTGGGATTTTGGGCTGCGTCCCTGGTACGAGTACAACGGCGATTTAGAAGCATTTGGTAAACAATTTCGGGCATACTTCGACACCCAACCAGCAGAACGCAAAGTATGGGCAGTAGTGCTGAGTTCCTCTATTTACGAATACTTTGTTCGTTACGTATCCGCTGCCGCAGGTGTCGATCCGCTCAAGGAGTTTCGCGTCATCATCGTTCCACCTCCCCAGATGGTAACAAACGTCCGAATTGGCGCGATGCAAGCTTACATGGTGGCAGAACCTTGGAACACACGGGCAATTACTGGCAATGAAGGCGTCGGTTTTACCTTCGCTCAAGGCAAAGAAGTTGTGTTGGGACATCCAGATCGACTTTTGGGGGTGATGCAATCTTTCATAGACCAATACCCAAAAACCTATCGTTCTCTGGTAAAAGCGATGATTGAAGCTTGCCAATATTGCAGCAAAGCGGAAAACCGCCAAGAAGTTGCCGAACTGATTACCGATCGCTCCTTTACCGGTGCAAAACCTAAAAAGAAAGGTGCGCCAATTGCTAAATTTACTGGTCCCGGAATTCTCGGCAACTACAACTATGGTGGATTTGATGGCAAAGACCGCACAATCCAAGCTGCCGACACCACAATTTTTTATGATATTCCCGACAACGTTCCCAAAGAGCCTGGAGATCACGGGACGTTTTTATGGAGATCTAGAAGTCTGTGGTTAATGACACAAGCGGCACGTTGGGGACAAATTAAGGAATTTCCGAAAAATGCGAATAAACTAACCGCTGAAGCCTGGAAAACTTCTTTATATCGCCAAATCGCCGCTGAAATGGGCATTCCCTGTCCCAAGGATGATTACAAAGTCGATCCCCCAGAAGCATTCATCGACAAGAAAGGGTTTGACCCCAGCGATCCTGTGGGCTATCTCAACAGTTTTGAGATTAGAGCGAACGCACCCACCCGTTTTTATATGAGTTAAAAACCATTAGCTAACACCCTATAAGATTATTTCAGGAGTTTCTCAAAATGAAATCTACTTCTTTGCCTGAAGATAAGTACAATACTGCCACGCCTCGCACTGGATTTTTAGAAATTGAAGATTTAGTGAAAGCTTATCCTTCACCAGAAGGTAAAAATTTTGTCGTACTAGATGGTGTGAATCTCAGTATTAACGAAGACGAATATATCTCTGTAATTGGTCACTCTGGCTGTGGTAAATCGACGCTATTAAAAATAGTAGCTGGTTTAGAAAAAGCAACTTCTGGTTCAGTGCGGCTTGATGGTAAAGAAATTAACAAGCCGGGAGCCGAAAGAATGATGGTATTTCAAAACTATTCGTTGCTACCTTGGTTAACTGTGCGAGAAAACATCCGTTTGGCTGTGGATGAAGTGTTAAAAAATGCATCTCGTGCCGAGAAAATTAGCATTGTTAACGAGCACTTAGCAATGGTAAATTTAAATGCGGCGGCTGACAAATATCCTGATGAAATTTCTGGAGGTATGAAACAGCGTGTAGGTATTGCCAGAGCGATCGCCATTCGCCCGAAAATGTTGCTCATGGACGAACCTTTTGGGGCATTGGATGCTTTAACTCGTGGGAAATTACAGCGTCAGGTATTAGATATCTGGGAAAATCACCGGCAGGCAGTAATGATGATTACTCATGATGTGGATGAAGCGATTTATATGAGCGATCGCATTGTCTTGATGACCAACGGTCCTGCGGCTACAATTGGGGAAATATTAGACGTTCCTTTTGAACATCCACGCGATCGGGCAGCCATGCGAAACTCAAAAGAATATTTTGAACTTCGCAACCACGCTTTAAATTTCTTAGATCGCTATTTCACTCAAGACGAGTAAAATACACTATCATTTATCCTAGTGGGTAGCCTAATTCAAATTCATCAAACCTAGATTTGAAGCGGAGGAACCATCTTGTGGGGCGTATTTCAAATAAGGGTAAAGGCTCAAGTATAAAGGAAAAACGAGGAATCAAGCTTCATCCTTTGTACTTCAACCTTCATCTTTTAGGAAGAGACACCTTCCAGTCTTAGCCCGTCAGCTAACTCCGTCGGCAATGGAAGGAACCCCCAAAACTTTGGCTTTTATAGCAGTTGTTATTGGGGTTTCCTTAAACATAAAGATGAAGAACAAAAGATGAAAGATGAAAAATATACTTCTTAATTCATACTTCATCTTTTACACTTCAACCTTTAGTGACCCTGCTTCTCGTTCATCGTTCCTTTTATTAGAGAGAAGTTTAAGCTGTGAAAATCAAGCCAATGTTAGTTCGTCTCCAAAGCGCAATAGGTCGTGATGACTTAATTGAGCAAATGGTATTGCTGTCACCAAAAACATCTTCTACTGAAAAAGCTGAACCAACAAAATCAGTTAATTTAATCGTTGGCTATAACAGTTCTCCCAACAGCCATACCGCGCTAGATATTGCTTTTTGGATTGCCCATCAAACGCGTTTAGCCACTAACGTACAAGTTATAGTTCAAGCTGTTTATGTAGTAGAAGATAACCAAAAAAGTCAGTATTTAGATGTCTTTCATTCCGAAATACATCAGCCTTCATTGGCTTGTCCAGTTAACTATGCATCCAAGTCTACTACATCCGTTTTATCTGAACCCAAACTCACATCAAACAGACTTTCTTTAGAAACTAAATTGGTAGACACCCCCACACAAGCAGACCGAATTCTTTGGCAAGCACGTAGTTTGGCTGAAGAATGGCAAGGTTCTTTCAAAGCTCATTTGCGCTTTGGCTGCGTTGCTGAAGAACTTCAGAAGGTAGTTAAATTAGAAGCTGCTGATATTTTGTTTCTGGGTTGTAAGTCTATAAATCATCCGATTATCCAGACACTAGACTCTAATTTACCTTGCGTTGTCCTGGGTATTCCCAATTGTATAAACATTTAATTGCAAATGTTTGATTAAATCTAAGACTGATAAGAGCTTATCGAACTTAAATTTCTACTTCAACTTATTTCAAAAAAGCCACCTATAATCATACCGTCTCTGCAAATATTTGCGCGAAATGATCCCTCCTCGCTTTCCAAAGCATCCGGGGATTGGGGGATATCAAAAATTGCAAAGATAGAGAATTGGTATTAGGTGGTTTTTTGTTAAAAAGTTGAAAATAGACTTAACAAAGTTTTATTATTTAATAATAGTCTTTACAAAAGTTATATTTGTATTAATTATTTTAACGTAAATATAATAGGATAAAATTTATTCCAAAACTTTTATTAAGGAAGAGGTAGATACAGTAGAGTCGGTTTTGGGCTTTATTTTTGTCGGATTAATCTTGAACGTTAAGGAAGCGCAGTTGATTATTCATCTGCTCCGAAACGTGGTTTGCATTTTTAGCAAGCAAAAAGTTAGGAGTTATGTGATGTCCGATAAATCAAGCATAGTAAAAAAACGTCAAATAGTGTATAGACGTTACATGTAACATCTATAAAATGTAGGCAATTTACCGGACATGAAATTAAGAGTTAGGAGTTATAAATTACCCCTAACTCTTAACTCCTAATTATTAATAGCCAACAATATGCAGTACATCGCGAACAACGCTGTATCCTGCTAAATCCCAAAGTAAATATGCAAGAAAGCCAATCATTGCCAAGCGACCATTCCACAATTCGGCTTGAGGATTAAAGCCAAATAAGAAAGCGTTTCTGTCTACACCGTTATATTCTTTAGCAACTGGTGGTAAATCGGTAGTGGGACGAGTTTGCATTGTTTTTCTCCTAAATCAAGTAGTTTTTGCGTTTTCTAATTTCTATTAACCGACGATATGCAGTACATTGCGAACGACGCTGTATCCTGCTAAATCCCAAAGTAAATATGCAAGAAAGCCAATCATTGCCAAGCGACCATTCCACAATTCGGCTTGAGGATTAAAGCCAAATAAGAAAGCGTTTCTGTCTACACCGTTATATT
>JAESFM010000295.1_pt1 | contig 11210 bp, 10 predicted proteins | sample 9266171 | NCBI WGS metagenome assembly JAESFM01 (sample SAMN14505069, study PRJNA617099) | algae metagenome | isolation source: Hassallia sp. WJT32-NPBG1 and co-occurring heterotrophs from well developed... | place: USA: Mojave Desert, Joshua Tree National Park, California | collected 2006-06-22
GGCAGACGGAAACCGGCGGCATCCTGATCAGCCCGCTGCCCGGCGCCACCACCGCCAAGCCCGGTTCGGCCACCCTGCCGTTCTTCGGCGTGCAGCCGGTCGTGGTCGATAACGACGGCAAGTTGCTGGAAGGTCCGACCGAAGGCAACCTGTGCATGGCCGATAGCTGGCCCGGCCAGATGCGTTCGGTTTTCGGCGATCATGCCCGGTTCGTCCAGACCTACTTCGCAACTTTCGAAGGCAAGTACTTCACGGGCGACGGCTGCCGCCGTGACGAGGACGGCTACTACTGGATCACCGGCCGCGTCGACGACGTCATCAACGTGTCCGGTCACCGGATGGGCACCGCCGAGATCGAAAGCGCGCTGGTCGCCCACCCGAAGGTCGCCGAGGCCGCCGTGGTCGGTTACCCGCACGACCTCAAGGGCCAGGGCATCTACGCCTATGTGACGCTCAACACCGGCATCGATCCGACGGAAGAGCTGCGCAAGGAGCTGGTGACCTGGGTCCGCAAGGAAATCGGCCCGATCGCCTCGCCGGACCTGATCCAGTGGGCTCCAGGATTGCCGAAGACCCGCTCCGGCAAGATCATGCGCCGCATCCTGCGCAAGATCGCCGCGAACGAGCACGACGCCCTGGGCGACACCTCCACGCTGGCCGATCCCGGCGTGGTGAACGATCTGGTCGATAGCCGCATGAACCGCGGCTGATCCGTCGCGGAGACCGAAATTGGAGAAGGGGAGCCGCTGGGCTCCCCTTTTTCGTTCCGGATGCGGCGGAGGGGATTGTCGTTACGATAAAGCTTTCAAGGAAAGCAATTCTGCCAGCATGGGCCGTCTGTCCTTCGTGAGCGGACGATGTGCCAAGATCGAGCGACTATGCCGCTTAGATATGGTAGCTGTGTGGTAACTGGAGATTATTGGCCCTGCAGAGGCCGGCGCTAAGCGCCTGAAAAGGTGGCGGACCCGATACGATTCGAACGTACGACCTCTGCCTTCGGAGGGCAGCGCTCTATCCAGCTGAGCTACGGGTCCAGCGACACGAGGTGGACCATAGCGTAAGGAAAGACGATGCGCAATGCCTTGGTGGCACGGGTTTTCGTGTCGCCAGCGCTTCGGAAGCCCCGGTGGACGCCCCTGCGGAACGACCCGAGCTTGACGCTGTTGCTGTGGCTGTCCATCTCGCAAGTGCGAAGGCATTTCGCACCAGTACGAAACAACCGGGGCTCGCTTCATGGTAACTTCCTCCGTTTCCGGAAGAAAAACGGATATCGCGCTTGTGCTGGGCGGTGGCAATGCGCTCGGAGCCTATCTTGCCGGCGCCTATGAGCAGCTGGACGAGCAGAACATTCGGCCGGACTGGATCATAGGCGCTTCCATCGGCGCCGTCACGGGGGCGATCCTTGCGGGCAACGCGCCGGAACGGAGGATGGAGCAACTGTCCCGCCTCTGGAACGAGGCGATGCTGCCGACGTTCCCGATGCCCTCGTCCTTCGGCCTGAAGCCGCGCCAGATCTACAACGGCCTGAATATGACGCTGTCTGCGGTGTTCGGCCGTCCCGGCATTTTCCGGCACCGTTATCCAGGATTGTGGTCTGCGCTCCCCTGGGTCCCCAACGACACCGCTCTCTACGATACGGCGCCGCTGCGCATGACACTGGAGCGCTTGGTCGACTTCGACCGCCTCAATAACGGCGATGTCAGGTTTTCACTGGTCTGCGTCGATCTGGAAAGCGGTGAGGAAGCATTTTTCGACACTGTCCGCGACAGGATCGGGCCAGAGCACATCATGGCAAGCGCCGCCATCACTCCGGCTTTTCCGCCGGTCGAGATCGGCGGCCGGCTGCTATGCGACCCCGGCTACGCCAACAATCTCCCCTTGGACTATGTCTTCAAGGAGCCGCTTCAGGAGGACCTGACCTGCATCGCGGTCGATCTGTTCAGCCTGCGCAACCATCGGCCCAAGTCCCTCGATGCCGTGCTCGAACGTACCCAGGACATCGTGTTCTCCAGCGCTACGCGGCGCAGCATCGCTTCTCTCAGAAGGGAGTTCGAGCTGCTGGAGAAGCAGGATCCGAACGGTCCTTCGGTACGGCTTCTCCACCTGGCTTATCAAGCTGCACGGCATGAGATCGCTGGAAAGAGCTTGGACTTCTCACCGTCGTCGATCCGCGACCGCTGGGCCGCCGGCCAGCGCGACATGGCGAACGGGCTGAAATCGCTGCGCCTGCCGCCGACTTCGAAGGGCAGGTTCGATTACATCTGCCCGGACCGGGAAGCTGCCGGAGAATCGGCCGAAGCCGGATCCGATGGGGAAACGGCGCTGGCCCCGAACAAGGTCGCCTGACCCTATACCAGCTGTGCGGCGGTCAGCTATCCCATCAGCTATGCGCCCGATACGGTCCTCGTTCGGCGCATGGCTGCTTTTCGCCTCTTTCATTTCTGCCGATATAATCACATTTTCCGTGACTGACATTCCGAATAATTAACACGTTGATCGTGTTCAAATATAGGGTCCCGAATGACCGACCTGTCCGTCTCCACTTCTTCCGGCCGCTCGCTCACTGCCCGCGGTCCGAACTCCACCCGGAACAACGGCGCCGCCCTGGTTGCGGCAGCACTGCTCGGCGCCGGTGCGCTGTGGCTGGCCGATGCCATCAGTCCGATCCAGGCCGCCTTGTTTCTGGTCGGCGGTCTCCTGGGACTGACCCTGTATCACGCGTCGTTCGGCTTCACCTCCGCCTTTCGGGTATTGATCGCCGACCGGCGCGGCGCGGGGCTGCGGGCTCAGATGCTGATGCTGGCGATCGCCTGCGTGCTGTTCTTTCCCGTACTGGCCGACGGCAGCCTGTTCGGGCAGCCGGTGAAAGGACTGATAGCCCCGGTCGGCACATCGGTCGTCGTCGGCGCCTTCCTGTTCGGCATCGGCATGCAGTTGGGCGGCGGCTGCGCGTCCGGAACGCTCTTCACCGTGGGCGGCGGAAACACCCGCATGGTGGTCACCCTGGCGGCCTTCATCGCCGGATCCGTGCTCGGGGCCTATAACCTGCCGTGGTGGCAGACGCTGCCGTCCCTGGCGCCCATATCCCTGGTCGAAAGCTTCGGCTGGCAGGCGGCACTGGGCTTGAGCCTCGCCGTTTTCGCCGGCATAGCTGGGCTGAGCGCCGTTCTGGAGAAGCGCAGGCACGGTCGCCTCGTTGCCGCCGGGACCGACGCCACGCGGGCCGGTATCGGGCGCTTTCTGCGGGGTCCCTGGCCTATGCTCTGGGGTGCCATCGCCCTGGCGCTGCTGAACTTCGCGACGCTGGCTCTCGCCGGACGTCCCTGGGGCATCACGTCGGCCTTCGCCCTGTGGGGCAGCAAAGCCTTGATGGCCGGAGGCGTCGATGTCGCATCCTGGCCCTTCTGGCAGCAGCCGGGAAATGCCAAGGCCCTTGGGGAGAGCGTCATGGCCGACGTCACGTCGGTCATGGATTTCGGGATCATCCTGGGAGCGCTGCTGGCCGCCGGCTTGGCCGGCCGCTTCGCTCCCGGCTGGCGATTGCCGTTGAAGTCGTTCATTGCGGCATTGGTCGGCGGACTGATGCTGGGTTACGGATCGCGTCTGGCCTTCGGCTGCAACATTGGCGCCTATTTCAGCGGAATCGCATCGGGTAGCCTGCATGGCTGGGTCTGGATCGTCGCGGCGTTGGCCGGCAACTGGATCGGCACGGGCTTGCGCCCCCTGTTCGGCCTGGCCGTCGAACGGACGCCGCGCCAGACGGCGTGCTGATGGGCGCAGCGGCTTCAATCCCCAATCAGGTCTCTTTCCAACACGCGAGAGGGTGAGTTGCGTACTCGAACTCTCGCGATTAACGTCTCGGGGCGCCTCGAACAGGCAGCCGACTTCGGGCAGACTAGTTTGGGCAGACTAACTTGGGAGGAGATTCAGCGATGAGAAAATGCATGTTCATAGCGGCCTCGGCCGCTTTTCTGGCATCGACGCCGCTGCACGCCGCAACGACGGCGACGGCTACCATGAACCTTATCAGCAAGGACGGGACGGGCCAGCCGATCGGGACCGTCACGATCCGGGAGACTTCCCAGGGCATCGTGCTGGAACCCGACCTGAAAGGTCTGCCGCCCGGCCCGCGCGGCTTCCACGTTCACCAGAACCCGAATTGCGGACCGGGGCAGAACAACGGGCAGACGGCAGCCGGATTCGCCGCCGGCGGCCATCTCGATCCCGCAAGCTCCGGCAAGCATCTGGGTCCGCAGGGAGCGGGGCATCTGGGCGACCTGCCGGCGCTGGTCGTCAATGCATCGGGCGTCGCCAACCAGCCCGTCGCGGCCCCACGCTTGACGCTCAAGGATGTCCAGGGGCGCGCCCTGATGATCCACGAAGGCGGGGATAACTATTCCGACGAGCCGAAACCGCTGGGCGGCGGCGCCGGCCGTATTGCCTGCGGCATCGTCAAGTAGCCTCGGTCACTCCCCTCCGGCAACCTCCTCCGGCGGACGCACCGCGCGAAACTGCCGGAGAAGCGCCAGATCGTAGCCGATCTTCAGCACCCCGGCGCAGATCAGCGGCCAGCCGAAGGTCGTGGCGCCAAGCATCCAGCCGGCAAGGGCGGGCGACATCGCCGCGGCCAAGCTGCGCGGCACCGCCGTAAGGCTGGCTGCCGCGGGCCGTTCGGCAGGTTCCACGATCGCCATCACATAAGACGACCGCGTCGGCACGTCCATCTGGGACAGCAGGCTGCGCACCACCAGGAAACCTACGGCCAGCGACAGATCGGGCGCCAGCGCCGCCAGGATCAGAAGCACGCTCGACGGCATATGGGTGAAAACCATGGTGTTGATCAATCCGAACCGCCGCGACAGCGGCACGGCGATCAGATAGGAGACGGCGGAGCACAGGCCGGTCGCGAAGAAGATGGTTCCCGTGGTGGCTATCGACAGGCCGAACCGCTCGAACAGCCATAGCGCCAGCATCGAGTTGACGACGAAGCCGCCACCGAACGAATCGACCGAGAACAGCGCCGCCAAGCCATAGACCCGGCGGCGCGACGGTCCCAGCCTGACGGTCCTATGCTCGGCCGGCGGCCGGACATCGGGCAAACCGGAATAGAGCCACCACGTGGCGACACCGATGGCGGCATAGACCAGGAACATCGCCTGGGTCGCCGTGCCGGGCGGCACCAGCCGGTCGAGCCATTCCAGTCCGCCGGCGGCAAGCGCGCCGAGCGCCGTGCCGACCGAGCCTACCAGACTATAGCGGGCGAAGATGGCGGTCCGCTCTCGGTCGGGCGCCAGTTGCGCGATCAACGTGTGCTCGAGCGGCAGGAAAACGCTGACGTCGCCGCTGGACGGGTTGACCGTGCCGACGAAAGCCACCAGCAGCAGCGGCCAGAAGGCGTCGAACCCGGCAAAGCAGAGGCCGGTTGCCGTCATCAGCAGGGCGGCGCCAAGCAGTCCTTGCCGAAGCCTTATGCGGTGGCCGGCATAGCCCAGCGCCAGGGTCAGCAGCGCGGAGCCGAGCAGGGTGACCGTGGCGAGCAGTCCGACATCCAGGGCGCCGTACCCCAGCCGTCCAAGATGGACCGGCAGCAGAAGCGCTACGAACCCGTCGGCAACCGACCGCAGACCGCGCCCGACCAAAACCCGCGTGATGGTTGCCCGCATGGCTTCCCTTTCGATATCTTTCTTCCACGGTGCGGCTTGGCCAGCGGCCGTGACGTTCGGTAGAAGCCGCTTGCATCGGTGAGGCGTTCAGGACAAGCCTGACATCGATCGAGCCGGGACCTTACAGCGAAAAGCGCCAAAAGATGAGCAAAGCCTTCGTCCGCGAAAGCGACACCGAGGAAGACCTGCCGGACGAGCCGGAAGTCCAGCCGGCCGGCAAGAAGAACTACATGACGCCGAAGGGCTTCCGCGACCTTCAGGACGAGTTCAAGCAGCTGATGCGGGTGGAGCGGCCCAAGGTGGTCGAAGTCGTCTCCTGGGCGGCGGGCAACGGCGACCGGTCCGAGAACGGCGATTACATATATGGCAAGAAGCGCCTGCGCGAGATCGACCGCCGCATCCGCTTCCTGACCAAGCGGATGGAAAGCGCCGAGGTCGTCGATCCGACCTTGCAGAAAAACCGCGACCGCGTCTTCTTCGGCGCTACCGTCACCTATGCCAACGACCGCGACGAGGAGAAGACGGTGACCATCGTCGGCATCGACGAGGCCGACCTTTCCCAGGGAAAGATAAGCTGGATTTCACCAGTCGCCCGCGCCCTGCTGAAGGCGGAAGTCGGCGACGTGGTCGAAGTCAGGACGCCGGCCGGGGTCGATTCGCTGGAAGTGGTCGATATCCGCTACCCGGAAGCGGCTGCGACCTAGTCGAGCGCCGTCCGATCCGGAGACGGCGTGCAGACGTTCATGGTCGAGCGCAGCTTGTAGGCGATGTCGCGGATCAGCGGTTCGGCGTTGAGGCTGTGGCCGTTCAGCAGGACCACGAGCGCCGCGAAGGCGACGACGACAGGCCGAAGCCTGATTTCCGGCGGCTTGGCGCGGGCATGAGCCCAGGCGAAGAAAGCGACGGAGAGTCCGCCGATCACGAGACCGCCGACGACTTCCTCCGGCGTATGGGCACGAAGCGTCACGCGGCTGACCGCTATCAGCAGGATCAGGGTGACGGCACCGCCGAGTATGGCGATACGTTGCCATTTTGGCCGGCCGAAACCGGCCAGAAGACCGGCACAGCCGAAGAAGATGGCGCCGAACGCTGTATGGCCGCTTGGACTGCGGACATCCGGAAGACCGATCTCCACACCGCAGGCATGGAAGCCGAGCTTGGCCACCAAAGTCGTGCCGAGCCCTACCGCAAGAACGGCGGCCCAGATCAGCGCCACCGAATGCGCGCCCTTGTACAGCAGGTAGGCCAGAATGCAGAGCGACGCGGGCAAAAGCAGGCCCGAGTCGCCCAAGCTGGTAATCGTTTGCATCAAGTCGATCATTTTGCCTGTTCAGGCTGTACGGATAGCAGCAAATTTCTTGAAAAACGGTCAATTTCGCAACTGCACATCGGATAGGACGGCGGAAAATACGGAACCGTCAGATATCCCTGCGAGAAGCGCCCAAAACTCCGGGCAAGCGATGCAGGAAGAACGCGGTGCCGATACCCCAGGCGCCGTTGACGAGGATTCCCGTCAGCATGCCCGCCGGCTGCCACCCGTTACCGGCCGGCATGCCTTTCATCGGCAGGACCACGAACCACGCGACCAGCGTCGGAAAGATGGCGCCGAACAGGAACGCGGCCACCCAGTACGCCGTCCCACGCGGAAAGCGGTGATGCACCAGCGCGAACACGATGCCCCAGACCCCGCCCCAGAAGGCGGCGGACAGGAACGCCGGAATCCCGAGCGGCGGAATGGCGCGCATTGCGTAGGGCTGGCCAGCGGTCAGGCCGATCAGGTGCAACAGCCCCAGCATGAGCTGATGGAAGATGAGGACGCCGAGGAAACCAGCGACAAAGCCGGCGACGAGGCTCCAGAGGTTTCGGTTGGCGGTCGGATAAGCGGTCGCGGACATGCTTCTTGCCTCTCGGATATCGGAACGGCGGTCTTGATTATGGATGGCGGACTGGATGTCCGGTCACATAACGCAGTATGCCGCTCTCGGTCCCAGGCATACACCCTATGCCCCGCGCCCTACGAAGGCCGTTTAGGATCGAGCACGTGAGATATCCGAATGAAGCGGAAAAAATCGCGGTCTCGGCAGTCAGTCCCGATGGGGATTGTAAAGCTCCAGTACGCGACGCGCCGCCGTGAAAGCGGTATAGATCCCGACCTTGCCTATGGCGTGATCTTCGTTTCCGTCACGGTGCTTGCAACACCTGTCCTCAGTCCCATCCGGCTCCGTTCCGATAGGGGAGCCGATATGCGCCGATCCCTCATGGTTCTTCGCGAAAGCTACGATCTGTTTGATGACAAAATCGTCCAATCCGATCTTCTTAGGCTCTTTCCGAAGGAGATGGTTCAGAACGTGAATTGTCACGACGAGAGGAACGCGATCCTTGTCGCGCATGTGCTCCCAGATAAAGTAGCCGTACCAAGTTGCGGCTTTGTAAGGATCGACTTCTGTCTGCTCGATATTGAACATACGCAGATGCGCCAGGTGATAGCGCACTGCGTGTTTGGCCGCTTCATTTCTGATGCTGCGGGGAACAACGATAAGGTGCTTATACCCGTCCAATGCTCTGTCGAACAGGTTGAAGGTTCGACGCATGTCGCGGACTTGCTCAGTCGACATCAAAGGATCTACGCGTCGAACTGCGAGTTGCTGCTGCTCCTGGAGTGGTACCGGCATGATGCTGAGAAAGCTCTACTTATGTGGGGCTGCCGGGAGCACCGCCGTAAGATCCGCAATCAAGGCATTTGCTTCAGAATTCAGGAAGTCTTCGTCATCCAACTGCCGCAGATACGACCGCAATTCTGCGGAAGAACCGTTGGTAGATGGCTCTATGGGAGCATCCATCACAGGGCCATAGGCGGCAGCGGCACATTCCTCCGCGACCATCTGAAAAAAGGCGTTTTCGTCCATGACCGGCTATGTTGCTTTCTGTTTCCCTGCGATCAGCGTGACGAACGCTGATGAATGGATGCCTGAATTGACGGAATTCAGTCACCCGGGCTGGCAAAAACGATATCGTTCCAGCCCTATCGGTGCAACAATAAAAATTTAATCGATTACTTGTCCATGATTCACGCAATGCTGAATTTAGCCTCAGAATCAAAGCTTTGCCTGATCGCCCATGAAATGCTTTTCCTGCTCATGGATCTCTACGCGTGACGTGTCGAAAGGGTGCAGTCAATTTCCCCTTGAACGAACCTTCACCCTCCCGCCATCTCCATCCATGATCTTTCGTCGGCGCCGCTCGCCAGTGGGGCCGTCGGGTTCTCGATCCAGGAGACCATGTCGCGCAGGACGATCTCGCCATTCAGGTCGCGCATCAGCATGTGGTAGCCCTGGTCGTAGATCCCGACCGTCACCCTGCCCTTGCCGTCCGGCAGGGTCCGGGGAAGGGCGGCCAGCGCTTTTTCGATCGGCGCCTTGGGGATCACCTGCTCGTTCCTGCCGTAAAGCACCAGGGCGGGCACCGGCAAGGACGCGGCGCTGGATGCTGCCCGGCTCATCAGCTGCACCAGTCCCTCGACCGCGTCGACGCGGGTGCCCTTGATGACCAGGGGATCGCGGCTCAGCGCCCGCAGCATCTCGATGTTGTCGGACGGCCTGATCCTCAACTCGCGGGGTGCGGTCAGCCGGAGCCAGGGGACCGTATGATAGCTGACCCAGAGGGCCGCACGCTGGAGCGTCGTCAGCGAATCCCTGTCCCATACGGCCGGAGCCGACAGGATGACTCCGGCCGGGGCAAGAGGCTCGAACCCTGCGGGCGTCGGGCTGGCCAGCGCGCTCATCGTGACCGCTCCACCCATGCTCTCGCCCAGCAGGTAGAAGGGAGCGCCCGGATGCCGTCCGCGCACCAGCGAGGCGACCGTGTGCAAGTCGGCGATCAGGGTGTCGTCGGTCGGCCATATGCCGGGCCGCACCGTGGCGCCGAACCCCCGCTGGTCATAGGCATAGGTCGCGATACCGTGCGCCGCGAAATAGCGCCCGGTCGCCTGAAAGGCGTTGGAGTAGTCGTTGAAGCCATGCAGCGCCAGAACGACGGCATGGACCGGAACGCCATCCTCGGGAAGCCAGGAGCGAAGCGGAAGTCCCGCCCCATCGGGCGTCACGACCGTATCCAACGTCAAATGCGCGGCTTGGGTCATCGGCCCCATCGGCTGGAAGGTGGCGGCGCAGCCGCCCGGCAGAAGCAGGAGCATTCCCAGCGCGAGCAGGTATGCCGCACGGCCCACGGCACGCCGCACCAGCTTCATCGCGCCGCCATCAAAGCCGGATCCCCTGCCTCCGCTGCATGCGAGCCGCGCGTCAGCTGCAGGAAGATATCCTCCAGGTCGGCTTCCTCGGTGCTGAGGTCCTGGATGGCGAGGCCGGTCGCCTGGACAGCCGCCAATACGTCGCCGACGCGCGTCCGGCTCGGCTTATAGCGCACCACCAGCCGTTTCGGGTCCGGCAATTCGGCCTGCCAGCGGCCAAGCCCTTCCGGCACCGCCGTCAGGTCGCGTTCCAGATGGAAGACCAGCGCCTTGCTGTCCAGCCGGCGCAGCAACGCACTCGTGCTGTCCATCGCCACCACCTGACCATGGTTGATGATCGCGATCGTATCGCACAACTCCTGCGCTTCCTGAAGGTAATGGGTGGTCAGCAGCACCGTGGTTCCGGCCTTGTTGAGCATGCGGACCTGTTCCCACAGCATCTCGCGCAGTTCGATATCGACGCCGGCGGTCGGTTCGTCCAGCACCAGCACCGGCGGGGAGTGCACCATCGCCTTGGCGACCATCAGCCGACGCCGCATCCCGCCGGACAGGGTGCGGGCATAGGCGTCCGCCTTGTCCTGAAGGCCGACCGCCTTCAGCAGGTCTTCGGTGATCCGTTCGGACTTCGGCACGCCGTAGAGGCCGGCTTGCAGGTTGAGCAACTCGCGGGGGGTGAAGAAGGGATCGATGTTCAGTTCCTGCGGCACCACGCCGATGGCGGCGCGCGACGCCCGCGCTTCCCGGTCGATGTCACGGCCCCAGATCCGGGCCTCGCCGCCTGTTTTGTTGACCAGGCCGGCCAGGATGTTGATCAGCGTCGATTTGCCGGCCCCGTTGGGACCGAGCAGACCGAACAGCGATCCGCGCGGGATGGCGAGATCGATGCCCTTCAGCGCTTCCTTGGCGGGCGCCCGGCCCGCCGCCTTGTAGGTCTTGGTAAGGCCCCTGACCTCGACCGCCTGGGCCGGCAGAGGCGTGGTGGCTATGGCGGGAGCGGGAGTGGAGGAATGGGCGGTCATATTCGACAGGTTCTTCTCGACAGGGCTTCCATCAAGGCTTTCGCCTCATGGGTTGAGCGCTTGCTGCGGCACCACCACGCGGGCGCCAACAATCGCGTTGATCAGGCCGCGCCGTCTTGTATCATCCGGACGGCCGGCAAGACATGCCGGAACGCCGTTGCGGCGCGAGGCATGACTCTCAAGACAGGGAAATAGGTAATGCAGCCGACAGAAACAATTCAGGTGGAAACGGAAACTGTGGGCTGCGACGGCGGCGGCGGCGCGCTCGGCCATCCGCTGGTC
>JAESFM010000296.1_pt1 | contig 11187 bp, 16 predicted proteins | sample 9266171 | NCBI WGS metagenome assembly JAESFM01 (sample SAMN14505069, study PRJNA617099) | algae metagenome | isolation source: Hassallia sp. WJT32-NPBG1 and co-occurring heterotrophs from well developed... | place: USA: Mojave Desert, Joshua Tree National Park, California | collected 2006-06-22
CAAACGTTTAAAAATTTCTGGCGCACAGTGGAAATTAGAAAATGTGCCTCGGATGCTACAGCTTAGATGTGCTTATCTCAACGGCCAGCTTGCTGCCTGATGTTTTTGCAAAGGTGAGATGCTCCCACAGCAATTCCTAAAGAATCATCTTTATTTTTATCAGTGATCGCACCATTGACTAAATCAGAAACCAGTGTGCCTAAATTATTTTGCTCGTCCTCGTTTGAAAAAAAACTCACTCTTGCTACTGATAAAATCGGAGCCGAGTAATAAGTTCCAATATCTGCGAAGTTATCAGTATTAAAGGCATTCCATTCAATATTTTTATCAAAAGCATTAGTAGCGATCGCATCCCCAGCAGTGATATTTTTTTTGCGCCTTAAGGTAGTATCAACGCCCCAGTAAGCTGCGCTTCCAATTTGCCCAAGGCTATTAATAATTTGCCCGTTAGCCCCTCCCTTTCTCAAAACAATCGCGTCATTACCATCGAACCAAACGGAGCTAGAATTTATTTGGTCAGCATAAGCCAATAATGAAAAGCTGGCACTAGAGCGACTTAAAACGAATACATCATCACTTTTTAAGATGCCGGTTAGGTTAATTGTTAGAGAGGGCGTAATGCTTCCATTATTGTAGAACTGAACAACAAAACCTTGATAACCCAGATTAATATTTTGACCAGTGCCGTTATAAATTTCTAAAGCCTGATTCTTTCCGCTTCCTTCTATATATTCAGAAAAAAAAAGCTCGTTGTAAGCCATTTTTTACTCCAATTATTATTAAAAATTAACGGCAGTGCTTGCAGAACACTGCCGAATAGGATTAAGGACCCCAAGATGCAGGGGTATATCCCGCAGCAATACCATTAGAAGTTCTACAAAGGGGAGCGCCAGGAGCGGTAGTCAAGGAGCTTGTTGTGTAAGAGTCAGTGCCAACCTTAAAAGTAGAAGGGAGGGGGCTGGAAGAAGTAGCGCGAAGTGTTCCAAAACCGCAGGCATTCAGGGTAACGTATCTTGTGCTATCCGCTTGAAGAGTTACTTTTACTGCTGCACCAGGAGTTTTACCCACCACTATTACTTGACCAGTAGGAGTTTTAAAATTTGAGCTTCTGGCTTCAGCAAAATTTCCGTTAACACAGCTTGGCAGAGTTTGAGACGGCAAGGTAGAAACGTTGATCACAGCATCGTCAACTTTCAAACCTTCATAATCACCAGTAGATGAACTAATCCTTACTTCCCCACAAGCCCCAGCAATTCTTCCTGTAGAGCGGTCTTGATTTTCAATCATTACTGCAACACGAGTGCTAGCAGTACCAGAAATATAGCGGTTCTCAGTTGAGTGAAATACAGTGTGGGAGGATGGAGTATATCAATAACCATGTGTATCGAGATGAAAGCTTACTCTATTGATCTACGCCAAAAAATCATTGATGCTCACAACAATGAAGAAGGCTCTCAACGACAACTGGCGAAACGGTTTAGCGTAAGTTTAAGTTTTGTTCAGAGTCTGCTGAGGCGATTCCGCTTTTGTGGCACAGTTGAAGCAAAGCCGCACAAGGCGAGGTCAATCTGCCAAATTAAACAGCGAACAAATGGCTTTGGTTGCGTTCTTGGTAGAGGAAGATAACGATGCCACTCTGGTTGAGTTGTGCGATCGCTTAGAACAAAAGGCTGGAGTGAAAATAAGTAGAGCCACAACTCAAGAGAATTACCCAAAAGCTGAATCTAACCCGCAAAAAAAAACAACACATGCTAGTGAGCGATACACCGAGCGAGTACAAAAACTTAGAGCAGAGTATTGGACAACCATTGGAGCCGTCAACCTAGCCGACCTGGTATTTATTGATGAAGCGGGAGTTAACATCGCTATGACTCGACACTTTGCTCGTTCGAGCAAAGGTAGTCGTGAGGACTGGCGATCGCCCAGATGGACGTGGAAAAAATGTAACAATGATTGCTGCAATGTCTTTGGAGGGCATTATTGCCTCTATGACCTTTCAGGGCGGCACAGATACAAATGCATTTTATACCTATGTCACTCAAGTTTTAGTACCTCAACTTTGGACTGGGGCTTGTGTAGTTATGGATAATTTCAGTTCTCACAAAGTTGCTGGTATTAAAGAAGCTATCTTATGCTGTGGGAGCTAAATTCAGTAGACCGAAAAGATTTCTAAAAGGCTTACCATGCGTTCATTTGACCGAGTTTATAGAATCCGCCAGAATGCCCGTATATCTGCTTTTTGAGCAATAGGGTTGTAGATCAGTTCTCCAGCCCAGGCAAGCGATCGCTCTCGTCAGTCACAGAAACGTCGCCTGAAACCCTTGTTCTTTCGTCAACTTACAAAAGTTTTCGGTCTACTGACTATCGGACATGAAAAAGGACATCCAGGCGAACCCAGATGCCCCGACATACTCACAGTTACAGTCATTAAGTCATCATTGGGACACTTTGGCAACTGTCATAGACCCCGGCTCGCGCCGCCCACCTAGTAGGAATCAAGTACCCATAAGGATTACAGGTCAATACGGTTCAGTTAAGGTTGGTAATTGAGATTATTCTCAATAATGGAACGTAAGAATAAGTCTTTCAGCATTACAAAAGTTCAGATTTTTCGTTAACTGAACTGTATTGGGGGCAGAGGGGAGCGCGCACCCGCTTAAATACTACTACTCCCTTCCCACTCTAAGATTACCTAACTAGACCATAAATATGTTGAATTGTATTCTGAATTTGTTTTGGGGTTTGAAGTTGTGAGCCTTGAAAATAGGTTTCCAGCTTTTCCCGAACCTGTTCAATGGTGATACCTACAGGCAGATGATGCAATACTTGTAACCTAAGTAGATGAATTATATATTCAGCAAGATTAAAATCAGGAGAATAAGGAGGAGTATAAATAAATTCAACAACAATATTGTCTTGGATACCTAGTTCAGACAAATGAGCCTGTAATTGAGCCTGCATTTTCTGTTTATGTGTCGAATTATTATCTAAAATTACACTCATTTTTGTGATTGACTGTTTAATACAGTCGAGGCATAATTCAGCAAAATAACTGGAGACATCTTCAGTTTTAGATTTTTCTTTTAATCGTAGATATTCTTCACCAGTTATAGCATCAACACAGAGCATTCCATTTAATTTGTTACGTCGCCCTCGTTCATTACTCTTAATTTGTGGTCGAGTATTCTTTTCTGCCCACCCATAAAATATGCTGGGACGGTCATAGACTGCAAATTCATCAAAAAATACTATCTTTTCGTTATTCTGTTTTGATTCCAGTTTTTTTTAAAGTTGATACAAATGCTCTTTGCTCATCCTGGTCTGCATTTGCATAGGGAGCATCTCACCTTTGCAAAAACATCAGGCAGCAAGCTGGCCGTTGAGATAAGCACATCTAAGCTGTAGCATCCGAGGCACATTTTCTAATTTCCACTGTGCGCCAGAAATTTTTAAACGTTTGCCAATTTGTTTGACGGCAGATTCAACAGCGCCGGAACCAATGGAACATAAGGCTTCTTGAGAGAAATATAGGTAGTTGACGATCCTTTCCGAATGCTTTTTAAGATAGTTGATGAAGTTTTTTGCCTGCTTTTTTGTCAAATCAACAAACAGAGCGATCGCTTCCTGAACCTGGCCAAGCCATAAAAATGTTTCTGCTGCCTTAAGGCGTTTGATTGACCCACCGACTTTGTAGAGGTTTTCTTTTAAGTGATACCAATCTAAAATTTCCTGCCTTTGTTCGGTATCACCAATTTCTTGAAACAAATTCCACACTCCATCATGGCCATCTCCTAAGCAAATAAGAGGGTGAAGCAGACGTTGACTATTGATCCAATCTATCAATGAAAGGTTGTCTTGGAAAAATGCACCGTAATAAATACCTTGCAGACGGGCAGCTTTATAATCTCGCCAATAACTTTCCACACCTTTGATTTGAGAACGCAACCGGACTTTACCTCCATCAATGCTAATCTCCGACACTCCTTGAAGAGTCTGTGGTTCCTCGTATTCTTGTCGATGTACCAGTCTTTGTAATGTGCTATGAGAGACTTTTATGCCTGTCAATGCTTCGATATCTTTTTCTACATCTTGAAATGATTCATTCCCACTCAACAGCAAACAGTTTTTCTCAAACAGTGGACTTAGCTGACTATAAGGCTTTAATCCCAATATTTGTGCTTGTTTCTCTGTGACTGTAACCTTTCCTACAATGCTTTTGACTACTCGTTCTCTCCCTTTTTCTGTCCCTGTGACTTGTTTGATAAAAAAAAAGCGATTTTTGGACTTACTTGCTCTAGCATCTTTGTCCGTACCGCTTTTTCTAAACTCTCAAAGTTTGCTAGCTCTTCAGGCTGAGTATTCCGATAAAGAATTTCTGCTGCCTCTAGCAAGCAGGCTTCCAGACGTTGGGAGTCTTCAGGGTTCATAGTAATTGCACTTGCCTGAGTATTGTCGGTGTAACTATCTTCCCTCAATTACACCTATATTTGCAAAAGTGAGATGCTCCCGATGCATAATCTCTATGCGCTTTTTGATGGGATAGATGAAGTTCATCTAAAATTTCATATACTCTGCTATCTTTTAATTCAACTCCCCATTTTTGTTGAATAACATTACATATAATTTTCCCAGTCCAAATGTTTCTATCTATACCATAATCTGTGGGTTTGGAAGATAGGAGCATTTCTTTCAACTCTTCTTTTTGCACTTCACTTAGTCTAGAACGTACTTTGTGTCTAATTGGCACAGTTAATCGCAACAGTCCATTTTCAATATATTTATCCAGCCACGCTGTTAATGTTTTATAAGTACAACCTAATAATTCTGTAACTTCCCTTCTGCTTTTGCCTTCATATAAATATTTAATCGCTAACAATCGTTGCCGTGTGTATTGCTTTTGATGTTTGTAGTATAGTTTCTGCCACAAATCTAAATCTAATTGGCCATCGCTTAATTGTAAAGTTCTGTTTCGCATAGATTTACCTATATATCACCTCTGTACTACCAGCGTAGTATATTTTCCTCTTTTTTAGGTAATCTTCTGCCGGGAAGGGAGTAATACCTGCCCCTTTCCTTATCCCGAACTCAGGTTAGGTAATGTGCCAAAGCATCAATCATGACTTTGGTTTTCGTTGTGCCTGCTTGCTTAACATAAGCATTAAGTCGTTCGTCCAGTTCTACTGGAAGTCGGACGCTAAATTGAGGAGAAGCCATGCGGTGTATAGCACTACATTCAGTGAATGACAATTATATTATGTACTTTCCAGCAAAGAATTTGCACCGCAGAAGAAGAAAAGCTGTTGAGCGTGCTTCCCTGTAGTTTGGTGGGAGACTGTCACCGCCCCACAGTTGCCGCAGCCTATAAACTAAAGCCTGCATACAATTCCTGCTTGAACTATGGAACAATACGGTTCAGTTAAGGCTCAAAGTCAGTAGACCGAAAACTTTTGTAAGTTGACGAAAGAACAAGGGTTTCAGGCGACGTTTCTGTGACTGACGAGAGCGATCGCTTGCCTGGGCTGGAGAACTGATCTACAACCCTATTGCTCAAAAAGCAGATATACGGGCATTCTGGCGGATTCTATAAACTCGGTCAAATGAACGCATGGTAAGCCTTTTAGAAATCTTTTCGGTCTACTGAAAGTACATCTTTTAGGACGAAAAACTGATATTCGTTCTCAAAAAGCACTCTTTGGTAGTCCAAGAAGTTTACGGTTTGTTATTGGGGCATTGGGCTGTAAGAACGTTAATTTTTCAAGCTGCAACCAGCGCAAAGGTTGCACCCTTGCGTCTAAGTTTCACAGGAACGTTGCGAGTTGTTCGTCGTGCCCTCCCTAAATTAAGCGCGTTTGCAACCACAGGAACTTTCCTTTTTTTGAGTTGGTTAACTCTAGAAATTCTTGATCAAGTTTTACCTGAAAGGGTTCATAGAACTAATCCAAGGGTCGTGAAAAAGCCTGTATCAAAATTTCGCTCGAAAAAAGTAGAACACAGAGGTACTGGGACAATAACAAAGCCTCGTGCCTTCCTTATTCTAAGCACTGCATAGCCTTAACTGAACCGTATTGTGCCATACCCCCCTGGCTTATTAACAATTGGCGGGGTGTGGCACAGTCGGCAGCGGGAAAGTGGGGGAGTAGGGGGAGCAAGAGGGGAGCGATCGCTACCATCTCATCCGGTTCCAGTTTTCTGACGTGGTTGATAAATTTCTGCTCACACGCGCCAAAAGTTTGGAAGTTGATTCTGGCTTGTGAGGTTTAACTCTCCGTTTGGTCCACCCCTAATTACATCCTTGTCTTCTTCATCTTGTCCATCATCTTCCCAGAAACAGACTGGGCAGATTTCGTAGCCACCACGCTCTGATAATGTCTTGTAACCACAACATGGACAATGGTAAGCCACGTCTTCTTGAGTCGGCTGGACAACCGAGTGGTTCTCTAATTTATGAGTTGTTACACTTTTACAGTTTCGCCAAATACTCATTCATGCAGTCAAAGCTGGAGTTCCAACCAGCGATAACTCCCATTTCCTCATGTTTGCGGCGGTCTTCGGCAGTTGGGTGCATAATCTCAAGGGTGAGACGGGTTTTATCGTTCATATCCTCAAAGATAGCTGTCATGACAATACCGCTCGGCAGGTCTATCCTCATGGACTGTTCAAAACCCTCATCAAACTCATCGCTGGTGACAATCCGCTCCGGTGTCACAATTTCCTGAAAAACACCTTTTACTGGATATTCGGTGCCATCTGGAGCAATCATAACGTAGCGCCAAGTACCGCCCGGTCGGAAGTCTATCTCTTCAACACGGGTTGTAAAACCTTTGGGTCCCCACCACTGTGCCACATGCTTCGGATCTGTCCATACTTTGAACACCAAATCGCGGGGCGCGTTAAAGATGCGGGTAATGACAATCTCGCGTTCGGATTTCGCATCATTGTTGTTCGTCATCTTGTTTCTCCTTGGTTTGTAACTCACGCAGGTAATCATCCAAGCGATCAAGCCTCTCCTCCCAGGATTGACGATATTGCTCAATCCAATCTGAGGCATCCTTCAAGGGTGCTGCCTGAAGTTGGCAAGGTCTCCATTGTGCCTCTCGACCTCGCTGGATTAAGCCTGCTCGCTCCAGCACTTTGAGGTGCTTTGAAATTGCAGGCAAACTCATCTCAAAAGGTTCAGCCAACTCGCTAACTGATGCCTCACCCCTCTTCAGGTGAGCTAGGATGGCACGCCGTGTGGGATCGGCAAGGGCGGCAAAGGTGACGCTCAGTTGATCGTTAGACATTTGTATTTAACGATTCGGTTAATTAACTATTAGGTTAAATGTACTGTCTAACAATGTCAAGTGCAAACTGAATCCATCTCCGCCTTTTCGCAGCAATGGAACAAGAATGTACGCGCTTGCCCTCTTATGCTTGCTGTATTTGAGTTTCAGATGTCGCCCCTAAATTCATCTATTCCTGCGATAAAGATTCTTATCACAGGAAAAATACGCTCAAAGCCTGAATTATCGGTGACAATGAGGCATTAAAGAAGGTAGATATTTTATCGTTATCACTTTCCATCAGTCGTTAACGTACATTTTGGTTCCAATGCTCAAAGCACGCGATAGTGCGATCGCGCTGATATTTAAGATTCAACTTATGAATGGATTTAGACCCACGCTTCACGAAACAGACCGCAATTAAAAAACCTCTGGCTTTAATTACCAGAGGTGAGAGTGTGAGAACGGCAGCTATGGTTAAGCTCTCCATTCACCTACCCCATCAAAACATCCATCTACCCATCTTTGCCAAGATTTAGGAATAAATAGCCAGATAAGAGGGTCATGTAATCCGGTCATATTTTCAATTTGGTACATTTTTTTAGCTGCCTCTTTAACGTTATTTGCCATGAATTTAAAATCTTCCCTAGACATTTTTTCTTCATCTAACAAACGTTGTGAAACTGCTTTAAAGATTTCTAAGCGTCCCCAATTAAAAGTATTTATTTTATTTTTGTGATAAAAATCTAATCCGTCTAATTCAATCAAAAAATTTATACTGTTGGCAAGAACTACTTCTTCCGGATTAATTTTATGTTTAGGAAATAAACCAATATTAGTTAAATATTCAATTGCTACAGATAAACCATGTTCTTCATTTGGTCTACTTTCTTTATTTGGTCTACTTTCTTTATTCTCTATATTCAACAACTTTATATTTGATTCATTAGAGATATTTTCTAAAGCTTTGCGTTGTTTTTTCCGTTTTGCGTAACCCATAATCAATATTGATAAGTTTTACTATAATTATACGTTTTTAGTACAGCGCAGCATTAAGACCGGGGAACTACGCGCGTTTCCTCGACTACTGTACTGAGCGTATGTTCCTTCAACGAGTTGGGCGGCGCTACCGCTTCATCCACAAAATGCTACAAGAACACTTCGCCCAAATGCCGTTTGACAGAATGGTTGATTGATTACACCCAGAATTTAGGACTGATGCGTGCGGTATTTTCGTTGCCATCGCACCTACCGCGTCTGCTTGAAATTGTGCGATGCCCCTGGCAACCACTTCGTAGTATCGCCCTGACCATGCAACCAAATTGCTTTAAATACCACCAGATTACAAGCTGCCGCTTTCTTACTTATATCTGCGTCGATATTCCAAGGCTGACTCCACACCCCAACCTTGGACGCGATCGCTATCTTCTGGGCTTGTTCACTCTTCGTTGTTGCGTTCACACATTTATTTTAGACTTGTTTTCTACCCAGACTAGCGAAAGCGCAAGACCTCACGGAGAGACTCGGCGAAAGACGCAAGCTTCATAGCTACTAGCTTTCCTCTAAGAATCATTCAAAAGCGCGATCACGTTATTTTCCTCTAAGAATCACTCAAAAGCGCGATCGCGTCTTTTTTAAAGGGTAAACGGCATTTGAATGCTGTTATTATTTAGTGTAAACACGTTTTTTTATGTAATCAGCATATTGGCTCATCTTTTTCGGCATCAGCAGCAGTTCTATTTTTATGCCATCGCGGTGTTTATGCTTTTCTGCCGTTGACAATGATAGCGCCAACAAAAATTGGAAATTCAAATTTGGGGTGCATCCCGAAGGGGCGTCACCAACAACCGAGGCGCGCTTTCGGTATCGCACTCAGTGCGGGTCAAAGACCATCGCATCCAAATTTTTTGATGTCCATACTACTCATACATCACCGCAGCTTCTTTAAAGTAGGGTGAAATTCAAAAACCTATTTTTAATCCTGCTACTTTTCACTGCTCATTGCATTCGCCACTGAGACGTCATCGCTTCGCTCGACTGCCAACAGCCTTCATATTTTCTAGCTTCCATTAATACCATATTTTGCCTTATCCGTCAATAAAGTCGTGTCCGCTTGTTCCATATACTAATGAATTAATCATTTTCCATGATAGAAACGCCGGAAGCGGACACAAATTTATTGACAAGTTGGACAACTAATGGTAAGAAAAGCGCTCGCAAACCTCCATAACCGCCAAATTACCCCTAAATCGCCTGCATCTTCAACAATCAGTAGACCGAAAACTTTTGTAAGTTGACGAAAGAACAAGGGTTTCAGGCGACGTTTCTGTGACTGACGAGAGCGATCGCTTGCCTGGGCTGGAGAACTGATCTACAACCCTATTGCTCAAAAAGCAGATATACGGGCATTCTGGCGGATTCTATAAACTCGGTCAAATGAACGCATGGTAAGCCTTTTAGAAATCTTTTCGGTCTACTGACAATGGCTCTTTGATACACTTGTTCGAGGTTGGTGTTTACAGCTTAAGTGTTAGCAGGAATTGAGGATTGGGTGCATCCGGTAGGGGTATGACAGCAACCGAGGCGGATGCCGATTTTTCCGTTTGGAATTAGGATTGAAACGTTTCAAACCTAACGTGTCACCAAAAATCGAGGCGATTGTCGATTTCACGGCTCATTGCATTCGCCGCCAACGGTCATCGCTTCGCTCGACCCCGACCAAACTGTTCAGCAGTAATTCATCTAGTGGCGTTGCTGAATCAAAATATGAATCAGGCGATCGCTGCAATCAGACGACTGCTGCACATCTTGAGTGGCACAGTCCGTTCTCGTGTGCATCGTTTTGGGTAATCAACCAAGGCTAGATTTGGAACAAAACGTTGCTTCGAGATTGGCTGCAACATAAGTCAGTACCTGACCAATCGCAGAGCTTGGATCAGTCAGTGTTAACGGTTTTCCTATATCTCCCCCAGCGCAGATACGAGCCTCAATTGGAATTTGACCCAGTAGGTGAGTGCGAAGTTCGGTTGATAACTGAGTGCCGCCGCCATTACCAAAAATCGGCAGAGCGTTTCCACTGTGATTGCAAACCAGATAACTCATGTTTTCCACAACGCCAAGCACTGGAACACCAACCTGACGAAACATATGAACACTGCGACGGACATCAGCGATCGCGACTTGCTGAGGAGTGGTCACTAAAATGACACCGCAAATTGGGCTTTCTTGAATGATGGTAATTTGGGCATCTCCAGTTCCAGGAGGTAGGTCAATCAGTAGATAATCCAAATCACCCCAATCCACTTGCTGAATAAACTGGGTGACAATTTTGTGCAGCACAGGCCCACGCCAGGCGAGAGGATGATCAGGTTCGGCGAGCAGTCCGACGGACATGACTTTAATTCCATACGCCTCCAATGGTAGAAATCGTTGTCCGTTTGGGGTACCGATTACCTGTACATCAGCGTGTCCTAATCCCAGCATTTGAGGCACATTAGGGCCATAAACGTCGGCATCAAGCAACCCTACTTTTGCCCCTTGCAGACTGAGAGCCGCTGCGAAATTCACTGCCACCGTTGACTTTCCCACACCTCCCTTGCCGCTTGAAATTGCCAGGGTTGTCCGCACACCCGGAATAGTGCAAAGCTGAATATAGGTCTTTTTGCACCAGGATAGAGGGGATAAGGTTGCTTGAATCTGTTCTTGCAAGTGGTGCTGATACTGACCAATGTAGAGCCGCAGGTAAATGTAATCATCCACAACACGCAAGTTACGCACCATTCCCAGACTAACAATATCGGGCGTTGCATAATTGAAGTATGAATTCAAGCGATCGTTATGCAATGTCCAAGGTGTGAATCAACTCATATTCGTAAGAATGGTAAAAAGGCAAGTAAACAAAATTACATCTGCGCTCGGTGTAGTC
>JAESFM010000297.1_pt1 | contig 11150 bp, 7 predicted proteins | sample 9266171 | NCBI WGS metagenome assembly JAESFM01 (sample SAMN14505069, study PRJNA617099) | algae metagenome | isolation source: Hassallia sp. WJT32-NPBG1 and co-occurring heterotrophs from well developed... | place: USA: Mojave Desert, Joshua Tree National Park, California | collected 2006-06-22
TGGCGCTGGGGGGACGCGTCCTCCACGAAGGCCAGAGCGTCCGCGCCATCGGACGTCCGGGAGCCGGCAATCAGGTGGCCGGTGATCAGGCGACCGGTCGGGCGGCAGTCGAATGATGGGCTTCAACCTCTCGGCGCTCGCGGTTCGCGAACGTGCGATCACCCTGTTCCTGATCGTCGCGGTCATCCTGGCCGGCGGTCTGGCCTTCTTCAAGCTCGGCCGTGCCGAGGACCCGGCCTTTACGGTCAAGGTGCTGACGGTCTCTGCCGCCTGGCCCGGCGCCACGGCGCAGGAGATGCAGGATGTCGTCGCCGAGCCGCTGGAAAAGCGCATGCAGGAACTGCGCTGGTACGACCGTGTCGAGACCTTCACCCGTCCGGGACTGGTCCTGATGACCGTCTCGCTGAGGGACGATACGCCTGCCGCAGCGGTTCCCGACGAATTCTATCAGGCGCGCAAGAAACTCGGCGACGAGGCGCGCAACCTGCCGAAGGGCGCCCTCGGCCCCTTCGTCAATGACGAATACTCCGACGTCACCTTCGCGCTCTATGCCGTCGAGGCACCTGGAATGCCGCCCCGCCTGCTGACGCGGGAAGCCGAAAAGCTGCGCCAGCGCCTGCTGCACGTGGCGGGCGTCAAGAAGGTCGATATCCTGGGCGAACGCCCGGAGCGCATCTTCGTCGAGTTCTCCTATGCCCGGCTGGCGACGCTCGGCGTCGGCGCCCGCGATATCTTCGACGCACTCCAGCGCCAGAACGCGGTGACGCCGGCCGGATCGATCGACACGAACGGGCCGCAGGTCTTCGTCCGCCTCGACGGCGCCTACGACGACCTCCGGAAGATCCGCGACACGCCGATCGTTTCCGGCGGACGGACGCTGAAGCTGTCCGATGTCGCCGAAGTCGGGCGCGGCTACGAGGACCCGGCCACTTTCCTGATCCGCCACAACGGCGAGCCGGCGCTGATGCTGAGCATCGTCATGCAGGACGCCTGGAACGGCCTCGACCTCGGCAAGGCGCTCGAAGCCGAACAGAAGGCGATTTCGGCGGAATTGCCCGCCGGTCTCACCTTCAGCAAGGTCACGGACCAGGCGGTCAACATCAGCGAGGCCGTCGACGAGTTCATGCTCAAGTTCTTCGTGGCGCTCGGCGTCGTCATGGTGGTCGGTCTGGTCAGCCTCGGCTGGCGCGTCGGCATCGTGGTGGCCGCCGCCGTGCCGCTGACGCTGGCTGTGGTCTTCGTCATCATGCTCGACACCGGGCGGGCGTTCGACCGCATCACGCTGGGCGCGCTCATCATCTCGCTGGGGCTGCTGGTCGACGACGCCATCATCGCGATCGAAATGATGGTGGTGAAGCTCGAGGAAGGCTACGAACGGACCAAGGCCGCCGCCTATGCCTGGAGCCACACGGCGGCCCCGATGCTTTCCGGCACGGTGATCACGATCATCGGCTTCACCCCGGTCGGTTTCGCCCGGTCCACCGCCGGGGAATATGCCGGCAACATCTTCTGGATCGTCGGCTTCGCGCTGATCGCGTCCTGGTTCGTCGCTGTCATCTTCACGCCTTATCTGGGCGTCAAGCTGCTCCCCGACATCAAGCCGGTCCCCGGCGGTCACGCCGCGATCTACGCCACGCCCAACTACCGGCGGCTGCGCCGGCTGGTCGGCTGGTCGGTGCGCCGCAAGTTCCTCGTCGCCGGCGCCGTAGTCGCCGCCTTCGTCATGGCCGGCGTAGGCATGGGGTCGGTCAAGCAGCAGTTCTTCCCGAATTCCGACCGGCCGGAAGTCCTGGTCGAGGTCCAGATGCCGGAAGGCACCAGCATCGCCGCGACAAGCGCCGCGACCAGGAAGGTCGAGGACTGGCTGAGGCAGCAGCCCGAGGCGGAGATCGTGTCCAGCTATATCGGGCGCGGAGCGGCGCGCTTCGTCCTGTCCTACAACCCGGAACTGCCGGACCCGTCCTTTGCCAAGATCGTCGTCCTGACACCCGATGCCGAAGCGCGCGACCGCCTGAAGCATCGGCTGCGCGAGCGGATCGCGGAAGGTCTGGCGCCGGAAGCGCGGCTGCGGGCGACGCAGCTCGTCTTCGGTCCGTATTCCCGCTTCCTGGTCAACTTCCGGGTCATGGGGCCTGATATCGCGACGGTGCGAACGATAGCCGACGAGGTCCAGGCGGTGATGCGCGCCAATCCCCACACCCGGCAGGTGAACCAGGACTGGGGCGAGCGGGTGCCGACCGTCCATTTCGTCCTGGATCAGGACCGTCTGCGCCTGATCGGCCTGACGCCCGCCGATGCCGGCGAGCAGCTTCAGTTCCTGCTGACAGGCGTGCCGGTGACCCAGGTGCGGGAGGGCATCCGCACGGTCGACGTGGTGGCGCGGGCGTCGGGTCCGGAACGGCTCGACCCGGCCCGCTTGGGCGACCTGACCCTGACCAGCCATGACGGCCGCCTGATCCCGCTGAGCCAGATCGGCAGGGTCGAGGTCCGCGCCGAAGACCCCATCCTGAGACGGCGCGACCGCGTGCCCACGATCACGGTGCAGACCGATATCGACGAAAGCCTCCAGCCGCCCCAGGTTTCCACCGAGATCGCCGAGGCGCTGGCGCCGCTGATCGCCCGGCTGCCCGCCGGCTACCGCATCGAAGCAGGCGGCAACATCGAGGATGCCGGCAAGGCCAACGCGGCACTCGTCCCGCTGTTCCCGATCATAATCGCCCTGACGCTGCTGGTCATCGTCCTTCAGACACGCTCGCTGGCGGCGACGACGATGGTGTTCCTGACGGCTCCGCTGGGGCTGGTGGGCGCCGTGCCGGTCCTGCTGCTGTTCGACCAGCCGTTCGGCTTCAATGCGATCCTGGGGCTGATCGGTCTGGCGGGCATCCTGATGCGCAACACCCTGATCCTGATCGGCCAGATCCACACCAACCGGGAGGAAGGTCTGGACGACTACCACGCCGTGGTCGAAGCGACCGTCCAGCGCGCCCGCCCGGTCATCCTGACGGCGCTGGCCGCCGTCCTGGCCTTCGTTCCCCTGACGACGTCCGTCTTCTGGGGATCGATGGCCTTTACCCTGATCGGCGGCACGGCGGGCGGCACGGTGCTGATCCTGGTCTTCCTGCCGGCGCTCTATGCGATCTGGTTCAGGGTCCGTCCGGGCGAACCGGTCCGCGACGGGCAGACGGACGGCCATGGCCGGACCGGTGACGGGTCCGCTGCCGGCATCGACGACCTGTCCAGGGCAAGAGCCGGCCTGGCCGGCGGAGGCCGGCGCATGGGCGGGATACCGGGCGGGCATCTTCGCCGGAACGACGCAGGCGGACCGCACTTGTGCTAATACCATGGGTGATATAGGGGGAAGTCTCGCCAAGCCGCCGCCGGTTGGGAGAGCTGTTGGTACTATGGGAACAAGCGATCGTCAGCCTCTACCGGCCGCGCTGGCCCTGGTCATGCTGATCTACGCGGTGGTGGCGCCGCTGCTGATCAATACGGGCATCGCCGACAACGGCGATTTCTCCCGGTCGATGCAGTGGTTCATCGAGAAGCCGGCCGCCTTTGAGACCAACTGGCCGTCGGACGACGCCACCTGGGACCGCCGGTTCACCAAGTTCTGGATCGACGAGTGGACTCCGAAGCCGGAGACCGTGCCGGGCGGGATGGAGAGCCGGTCTTCGGCCCAGTTGCTCAACATGGCGGGGATCGCGGCCAATGCCGCTGCCGGGGCCGTTACCGGAAACACCGGCTACTCGCTGCGGATCGCCTCCATTCCCGTCCGGATCGTCGAACTGGCCGCATTCGCAGGTCTGGCGATCCTGTTCTATGCCGCGACCGGAAGCGCCGCGCTGACCTTCGGGACGATGCTCTTCGTGTCGGCGGTCCTGCTGGATGTCAGCTATAAGGCCTTCTTCAACTCCTTCTACGAGGAGCGGGCCAGCCTGCTCTACCTGACGGTCCTGGCGCCCGCCGCCGTCCTGGCTTTCAGGGCGGCGGGCGGCTGGGGCTGGAAGATCCTGTTCGCGGCGGTGCTGGCGCTGTTCGCCACGTCCAAGGCCCAGTTCGCGCCGACGCCCGCGATCCTGCTGGCCGTGTTCCTGGCGCATTCCTGGGTGTCGGGGATCCCCGGACTGACTTGGCGCAGGGCGCCGGCCTTCGCGGCCTTGTTCCTTGTGCCGCAGATCGCCGCGCTGGCGGCCACGTCGGGCTACGAGTTCCGCAACGTCAATGCCTACAACGCGACGTTCATCGGCGCCTTAACCTTCAGCGAAGACCCCGGCCGGCATCTCGCCGATTTCCCGCCGGATGCGGCGCGCTGCATCGGCGTCAACGCCTTCGTGCCCGGCACCTGCTTCACGGAGCTGGGAAGCCTGACCAGCCACGGCAAGGTCGTCTCGATCTACCTGAACGACCCGCCGGCGATGGCGTCCGCGGTGCATTTCGCATCGGACGCCATGCAGGACATAGCGCTGGACGTCTACGGCAAGCGGCATCTCGACGGCCTTATAAAACCCCTGTTCGAGCCGTCTTTCTGGACCACCGTCAAGGGCCTGCTGCCGACAGGATTCGGCTTCTACCTGCTGGCCCTGACGCTGTCGGGCGCGCTGCTGCCGATATCGAGGGTGGCCGGATTGCGGGGCTTCGCGCTGGCGGCGCAGTTCCTGTGCGCCGTCGCCGTCAGCCAGACGGTCATCACCGTCGTCGGCGACGGCAGGGCGGAGATCACGAAGCATCTGCTGGTCGGCAACTTCGCCTTCGATCTGGCGCTGGTCCTGACCACCGGGTTGCTGGTCCGGGCCGTCGCGTCCAGCCCGGCGGCGTCCAGGGTCTTTTCATCGCGCTTGACTGCGGTCAAGGGCTAGGCCGACGGACGGGAGGATGGTGCGGCATGACCGCGCCACCATCAGGAACTCCGTCCATGACCATTCCGACGCCAGCCCCGACTCCAGGTCCCGGCTTCGACACCTCCGGCCTCTTTCGGGCGCCGGTGCTGTTCGCGCTGGGCTTCCGGCCCTTCTACCTGCTGGCGGCCCTGCTTGCCGTCGCCTGGATCCCGCTATGGGTCGCGGCGTGGCACGGCCATCTGGCGTTGCCGGCCGGGTTCAGCCCGGCGGCATGGCATACCCATGAAATGCTGTTCGGGTTCACCTCGGCGGTCCTCGTGGGATTTCTGCTGACCGCGATCCCGAATTGGACGGGCCGGCCGACGGTCGCCGGCGCTCCCCTGGCCGGGCTGGCGGTGCTGTGGATCGTGGGACGGGTGCTGATGCTGACGGGCGCCGACCTTCCCTGGCAGGTCGTCGCCGGGGTGGACGTGGCCTTCCTGCCGCTGGCCGCGGCCGCCATGCTGCCGCCGCTGCTGGCTGCGCGCAACCGCCGGAACATCGCCTTTCCCTTCGTGCTCCTGGCGCTGGCATCGGCCAATCTGGCGCTTCACCTGGATGCCGCCGGCGTCGTGTCCGTCGGCGCCGAGGTCACGCGGGGCGTGCTGGGAGTCATGATGGTGATCCTGGTCGTGATGGGCGGCCGGGTGATCCCGTTCTTCACCAAGAACCGGCTGCCGGCGGCCGGGGCCGCCATCGACAAGCGGCTCGACAGGCTTGCGGTCGCGGCGACAGTGGCGGCGGTGGCGGCTTCCGTGCTGGTTCCCGGCAGCGTCGCCGGCGGACTTGCCGCCCTGGCCGCCGCGGCGCTGCTGGTCGCCCGTGCGCTGCCCTGGAAACCGTGGGCGACGGCAGGCGTCCCGATGCTCTGGGTGCTGCATGCCGGCCACGCCTGGATCGCGGTAGCGCTGGCCCTGCGGGCCGCTTCCGACTTCGGGCTGGACTTGCCGGCCGGCGCCGCCGACCATGCCTTCACGGTCGGCGGGATCGGGGTGCTGACGCTCGGCATGATGGCCCGCACCGCGCGCGGCCATACCGGCAGGCCGATCGAGGCGTCGCGCCTGATGACGGCAGCCTTCGCGATCATCAATCTGGCGGCGGTGGTCCGCGTCTTCGGGCCGTCGGCCTTTCCCGAGGCCCATCCCCTGATCGGGGTTTCGGCCATCCTCTGGGCGCTGGCGTTCCTGCTCTACCTGATCGAGTTCGCGCCGATCCTGATCAGCGCCCGGATCGACGGCCGGCCGGGCTGAAGGCCGCGCCGGCAGCGCCCGGTCTCAGGCGGCGTTCTCGCCGTTCTCCGGATCGGGCGAAGCGTCCGCCTGCTGGGGAACGCCGTTCCGGCTGCCCTGGACCGTCACGCGGAAGGTGGTGCCCTTGCTGGCGGGAATGACCTCCAGCGTGCCGCCGAGCTGGCGCGTCAGGGCCGTGACAATGCGCATTCCCAGCGTACGGGATTTCGCCGGATTGAAATCCGACGGCAGGCCGGGACCCTGGTCGGCGACGGTGAGCGCATAGCCGCCCTCGCCGCTTTCCAGGGCGACCCTGATGATGGCAGGGTCGGTGTCGCGGTGCTTGATCGCATTGGTGATCAGTTCGTTGGCGATCAGCCCCAGCGGTGCGGCATGGTCGATGTTGATCTCCAGCGCTCCCGCCTCCAGGACGAGGTCGCAGACGCTCATGCCCGAAGCTTCGGCCAGATCGTCGCACAGCTCCTCCAGGAACGCCGCGAAGTCCAGCGTGGAGAACCGGTCGCTCTGGTAGAGGCGGTAATGGACGCGGGCGACCGCCGCGATCCGGTCGGAAGCGTCCTTGAGCAGCGACTTGGCCAGGCTGTCGTCGATGCTCGCCCTTTGGAGGTTGAGCAGGCCCGACACGAGCTGAAGGCTGTTCTTGACCCGGTGGTTGATTTCCCGCAGCAGCACCGTCTTGTCGGCGACCGCCTGTTCCAGCGCATCGCGTACCCGCAGCCGCTCCGTCACGTCGCGCAGGATGCCCGTCACGAAGACGCGGTCCTCGCTCCGCCAGCTCGCCAGCGACAGTTCCAGGTTCAGCGGCGTGCCGTCCCGGCTTTGGCCGACCAGTTCGACCGGCTGCAAGGCCTCCTCGTTGATCGCCAGGGCCGCCTGATTGCGCGGCCAGTGGACGCAGCCGGAGGCGGACAGCAGCAGGTCGATATCCTTCCCGATCGCTTCCTGCGAATGGACGTCGAAGATCCGCTCGGCCGCCGTGTTCATCCATTGCAGGGTGCCGGCGGCGTCCGTCGTGACGATGGCGTCCTGCGCCGTGTCGACCACCGCCCGGTACTTGGCGTCGCGCCTTTCGCGCAGCACGCGCTCCCGCGTTACCGTGACCGTGATGTCGTTGACCTGGATCATGCAGCCGCCCGCGGCTTTTCCAGTCAGCGGGCGGATGATCAGGTTGTGCAGGAGCGGCCTGCCGTCGGGGAGGCGGAGCGGCAGCAGTCCGGCGTGCAGCGAATAGGTCAGGATGCTGGAAGCCCCCGCCTGGAGCGCATCGTCCACCGCGCCCCGCAGCCGGCTGTCGGCCAGATCCGGCAGCGCTTCCCACAGCGATTTGCCGGCCATGTCGGCGCGGTTCACGCCGCTGGCGCGCTCCATCCAGGCGTTCCAGATCCCGACGCGGCACGCGTCGTCCAGAATGACGATGCCGGTGTCCATCGCATCGAGTATGGCGCCGCCGGCCTGGGCCATGTCGAAAGAGGAGTCCATCAGCTTTCTTCGAATCCCTTCAGATACTCGCGTATCAGGGTCTTGATCGCGGCGATCGAGGGCAGATCCATCAGCAGGGCAATATAGCCGTTTATGCTCCTGGCCCGCACCGCGAAATCGATCGTCAGGAAAAGCACCATTTCTCCGGGGTCTTCCTCCTCGTCGTCGCCAAGGAGCACCACCTGGCTGCTGCCGCGCATGACGCGGGGCAGCGACATGTTCAGGCTCTCCTTCAACATGTTGGCCATGACGACGAGGCAGCCGTTCAACACGACATTGCCGATCTCCGCCAGCGCCTCCTGTTCCAGGTCGACGATCTCATCCAGCGACAAGGTGTCGTCGAGGATGCTCCTGACCAGTTCCAGGCTGGTCTTTTCCGGGAAGATCAGCAGCGCCTGACCGGAGAACGAGCCGCGGAAGTCCTGGCCGACGGCGACCAAGCTGCTGTTCTCGCGTCTCGACAGCCATTCGACGGCGCTGTCGCGGGTCATGATCTCGGTGCGGGGGACGGCGAGATGAACCTGATCCTTGACCATCCGGCTCAGGTTCTTGGCGGCGCGGCTGACGCCGATATTGATGATTTCAGTAAGGGCGTCGCGTTCCAGCTCGGTCAGCAGACCTTCGCCGCCGGTCGAGACGCCGCTGTGTTCCAGGGTCATTTGCCGGCACGCCTGAGCTTGAGGGCGGCTCCCGACAGGAAGGCCGCCAAGGCTTCGTCCGAAATCGGCTTTTCGACGAAGGCGGCGTCCAGTTCCCGTGCGCGGGCCAGGATGGCGTCCTGGGCATTGGCCGAAAGGATGGCGATCGGCATTTCCGGGTCGCGGTCGCGGATTGCCGAGGCGAGCCACAGGCCGTCGTGCTCCGGCATGTTGAAATCGATCAGGGCGATGTCGATGCCTTCCCCGTCCAGGAGGTCGAGGGCCTGTTCCGGCCCGGCCGCTTCGACGACCCGCCAGTCGGCCCGCGTCTTGACAAGGATGCTCTTCACAACCATCCGGGCGAGTTTGCTATCGTCGACGACCAGCACAGTACGCGTCATAAACCTTATACCTCAAATGAGTCTGTCGGTTCCCGATTCTGAACGCCCGGCCTCCAACAGCATAAATGCTGAAATCTCTCCCGCCGTCCACGCGGTAAAATGAGAGGACCAACTCAGAATAACGCGATTCGATTGGCTCCTGTTCCACTGATTTATGGAAGCATAGAGCCACCTGATATCGCTATTCCCGAGCCGCGACGCAAAGTTCTTTTATTATAGCAAGATATCGTACCCTAAGTCAGAAGGATATTTCATTATGAATCTTGGACCATCGGGACGATCCAGGTTCGGAGGAACGGGTTTTCCGGCACCCCCAATATCGCAGGCCGAGCCGCGAGAAGCACTTGGACCAAGGAACTATGTAGCTGACCGCAAGCGGTCCAGTCCACTGGAGCATTGGGATTGGCGAGGAGGAGATCGAGCAGCGCCTCCGCTTCATCGACCGGGCAATCCCCTTCCAGGACGATGACCCGGTCGGACAAACGGACGGTCATGGCGGAAGCTCCTTCAGGTTGAGGATGAGCAGCACGCCGCCGTCGCCCTGCAACGTCGTGCCGAGATAGGCCGGGATGTTCGCCAGCAGCCCGTCCATCGGGCGCAGCGCCACTTCCAGCCGATCGCCGATCCCGTCCACCTCGAGCCCGAAGACCCCGCCGCCGGCCCGGACGACCAGCACCAGCCTGTCTTCCGCGTCGCCGCGCCGCTGCCTTTGCCCCGGCTCCTCCGGCAGTTCCAGAAGACGCCCGAGCGGGTGGAGCGGAACCACCTGGTCGCGCCATGTGAAGGCACGGCGGCCCCTGATCCGCTGGATGCGGCTGTCCGGCAGGCGGATGGTTTCGGCCACGTCGTCCAGCGGAGCGCCGAACTGCCTGCCGCAGGCCGAAACCGTGACGATCCGCAGCAGCGCCAGCGTCAGCGGCAGTTCCAGGCGGATCGTCGTCCCGCGATGACGGAGGGTCCGGATGCCGACCGAACCGCCGATCCTTTCGATCGCCAGGCGGACCGCCGACATGCCGACGCCACGGCCCGACAGGTCGGAGGTCTCTTCCATGGTCGACAGACCGGGGGCGAAGATCAGTGCTGCGACTTCCTCGTCGGTCAGTAGGGCGAGCTGGCCTTCGTCCAGCACCCCCGCGAGCACCGCCTTCCTGCCGACCGCCGCCAGATCGATGCCGCCGCCGTCGTCGGAGATCTCCACCACCAGCCGGTCATTGGCATGGAAGGCGCGCAGGACGACCGTGGCGCGGTCCGGCTTGCCCCTGGCGCGGCGCTCCTCCGGCCGCTCGACGCCGTGGTCCAGGCTGTTGCGGACCAGATGCATCACCGGTTCGAACAGGGCGTCTACGACGGTCTTGTCGGCGCTGGTCGCTTCCCCCTCGATCGCCAGATCGGCCGGCTTGCCCAGCCGGAGCGACAGGTCGCGGACCAGACGGGGAAATCGGTCGAACACCTGCCCCACCGGCACCGTTCTGATCCTGACCACGGCGTCGTGCATGTCGCGGGTCAGCCGCTCCACCAGGGCATGCAGGTCCCGCAGCGGCCGGACGATCCCGGACGGATCAGCCGCTTCCGCCGTCCGTCCCGCCAGCCAGCCGAGGGTGTTCTTCGCCACGATCATCTCGCCGACCAGCGCGAACAAGCGGTCGACCCGCTGTTCCTCGACCCGAAGCGAGCGGGAAGACGGCGGCTGCGGGGACGGCGGCTGCGAAGGCGAGGACGCCGCGAGGTCCTTGCCGCTCGCCAGCCTGTCGCGCATGGCCCGCTCCAGCGCCTCGGCCAGGGGCTTGGGATCGAGCCGGTCCATCGCCACGGCAAGGGCGGCGGCGACGGCGTCCGCAGTGCCGCCGCGGCCTTCGTGACGAAGGGCGTTGACAGCCGCCGCCGCCGCCGATCCCCAACGGCCGGCGGCTTCCCCCGGCGGGACGTCCGGCGCCGCGAGCAGACGCCGCTGTTCCTCAAGCACCGCGCCGACGACATCGCCGGCCCCGGCAATCGGAAAGGGCGGCGGGGAAGGCTGCGGCGAAAGCGCCGCGGGATCGACCGCGGCGATCGTCACCTGATCGGCGACGAGGCGGAACGCATGCCGGACCGCCGATTCTTCGCCCAGCGCCAGCGCATCGATATCGAGGTGACACTGGAACGGATCGAGGGAGTCCAGCGCCGGCCACCCCTCGCGTGCCGAAATGTGTAGGGCCGCCAGTCCGGGCAGGCCGGCCAGCAGCTTCAGCGGATCGTCGCCGTTGAAGAAACAGCGCGGATCGGGCCGATAGGCGATCCTGAAGACTCCGGTCCCGGCGGGCTGTCCGTGCAGCGCGTCGAGTACGCCCGCGCGTTCCGCCCCGGTGAAGACGTCGAGGTCGCCGGCCATCGGTGCGTCCGGCCGGGCCGTGGCGATGCCGCCGCCGCCATGCAGACGGTCGATCAGCGCGGTTGCGGCGGCGTCGGCATCGGCCGGCAGCGCTTCGCTTGCCTCCAACTCGTCCAGCCAGCGCGCGGTCTGGTCGA
>JAESFM010000298.1_pt1 | contig 11132 bp, 8 predicted proteins | sample 9266171 | NCBI WGS metagenome assembly JAESFM01 (sample SAMN14505069, study PRJNA617099) | algae metagenome | isolation source: Hassallia sp. WJT32-NPBG1 and co-occurring heterotrophs from well developed... | place: USA: Mojave Desert, Joshua Tree National Park, California | collected 2006-06-22
CAAGACGCTATGTTATTCCAAATCAGTAGAAATGCTGAAATACTCAATTCGATTATTACTCCACTATCTAAAATTCTGGGATGTTCCAGTTCCGGAATGATTCATACCGCGATTATGCAACGCCGAAATTGCAACCATTCCGAATCGAGTGAGTACAACGTTGGTTCGCACCTTTACTCTAAACGAAAACCAGGTAACACTGAGAACTTCGCCAGTCCTAAACGATGGTGTGGAGATAGTGTTCGAGTTGGTGTGGGAACGCATTTGATTAACCTGAGTTCGGGTTAAAGATAAGAAGGTAAAAGCCACTCAAGTTGAAGGCTAGGTTTCTTAGGCTGATGACAATAAGCGATTAATCCACACAGAACATTAACGCAAAAATTGACTGGGCTGCGATGCCGAGAGTGTTCAATCTGAGAAATGTTTTTGAGTTGATCGTTAATAGTCTCAATAATGGAGCGTTTACGGGACAAAACTTTGTCATGAAGTCGCATCAGCTTGTTTTTCATGTTGCGACGGGGTTTGGCAAAAAATTCAATTCCGAAGTCTTGTAAAACAGGACTTACGCAACTGGCACATTTATCGAAAAACTGTCACATCGAATTAATATGGCTATAACGTTTATAAATCAATGCTTACAAGCATTTAATTCAAATTTAAATATATGTGCCAGTTGACCTTGTATTGTGACGCTTGCGTAAGTCCTATAAAAGTTGAGAAGCAAGTTTTTGGGAAACATAACCTCTATCGGCTGCATATTTTGCCAAACAGACCACTGAGTAAATCGGGTACTGGCTGACGGTCATCAACATTACCAGAAGTCAAAGATACATTTAAGAGTTGACCAAACTCATTGACGACCAGATGCAGCTTAAAACCAAAAAACCAATCCACAGAAGTCCTGCCACGCGCGGCTAAACCTTCAAACACCCGATGCCGTGAAATCCGTCGATTATGGCAGACTTTCAAGCTGGTGGAATCGATAAAACCGATACCCGTACAAGTTCCAAAACAATGCTTTAGGTAAACGCACAGGTAGTAGTGCATAGTAATGATTTAACTTCGTAGGCTAGCATTGTAGTAATGAACGAAGTACCAGACCGCACCAATATGGTTGTCCAGCATTTTAGAGAATGACAATGTTTTACGAACTAACCGTCCAACTCGTTGCCGCAGCGTGTTGTTTAATCTTTCAATATAGCTTGTCTTTCCACTATCTTTGGCTACTGCTTTATGTCTTGTGCTGGGTAAAATCTGTTCATATGTTTCCCAAAAATCAGTGTAACAAATTGCACATTGACGATAGACTGGTGGTAGAGATTGCCATAATTGTTTTGCTGATTGACGCTTGGCGATCGCCAATATATACCCCAACAATTTCTCGTGTTGTCGCGTCAATTGCAAGCCAAATCCATTGTTTATTCGCTTTCGACCCCACGTATGACCACATCTCATCAATTTGGAGAATTAGCCTGCCTGTTTTTTTTTAGTCACTTCAACGTATTTAGGAACCTGGTAGTATTTCTGATTTACATAGTGTTGAAGCCAACGTGGTGAGACTCCAGTGACGCGGGCGATCGCCGCCAATGAAACCCGTTCAAGTAAGAGTTTATCGATTAACCTACGTGTTGAGTTATCAATCGGTTGTCGCGTTGGACTTTCGACAAATTGTCGTCCACAAGGAAGGCATTTGAACCGTTGTTTTCCGTAGTGAGTGCGTCCATTTTTGACTATGTTATTCGAGTTGCATTTAGGGCAGTGCATAGCTCTTGTATTGAATGACGCTTCCTTATTTTATCATTACTATGCATCACTACCCTTTATACTTGTCAACTCAATTTGAGATGCGCTGACCCTGCTTGAAAATATCAAACTCGATACAAGATAAAAATATTTCAGCGTTGTGAATTTGTCATAATCTGCTTGCCAATTAGCCTTAAAAATGCCGTGCCAAAATGTTGGATTTCTATAAAATTAGCCTGTTCTGGCGCTGTTTTGTAAATTCTAAATGTCTTCATAATACCCAAAGTGGCAGCACTTTCTAAAGGACTAACGAAGGTTGTATCTTGGTCAAAAAAATGCGCTTGCTTTGCCCAATAAGCCATTTGATTAGCGTTCAAAAAATAACAGCCGGAGTGGGGATTTAAAGCTCGTTTAAACGTGATTGGCATCCCCATTATTTTCCCTTGGAGTTCCGGCTTTTCTTTTATATTTTGAAAAGGTGCGGTTACTCGTGGAAGCAAATCGCCATCAACATAGGCTTTATCGGTAAGATTATCAATGGAAACTTCGTAGCGATTGGGTTGCAGTAGACTTAAATCACCAGCTTGTTGAGTAAACCAATTTAATTTTACAAAAAACAAAGGATCATGAATGATTAAATCATCTTCCAAAAAACAGTAATAATCATACTTGCCTAAATTGTCTTTTAGCAACGCTTGACATTGAAAACCTAACAAGATTGGTTCGACTTCAGTTGGATAATGTTGATAAAAATGGGATGGTAAAGGTAGTTGAGCGACAAGATGACAATCTTGAGTAGTACAAATCATAATATCGAGTTCACTAGCTTGAGATTGGTTTGCGGCAAAAGCTAATCTTTGACCGATATTAATAATACTTTGAGACTTGCCAAATAGCTGATGTAAGTTACTAATGCTTTGAGTTAAAGCGTGTATGCGGGGTCGGTGGTCTTTCCTTTGGGAAGCGTGTTTTCCTTGGCTATCGGGTCGAAAAAAATGAGCGATGGTAAAAAGTATCCGCATTTTCTTACCTTACAAGATTTTGAGCTAGGTAAATTCTGTTAGGCTGCACATTATGCCCTGCGCCGAGCGCACACGATCGCGTTCAGGCGCTTTAGCCTGGGGCTACACAAACAAAGCCTACCGACCTAGGCTAAATTATATGCTTCTTCATATAAAAACAGTATTAGGACTTACGCATTCGTTACGAGAAAGCAAAACTTTGAGATTGCTTCCTTACGTAATAATGAGTAAAATACGTAGTCCCTGCTTTAAGACTGGTGGTAAGAACTATCCTAAGAGAAAGCTCTGCTAACAGCAATCAAATCGGATTCCTATATCAGTAGACCGAAAAGATTTCTAAAAGGCTTACCATGCGTTCATTTGACCGAGTTTATAGAATCCGCCAGAATGCCCGTATATCTGCTTTTTGAGCAATAGGGTTGTAGATCAGTTCTCCAGCCCAGGCAAGCGATCGCTCTCGTCAGTCACAGAAACGTCGCCTGAAACCCTTGTTCTTTCGTCAACTTACAAAAGTTTTCGGTCTACTGATATAATTAAATTGCCGATTTGTTTTCACAAAACAGCAATCTCTCTAATACCATTTTACGTTAAAAGTGATACATATGAATCTTGTAGAGACGCGAAATTTCGCGTCTCTACAGGTCTGTATTTGTATCAAGGTTTTTGTGAACCGGTATAAGGGGTTTGGAGGGGTCAGAACCCCGACTTTTTCAAAATATTGAGGATATCTTAGCCTATCGAAATTAATGTGGTCATCCAGTTTTTAACGAAGTTAGAAGATAAAGTCGTTAACATCAACATTGGTAGCAGTGAAGTTTGCCAGGGTAATGGTATTTGTACCGAAAATCGAACCGGAAATCACCGTGTTTGCAGAATTTTGAGTAACCGTCAAAGCTCCGAAGCTGGTTGCGAATGCTGTGAGGTCAATTTTGTCTGCACCATTAGCGAAAGTGTTAATGCGATCGCTACCAAAGCCGGATGCAAAAATAAAGGTGTTGTTACCAGCATTACCATTCATGATATCGTTACCAGCACCACCAATTAAGATGTCATTTCCACCTCCCCCATTCATGATATCGCTACCAGCACCACCAATCAGGGTGTCAGCACCAGCACCACCAATCAGGGTGTCAGCACCAGCACCACCATCGAGATAATCATTTCCAGCATCACCATTGATATCATCGTTACCAGCATTACCAAAGATGTTATCCTTGCTACCTGTACCGTTGAGGGTGTTATTTTCAGCATTTCCAACGATTAGACTGATCGCATCAACGGCGATCGCATTTGTGAGATTAGCTCCAAAAAAGGTAGCATTTGTAAAGTCACCTTTTGACAAGTCAGCGTTAGTCAAATTGGCATTGGTGAAATTTGCACCTACGGCAAGTCCATTAATAAAAGCTCCTTGTGCGTTGGCTTGAGTAAAATTTGCTCCACTCAAATCAGTGTCATCAAATTTAGCACCAGTCAGGTTTGTTACCGTCACAGCGCCATTGGCAGCTACATGGGGACTAAAATCAGCACCAGTTAAAATGCCATCATCTATAAGCACACCACTTAAATCAGCACCGCGAAACTTAACATTAGCCGTTTGACCTGGTTCAAGTGGGGCATCGCTTATAGAGACACCACTGAAATTAGCAAGGTCAAAGATCGAATTTTGCAGAGTAATATCTGTAAGTTTTGCTAATCGGAAATCAGCACCGGTTGCGTTAACATTGACAAAAAGAGTTGCTTCCAAGTTTGTTTCTTCAAACTTGGCATTTGTGAAATTAGCACCCGTCAAATCGGCAGCTTTTAAATTCGCCTTAAATAAATCGGCGCCAGTAAAGTTAGCACCTCTCAGGTTTGGTCGCTCACTCTGTTCCCCACTGAGATTTGCTTCACGCAGAATTGCATTGGTGAGATTGGCGTTTGACAGGTTAATGAATTTTGTGTTGATTAATGATAAATTAGCCCCAGTTAAGTTTGCTCTTGTGAGGTTAACATTTTCTAATGTCGCTAGAGAAAGATTAGCGGGTTCAAAATTGGAATTACCAGCAAAGATGGCATTCCTAGCATCAACGTTGTATAGTTTTGCTTCTTGGAAATTAGTACCTCTGAGTCCTGTACGTACAAATTGCACCCCTGTGAGAGTAGCTTTGAAAAACGTCGAACCATTCAGGTTTTGATCGGTAAAGTCGTTTCCCACCAAAGTCTGTTCGCTAAAGTTGAAAGCTGGCATATTATCTAACCCTTAGAAGATTTAATTAGCTTAAAGTTCAAAAATTTCAGTTGGTTGTTTTGTTCCACAGCTTGTAGCTGGGAAATTTGTTGTTGCAGTTGCTCTTTCAACTAGGAAAATAAAAGTTAGTTGAGCAAGTGTTGCAGCATAGGCTCGTGCAGTCAAGCTGGTATCAACTTGTGTATCTGGAGTTGTACGGCGCGTCAGTTAATCGCCTTAATGTTTAAAGCTTTTGGCTGACGCACTGTATAAACTACAGTTTCATTTTTGATTTATAGATCCCCTATTTTTTCAAGAAGTCAGGGATCTGAATAACCGTGACTTAGGCTGATTGTTTGATTTCCACTGGTGTTTAGCAGTTTGAGGTTGAAGTTGTTCTTGCAGCCAAGTGTTAAACAATTCATTCAGCAATTTCTCTTTCATTGCTTCATCTAATTTGGCTGGTAAAAGTTTTTCTAAGCGGACAATTATCCACCATTCACCAATACGGGTTGGAGGTGATAACTGACCTAGTTGGCTGATGGTAAGAATTTGAGCTAATTTTGGATGGGGTGATGAAAGCGGAACTGGACCAATTAAACCACCAGTAGAAACTTCTGTACCTTGAGAATATTGTCTTGCTAGTTCTGCAAAAGGTTGTTCGTCTTCTAAAAGACGAAAATAAATTTCTCGTGCCAAATCTGCATCTTTAAGACGAATCAGGGAGTAGATAACTTGGTCAAATTGTTGTTTGCGTTGACGGAAGTATGATTCTAAACAACTACCCCAAGTCGCTTTTTGGAACTTCTCAACCCTAAATTTGCGAGTCGTTAATTCTATAAATTGTGCTTCTGTTAATTGTTGCTGTTGCAGCCAAGTTTGACGTTCAAGTTCTGATGTTAATTGATGTTGCTGGCAAAATTCCTCGTAACACTTGGCTTTCTCTTCAGGAGTACAGGTAAAGGGTGCGATCGCCTCCTCTATTACTAGTTCTTGTTTGAGTTTAGGTAGCATTTGATATTGACTCAACAAGGGCACTATTTCTTGGGCAGTTACCTTGCGATTATTTACCTGCAATACTTCAGTCGATGCAGTTTTTATTATTTCTATGTGCTGGTACTTACTGCCTAAACCATTTTCTGTAATTGAGGATACTTTAGACTCGAATTGAATTGCACTACTTGGGAAGACTAATCTAGTATTCTCTTCCTGCTGTAGTAACCATTGCAGGTGTTTGGGTAATAAAACTGATAAATTATAGGATTTTTCAATAGTTTCTCTGCCTTTGGCGCGAATTTGTGCCATTTTATCGGGGTGATTCAGTGCTTCCTCGATACGATCGCATATTTCCTGGGGTGAGAAAAAGTCTGCTAACAAGCCATTTACCCCATCTTGAATGACTTCCATCACAGGAGCAGTTCTCGAACCCACCACCAAACAACCTGTACAAAGGGATTCGAGTAAGGACCAAGATAAAACAAAGGGACGGGTTAAATAAACATGGGCTGAGGAAGCTTGGAGAACTCGCAGATATTCTTCGTAAGGTAGCCAACCTGTAAAATGGATTCGATTTTGATCGATGGGGAATTTATCCAGCATCACATCTTTATAGGTTTTACCATCAGCCAGTTTTTTGCCGTAAGCTACCCGGTTTTCCCCCACAACCACCACATGACAATTTGGTCGTCGCTGCTGGAGTAAAGATACTGCTTCTATAAACTGCGGAAAGCCCCGATAAGGCTCCATTCCTCTAGTAGCATAAGTAACTATTTCGTCTACATGAGAAAGGTCGATGTTTTTGCTTGATAGGACTAACTTTGCTCCTGGTTTGGGACGGAAAAACTCAGTATCAATACCGTCATGCAGAACATTAATTTTACGTTGATATTCAGAAGGGAACTGCTGACGCTGCCAATAAGTTGGAGAAAGACCGCGATCGCAACTATATAAATCTTGCAAAATTGCGGCATTTTTGATGCGAATCCGAGCTTCATCGTCATAACTCAGGGGATCATTGGGGTCAAAATCAGCATCGGAACCATGAGCGTGATAAAACCACTCGAAATAACATAAAAATTGAGCTTCAGGAAAAATATCTTTAATAAATAACGTTGGTCCCCAACCCGAATGACCATAAACTACATCAGGTACAAATCCCTTAGCCTTTAGCTGTTCTGCCATGCGAAAAACAGCCTGACCTTGAAGAACAGCATTTTCCAAAGGTCTAACATAGTGATGGGTTTCCGGTCGAGCTTCCCGTTTGGGCTTATAAAAAATCTTGTTAACACCAGGTAAACTTCCTTCATGACTTTTAGTACCAAAAAAAACCTGGTTACTACTGTCCTTAGCTAAAGCTGCGGCTACATGACGAAATTGAGCCGGAAAATTAGGATGTAAAAATAATATTTGCATGATACATGCGAGGTGGAATATTGCAAAGTTTATTCTCAAATTCTTCCATTTAGGAAAAACTGGAAATTAAAATAAGTAGTCGGGCAAAATTAATTACACAAAGTCGGCAGCGAATGAAGCGGAATAACGCAATTAGCTTGCACTTTCAGATTGCTTCTCAATCGCAAAGACGTTCCGGGCTAAGGGAAGCTATGCCGAAGACTTTACGCTTCCGGCTGTAAATATTTTTGTCTACCTACTTAATGTGGTTCCGAAGAGTAGCAAAAGCGAATTCTGACAACGCTGCTACTCTCCGGTCAAGGGCAATTTATTAGGCGGGTGCTAGGTTGTTACTAAGTAAAATCCTCTAGTTGTCCATCTCTTAAGCTAGGAAATTTGCTTAGGGTCAGGTGTGTGCTATTTGGCTGTTTTCCAAATACACCACCTGGTTGCCTATTTCTTAGACCACAGGCTAAACAACAAAATCTGATGCGTCGAAAACTCCACGGTTCACCCCTTCTACAAAGGCTAAGTTTTCGGATTGAGCAGGAGTTATGCCTTCTGTCAGAACGTAGACTCGAGTACCACTCACTCCATTAATAGTGGCGTTCTGGAATCCTAAATCCTCAAATTCAACACCGTCAATCAAGAAGAAGTCAATACCATTTTGGAAGTCGGTGATCCAGTCTCCAACAGGAGGAGATATGATTGGCTCTCCTGGCTCAATTGGCTCTGGAACAAAGTCAGTGTAAAGCAATTCAAAGAAATCAGTACCAGCCCCACCGGTTAGCGTATCGCGTGCAGTTTGGGTTTCTGAGTCTTCTCCGCCAAAGAGAAGGTCATTGCCAGCACCACCGATCACGCGGTCAATACCTGCGCCGCCATCGATGAAGTCATCGCCTGCACCGCTATTAATCACATCATTACCAGCAAGGGATTCATCGACACCGAGATCGCCATAGATGGTGTCATTGCCACCGAGACCATTGAGGTTGTCAGCACCCTCACCACCATCAATGTAGTCACCATCAACGCCACCATTGATAGTTTCTAAGCCAGCACCGCCCAAAAGCGTGCTAGAACCTGCTCCACCATCAAGAATGTCATTGCCGTCGCCCCCATCGAGGGTGTCAATACCATCTCCACCCAGGAGGGAGTCATTACCGGCATAGCCGTAGAGAATGTCATCGCCTTCACCACCTATGAGGGTATCAGCACCGCCTGAACCCAATGTGTCACCTTCACCATAGAGAGTGTCATTACCCTCTGCACCATCGATGTAGTCAGCACCACCGGGAATAGTACCTTCTGTGTCATCGCCATACAGCACGTCATTAGAGAAGCTACCAATTACGGTGTCATTACCCGCACCGCCCTGTGCAGTGTCCTCAAAACCACCATAGACCCAGTCAGTACCAGCACCACCATCAAGGAAGTCTTTGCCGTCATTGATATCATCAACGTTCGTGCCGCCAATTAGGGTGTCATTGCCAGCCTCACCATAAAGGGTGTCCTCGCCTGCATCCCCAAATAGTCTGTCGGCACCGGCTCCACCATAAAGGGTGTCTTTATCGTTTCCACCTCGAAGCAGGTCATTTCCCCCTAAGCCATATAAGGTGTCATCCCCCCCATTGCCGCGAAGCGTATCAGCATTCGCAGTCCCCGTAAGGGTATCAGATAGTTCTGTTCCGTTTCTTACCGCCATAGTTGTAATTTCCTGTTTTAAAGTATTTGCAATTTAAAATGTGTAGATGCACAATACAAAGTCTCTTTTCACTGTCACTATTCTTTTCCCCCTACTTAAAGTTGAGAGAGGGGTGTCAAAGGCATAGCAGACTTTCACTAAATTCGATAGACTAAGAACTATTGATGGCTAACGCCAAACTGCGCTAAGATGCTTGTTCTGTACCAAAGTTCATCCAGACCTATAGGCACTTTCCCCAGGGTCAGGCTGACTTGAAGTTATACTACCGTCAAGCAGCTATGCTGAAAAAATCAAAGCTTTGACTTGCCAGTACAAGAGATGCATTGATGATTTAAATACCAGTTCAATCAAACCCGATAAATTAGAATCGACGAACATTTTTCATGGTTTGCAACCATAGTCGTAGATACGCAACCCCTTAAGCACTTAAGACTGCCTGCGCTGTACCCACTCTAGTATCATTTTTGATTTTTCCCAAGTCTTCCTAAAGCTTTACAGATTAGGACAAAAATTTTTTTTTCATAAATTAATGCTTTTTACCTAAAGAGATAGGTAAAAAACGAGCTAAACTGTTTTTACCAGCACGATAAAATATCAAACAAAATTTTCCCAAAAATTAGAAGAAACTGAATTTTCTTCTACAGCAATTAGCATACTAGTAGTATACTTGCTTGTTTCAGCTTGTCAACCCCCTAAAGATAAAAATGTTCTCATGAAACAAAACAAAAGGGGAGCAATGCGATTTTGCTAGATGAACCCGAAAAAGTGCCATCACCGAACACTAATACTGAGAGTAGCAGCAACTTTTATTACAGCAATGTAATGACTCCGCACCACAATTTATCTTATTGAAATATCCCAAGAAGATTTCGGTTAAATGATTTGATGCTTGTTAATCTTGTTACTGTCTGCGTCAGTAATCACTAAAAAAGTATTTATTATTACGATTAACTCACAGAAGATGCATCGTAAGTATAAAATTTATCCAACTGTTTTAGGATTGATGAAAGAGGTTAAAATTGAATTGCAAAAATTATCCCAACTTCCAGCCATCCATTGACAACGGAGATGTAGCATAATTTCTGCATTATGTTTTAAGCAAAATTTTTCGCTCTCCAGAAACCGAGTCTGGTCGGCGTGGGCAGATAGGGAGTCATATTTGAGTCTGGCAGACGGGGCTTTCACCCGTATCTATGCGAGAGTTCAACCTTGGCCATATTGGGTCGGGTTGGTGAGCTTATTTACGGGCTGGTTATCGGCATTCACTCACAACGAATCGCACACCGAAAAGTTTTGTCAGTCAACGCAAGAATAGGGGTTTCAGGCGAGGTTTTTGGGATAGTTCAGAGCGATAGGAGTGCGATCGCACTCTTAACGTCCACGATCCTATTGCTCAAAAGGTAGATTCTGCAATGATTTTGGCTGATGGGGTGTCCTCGCTCAAATGAAGGGCTGGTAAGTTTTCTAGAAAACTTTTCGGTCTACTGACATTCTTAAGTATTAAGGCTATTTGACATGTAGTTAATATACTATTGTATTGAGAAAAACAATTAGCGATCGCACTTTTTTGGGTTCATCTAACAAAATCGCATTGCTCCTAACAAAAGTTTTATGTAAAAGCCGTGTCCTATTAAGACACACAGAAAAATTAGTTTAAATAACCTGCCTTAAGATAGATACGCTGAATTGGATTTTAGGTGGTTAAATAATTGAGTAATACCAGATATAAACCCGATAAGTTCTTTCTTAGAGCATACAGACCCCAAATTTAAAGCTAAATTCAAAAATTCCAGTTGGAAAATTGGTATGTCTGTTGCCAGGGATTATTTTGCTGACTTTATTGCCAATCTTGAAGGTTTTGATCAATTACCAAGTGAGGTACTTACTGATTTATTAAAAAATACTCATCCTGCTCGCTATCGTGTAGGTCAGAGGATTCAGCCCTCTCAATATTGACAAATAACATATTTTATGGTTTTGCTTCATGGAATAGCATCAAGAGTTGCTTTGTATTGCTTGAGCTTTTGAGCAGTGGAACAGTGGGGATGTTTGCCATCAACGGAGA
>JAESFM010000299.1_pt1 | contig 11132 bp, 11 predicted proteins | sample 9266171 | NCBI WGS metagenome assembly JAESFM01 (sample SAMN14505069, study PRJNA617099) | algae metagenome | isolation source: Hassallia sp. WJT32-NPBG1 and co-occurring heterotrophs from well developed... | place: USA: Mojave Desert, Joshua Tree National Park, California | collected 2006-06-22
CTCAACCGCCCGAACCAACCGCCGACGAAGGTCCGCAGACAAGGGTGCCGTCATCATCGCCTCGACGCCGCATCAACAGCGTCGAATCAGAACGCGCGATTCCAAGCAACATCAAAGTGCTCTAGAAGAGCTGGGTTTCCAGTGACAGCTGGACTTTGGCGGGAACGGCGCGCCTGGACTTTTCCGGGAGCTTCTTCCGAGACTGGACTCTGGCGGGAGTTCAGTTTCACCCTGCCCGGCGCGGACCGCGGCCGTTGAACGCTACGACACGCGGCGAGCTCGGCGCCACCGGCGGCCGCGACGGACGGAGCGTGATACCACGCTCGTGCATTTCGACATCTGCATCAGGGTAGACCGCCGTGGCGAGGGCCAGCGTATCCTTGAACTGGTCCTTAAAGTGGTCGAGGCGCTTCACTCCGCGGCCAAACTGCTGATGGAGCGCGCGCCAGCCGATCGGTGTAGGTTCCGTAAGGGAGTGCAGCCGATAGGCGAGCCAGCAGTAGACATCTAGCGCCATACTGTTGTTCGCGATCTGCCGGACCGCCGTCTCCTCTATGGGGACGGGATGCTTTTTCAGTTGCTGGAAGAACATCTCCGACAGCGTTGCTGTCTCGATGAATAAGTTGCCCTGCGCGTTGTCGTCCTCGACGAACATCGAGGTGTCGAGCAGGTTCTGGTTTACAAGCCCAGTTCGATTGCCCTGTTTGATTGTGAAAGTCATCCGGCAGCGGCTTAGGCGCTCCGCTTGGTCTCGTACGTCCTTCATGGACTTGCCGCCGATAGGGATGCCGAGGCGACGCAGCCAAGCGTGCAGGCTTTTCCCGAGCTCAATGTCACGGCTGTTGGTTCGGATTGCCTCTGACTGAAGGTAAAGCAGGATGAGACGCGCGCGGCTTCCGTACGGGACGCCAACGCTCACCGGCTCGCCGTTCGGTACGGCACGTAGGCCCGGTTGCACGATAAGGGTAACGCGCTCAGTGGTGATCTGCCAAGGTGCGTCGTCGGGCAGGCGCTTGTGGGGGAGGGCGGCCTGGGCCCACCCGGAGTAGAGGAAGCCGATCTCGACTTCCTCGCTGGCGAGGTAGGCCGCCGCTGCTTCGACCACTCGGCGATCGAAATCAGAACGCAGCGCGACCTCTCGGCCCGCTTCCTTCAATAGCCTGTGGACCTCACCCATGGTGATCACTCATTGGAATGGGCGTCAATCTGCCAACCAGCGACGGGTTCGTCATGCTGGACTCTGCCGGGGCTTGCTAGAACTACTTGTCTAAGACCTTGTAGTAAGCGGGTAGAGTCCAGTGGAGAACCCGCCAAAGCCTTGATTCGGCTCCTTTCGGTTTGTCATATGCATCCGGTAGAGTCCAGTTTTCTCCCGGCAAAGATCAGAGTGTTGTGGATCAAACGAGCCGCGACGAATCGGACGCCGCTGTAGGCCGTTGACCACGACTCCAAATGGTCCCCGGTAAAGTCCAGCCTTTGCCAGGGCCCCAAGCTGCTGCGGCTAACTGATTGGCAACGTCGGTGATCCGGCGCTGGCGCCTGCCTGTTGCCGCAGTGCCCTCACTACCGCGAGTAAGCACTCCCTGGCACAATCACTCTGGGATCAGGTCAATCCTGTAGGCCATGGCCATACCGGAGAGCCATTGCCGGCCAGGACCTACATCGAGCCGCTCCGTAGAGACCACCTCGAGATCGTTCAGCGTGATCCTCGTTCCAAAGAGCAGCATGGCCTGGACCTCGTCCTGCTGGCGCGACGTCCAGATCAAGCCATCTAGGTTGGGGAGATCGCGGTGGATTGCTTCCGCCCAGCGGGCTGTCTCCCCGTAGGCGGCTGTCCCGTGGCTTTCGATCATTGAAAGCCGGGACTGGCCGACCAATGCGAGCTCGGCGTTGTAAAGCGGCGCCAGGCGAAGAGCACGGCGAGGCCGCAGCTCGGACAGCGCGCTCCCAACGATCCTGCGGGCGAAGACCTGGCGCGGCCTAGGCAGGAGCGGGAGGTTACGGAAGATCGTCTCGAAGACGGCTGCCTCCCTTGTGCGGCCTGCGTAAAGCGTCGGGATGCAGTCGCCGGTCGGGTCGCGGAGGGGAGAAAAACGGCTCTCTTCCCCCATGCAGGGGTTAAAGATCTTTCCCGCCCGCGATGCGGTGTGGACGCGCCATAGCCGCGTGTTTGCCGGCAGCACGCGATCTCCGAACGGCTCGATGCAAGCCGGCGGCAGGCCAGGACCAGCAGCCACGGCTAGTAGAACAGCTCCGTCATCTCGTGCTGCGCCGCGGCCACGACGGCGTCGGGGTTGTGCTCGATGACGTCGAGCGGGACCTTCCAGTCGTCGAACTCTGCGTTGGGGCGGGTTAGCCAAATCGCCAGCGGCCAGCCCTCGAGCTTCCCATCCAACGCGGTGAGCAGCACGCGGAAGTTAGGCTTGGGCTGCCCGTCCTGACCGATTTGGAACTCGGGATAAAGGCGCTGCTTGCCATGTTGCACGCTGAAGACGCGCTTTGCGTCGACCCACCCCTTCACCAACGCCGACGGGTTCACCGTCTCGCTCCCGACCAGCTTTGCGATCGCTGCCGCTGTCAAGGCTGGATGCTTCCGCAGCCACTCCTCGCGAATCTCGGCCCAGCGTGCCGCCTCGGTTTCGCGCCAGATCTCGACGACCGGTTCAGCGGCTGGCGCTGCATGCGTCGCGTTATCCAGCGCGCGCTCAACGGCTGCGGGGCTTTCGACATTCGCCACACGCACGACTCGCATGATCATGCGCTGAAAACCTGCAGCTTCCTTCTCTGGCGCCTCGACGACAAAGAAGCGACGTCCAGGCCGGACCTCTAGGTGCACGACGTCGGCTGCGGAAGCGGCCGTCTTGCTCGGTTGTTCCTTGCCGTAGACGACCCGCAGCTTGCCCGTCGGAACCTGCAGGACGCGATACTCGACTAAGCCGGGCTTCGGCTCCTGGCGGCGGGCGGACTTCGCCCGCTCGATCTCTGTCCCGCCACCCTTAGTCACCGCCTTACCTCACGTAGCATTCTTAGCACATTTAGAGGCTAGTGGTTCGCTGCTCCCTCTTCAAGGAAACTTCGAAGGAGAACGCTACAAAGGCCACCTCTGCTCCACCTTGTAACTAGTTGTTCTTCGAAACAAAATGGCCGACGGCACCTCGCCGACGCAGTTACGAGGCCCATGTCCGCACCTTCGGTCGTACGAGGGGTGGTGCGAGCAAGCGCCCTCCTGGTGCTGCGCGTCCTCGGCGACGCCTGCGCGGTGGCTGGCATGCAGGTCACTTAGCGACTGCGATCATGCGACCGGACCGCCGGGTGGGGGGAGGGGCATGCCTGAGCAAGGATTGGCAGGTCAGCGGCCGTGTGAAGGTCGTCGACGCGGCTTCTCTAGGTGGCTTTGGCAGTGCGATCGGAGGCGATCTGGCTCGGTGAGCCCGCGAACGGGATGGCGTATTGCGAACGGCGCGTGATAACCGAGCCTGACCAGTGCGCGTACTCACTTGCGATAAGTCCCGCTTACCGCAAGTGATGCAGGGCTTGCCGCAATCGCGGATAACCGCCAAAACCCAGGTCTGACCGGGGGGTATGGACGAGAAGGCGATGAACGGCCGCGCCGCCGGCGGTGGTGGTCGTGCAGGGTAGGGGCCTCGCTCCGGCCGGCGCCGCGGCCCTGGCCTATGCAAGCGAGGCGCTCGCGCCAGAAACCTGCTGGCCTACGCCGCATTCCGCCAAGCGTCCTTCGCCACGCCGCGGCCCTGCTCGTGAAATGGCAACAGGGTTGTTCTGCGTCACGACGTAACCTTGGCCAACCTGAAACCTTGGTTCGCTACAGATTCACATACGCACACGGCTGTGACTAACGCAAAAACAGTCTTTTTGAAGTGACGGCGCGGAGTGCGGAGATTTGCATATTCCTTCCAAGGAAATCTTATGCTCCATCCGCCGCAAGCCCCGGCTCATATTTTACAGTCATATTTGGCACGCGGCAAATAAGGGAGTGTATCCTATGCCAGCTGCAGAGAGTGGAAAACAACGAGACTTAAGTAGCAACGCCCCAACGGACTGTCCTGACCCGAGCGAGCCGCAGAACTGTCCCGAACCACCGCACTCTAACCCGGACCCGGACCGCTGCACCACCTGTTCACCGTTGCCACCACAAGCGGCCTACAACCTGCGCGGCCCGCAGATTGAACCGGAGGCCAGCTTTTGGGCAGTAGGAGATTGCCCTCCGCTATGCACGGTAAGGATCGAGGACCTGATCGCGCATACAGACGATCCAACTAGCCCTCACTTCTTTCCCCCCTTTCCGACGGCTTCCGCAGTTGTCCGGGACGAGCTCAATGAGCTGATCGAGTTGGCCTCCCTCCGCGACGATCCCGAGGCGGTGTACTGTAGCCGTCCTTGTCGGGAGCGGCGAGATATCAGCCCTTTCCTCCATTATCGGCCGCAGCCGCTCAGTGCAGTTGTAAACGTCGAGCGCGACCCAGCATTTCAAGCCTTACGACGCGGGCGGGACCCCGAACCGAATCTCTTGGCGATTCTTCGGGGAGAGGAACTAGACGCCGAGGTGCCCTCAATCCGCACTGGTCGCGAACTAGCCCGGTATTTCGAAAGCGAAACCCCAGGGCTCGCGCATCGCCATGCTCTAAACTTCTTGCTTCGAGAAGCAGACTGGTCTCCACCTCGAGAGGCTTGGGCTTGGGCAGCGCTAGACGTCACCATCTACAGTGCCCTGACTGCGGCATGGTACTACAAATGGTACGCAGACCACCCATCGTCCCCAAGTAGAAAGGCTGGGCGGGTTGGGACGACGTCGTTCAGACCACGGCCGTTCGAAGCCGACTCCAGGGTTGGAGTTCTGTACAATCGTGAAGTAAGCCCGTTGGGAGACGGCGACGGACGTCGTCGGACAACACCCAATCCATCTCCTGGCACCCCGAGGCACCCATCTTATCCCTCTGGGCACAGCACTTACGCGGCCGCAGCCAGCGAACTTCTTGCTTGGTTTTTCCCAGACTATCGGGAGGAACTCAACCGGCTGGCCGACAATGCCGGCATGGCTAGACTTTGGGCGGGCATCCATTACAGGTCTGACCACAACCAAGGAAAGCGCCTGGGCCGGACGGTTGCTTGCATGGTGATCGCGCAGCTGGAGGGGAGCCACATACCTCGCACCCCGGACGAGTGCGAATTGCCGTGCTCTGAGGCGAGGCTACCACGGAACGGGCCATGCGACCTGCCTCCAAGTCCCAGCGCCATCGATGGTGCCAGAGCTGCCCGAGAGGTGTGCTGCGGGGAAGAACCTAAATCTGCCGGGCGGGCTACAAGGTCGACCACCGGCGGAGCCTCAGCGGAGGGTGACGTTGCGGCTGATAGACCGAGCCGGACCCGCGGTCCGCAACAGGGGTCACGCGGAGCTGCCGGCGCTGTATTGCCCGAGCGGTCCCGTAGCTCACAGAAGGGTGCAAGATAGGTCGCACCCATGAAGCGTTAACGGCCGCGCCGCGGTATGGTGCCGCGACGCGGTCATATGCAGCACAATCAGCGAGGGGTGGCGGTGAGCGACAGGCTGACGTCTTCCCGTTCTCGTGCCGGGGCTCGTGACCACACGCGCGAGGACGACCAGCGCGCGGAGAACCGCATCAACGTCCTGCTCTACGCGTGCCAAGCGGTGCCCGAGTTCTGGCGGGAATGTCGCTGCGAGCTTGGCCTCTCGGAGGACGCCTACCTGCGCCGAGTGCTGGTGGATGGCAGGCAGGAGAGGCCGGATTTCCTCGTTTACGAGGGAGGCGTCCCCACCTGTTGGATCGAGTCCGAGCTCGCGGACAGGAATGACCAACAGCTCGGCGACTACGCGGACAAGCCGCTCGACCCGCCGAGGGTGCTGTCGCTCGTTGGTCCCGCGGCGAACCGGGAAGGTGGCCCCTCCCTTGAGGCCATAGTGGGCCTCGCGGCCCGTGTTGCCGGGGATGTGAGGCCGTCGAACCCGCCCGCGGCAGAGGTGCTGGAGTTCCTCACCGAACTGATCCGGGAGCACATCCGCCCGTCGCGGCTGCGCACGAGGAAACGCGACATCCCGGAGCGGCTGCGGGTGGCTTGGTTCGAGCGAGCGGCCGGGCCCCTGCTGGACCTCATGGGGGAAGACACGGTGGTGAACGCCACGAAGCAGGCCGTGTCGCTCTCCCTCCAGCTCAGGCGGGGCCTCAAGGACACCAACAGCTGTCCGGCGTCAGGGCCCATGAGACGGCTGAGGCGGGTTGAGAAGCGGAGGATTTCTGGCTCATCGTAACCGCTGAGGAGTGAAGATGAGCCAGAAATCCTCCGCCCCTGTCGCCAGGGCTGGTACTGGTGCGGCCAAGCCCCCTGCCGAGCAGGTGGTGCGCGACATCCGGCGCGCGACCTGCAAACAGCATTCATCCGAGGAGAAGATCCGGATCGTGCTGGAGGGTCTTCGCGGTGAGGACAGCATCGCCGCCCTGTGCCGCCGCGAAGGCATTGCCGAGAGCCTGTACTACTCCTGGTTGAAGGAGTTCCTGGAAGCTGGCAAGCGGCGTCTGACCGGCAACACAGCCCGGGCGGCGACGACTGACGAGGTCAAGGCACTACGTCAGGAAGCGCGTACGCTGAAAGAGGTTGTGGCCGAGCAGGCGCTCGAGCTGCGCCTGCTGAAAAAAGCATGACCGGGGCTGGGGACGACCCCGCATGAGATACCCAGGCTCCGAGAAGCTCGAGATCATCCGCCTGGTCGAGCAATCCCACCTGCCGCTGCGCCGGACCCTGGGGCACCTCGGCATCCCATCGGCAACCTTTTACCGCTGGTACGAACGCTATCAAACCGGCGGCCCGGAGGCGTTGGCCGACCGGCCATCCCGGCCCGACCGGGTCTGGAACCGCATCCCGGACAACGTGCGCGGTCAGATCATCGAGCTGGCGCTGGCCGAGCCCGAGCTGTCGCCGCGTGAGTTGGCGGTGCGCTTCACCGACCGGGAGCGCTACTTCGTCTCCGAGGCCTCCGTTTATCGCCTGCTCAAGGCGCATGACCTCGTCACCAGCCGAGCCTTCATCGTGGTCAAGGCAGCGGATGAGTTCCACACCAAGACCACGGCCCCGAACCAGCTCTGGCAAACCGACTTCATCTACCTCAAGGTCATCGGCTGGGGCTGGTTCTATCTCTCCACCGTGCTGGACGACTTCTCCCGCTACGTCATCGCCTGGAAGCTCTGCACCACCATGGCGGCGAGCGACGTCACCGACACGCTGGAACTGGCTCTCACCGCGTCTGGCTGCACGCAAGCGCGGGTGCGTCATCGGCCACGGCTGCTGTCGGACAACGGACCGAGCTACATGGCCGGCGACTTGGCCGACTGGCTGGCCAGCCAGCAGATGGAGCACATCCGCGGCGCACCCTGTCACCCGCAGACCCAGGGCAAGATCGAGCGCTGGCACCAGACGCTGAAGAACCGCATCCTGCTCGAACACTCCTACCTGCCCGGCGAGCTCGAGGCGCGGATCGAAGCCTTCGTTGATCACTACAACCATCGCCGCCACCATGAGAGCCTGAACAATCTCACCCCAGCCGATGTCTACTTCGGCCGGGGTCAGGCCATCCTGCAGGAGCGGGAGCGCATCAAGCGACAGACCATTCAACATCGCCGCTTGCTGCATCAACAGCAGGCCGCATAACCTCCAACTCAGATGAGCCTGGGCCTCCGTTAGGAAGACGCCTCGCCTATCTGAAAGCATTCGACGACGGACACGGACCTCGCGCACGGGGTGCCGCCGCGGTGATCCCACCCAAAACCAACCGCAGAGCGGCCATCGACTTCGACCAGGACATGTACCACTGGCGCCACCTGATCGAGAACACCTTCGCCAAGCTGAAGGAGTTCAGGGCCGTCGCCACCCGCTACGACAAAACCGACACCAGCTACGCCGCCACCATCCAACTCGCGGCCGCAGTCATCGCTTTACGCTGAATGTCAACAGGCCCTAGGCTCCGGTCGCGGCCTTTTGCGGCCGCCGAGATCTTCGCATTGGAAACGACGTCTCTCCGCCCAGCGCCGATGACGTGCTCCCGACTGAGACCAGTCGCAACGGAATACGAGACCGGGGCAGCGCCAACCGCGCGTCCCCCGCATCGGCGACGCAGGCGGAACGGCGCCGCGGGTCTGCAACTTCGCCGCCCGTCATCCGCTGCCTGGGAGCAAGCAGGCGTGGCGAAGCCCCTCCAAGAGAACGCTTCGCACCCCGCGCGCTGGAACGACGCGAAGGCACCCGCCATGACTATCCACACCCGCCGCAGTAGCCTGTTGCTAACCGCGTCCGGTCTCGGCCTGGTTATCACCGACGGCGCCCGGGCTCAGGCCGCCTTCCCGACGCGGCCGATCCGCCTGGTGGTGCCCTTCCCCGCCGGGGGCACCACCGACATCCTCGGCCGCATCGTGGCCGAGCCGCTCGGCCAGCGGCTCGGCCAGCCCGTGGTGGTTGACAACCGGCCCGGCGCCGGGGGCGGCATCGGCGCCGACGTTGTAGCGAAGGCCGACCCAGACGGGCACACGCTGCTGATGACCACCATCGGCACGGCTGCCATCAATTACGGACTTTACAAGAACCTGCCCTACGGACCAGATGACTTGGCGGCAGTGACGAATGTCGCGGACGTGCCGAACGTCATCATCGCCCCGGCGCGGCTGCAGGCGAACACCCTGCAGGAGGCGGCGGCGCTGGCGAAGCGCAGCCGCGATGGGCTGACCATCGCCAGTTCCGGCAATGGCACGAGCCTGCACCTGACCGGAGCGCTGCTGGGCGAGGCCGCCGGGGTCAACCTTATTCACGTGCCCTTCCGCGGCTCCGCGCCGATGTTGACGGATGTCATCGCTGGGCGGGTGGACCTCGCCGTGGACAATCTGCCCTCCTCGCTCGCCCATATCCGGGAGGGGCGCCTAAAGGCGCTGGCGGTAACGACGGAGCGGCGCAGCAGCGCGCTGCCGGATGTGCCGACGACACGGGAGGCGGGCTTCCCGCAAGTCGATGCGGTCGCTTGGTTCGGCGTCCAGGCTCCAGCCCCTACACCGGCGCCAATCCTTGAGCGGCTTGCGACAGAGATCCGGGCGGTGGTGCATGACCCTGCGGTGCGCGAGCGGATTGCGGAGCAGGGCGGCGAGCCGGTGGGCAACACGCCCGCTGAGTTCCAAGCCTATATTCGACGCGAGATCGCGCGCTGGAGTGAGGTGATTCGACGGAACAACGTAGCGGTGGACTAGAGGCTGTTATGGACCTTCGGTCAGTTGCGCGGCCTGTTTGAGCATGAGGCAGGCGAAGGCGACGAGGTGCAGGCCGGCAAGGGTGCTGGCGTAGCCTTCGTAGTCCTTTACCAGCCGGCGAAAGCGGGTCGCCCAGGCAAAGGACTGCTCGACCACCCAGCGCCGCGGCAGCAGCACGAAGCCACGCTTGGCGCCTGGCAGCCTGACCACCTCCAGCTCGATGCCATGCGCTTTGGCGGCGTCAGCGGCCTTCGGGCCGGTGTAGCCCTGGTCGACATAGGCCAGGCCGACGCTCTGGCCGGTGGAGGACTGCACGGCCTGGGCCAGCCGCCCAACTTCGGCGCGGTCGTCCGTGCTGGCAGGCGTGACGTGCAGGGCTAGCAGATGGCCCAGCGTGTCGACGGCCAGGTGCAGCTTGGATCCCCGCTTGCGCTTGGCGCCGTCATAGCCCGCCCTGGCGCCGCTCTCTGGCGAGGACCGCAGCGTGCGGCTGTCCAAGATGGCAGCACTGGGCTGGGCTCTACGCCCAGCGGCGACCCGCAGCACGGCGCGCAGATCCTCGGCCAAGGCCTCAAAGCAGCCCGCCGCCAGCCAGCGCTGCGCCTGCTGGTAGACCGCCGCCCAAGGCGGCAAGTCGTTCGGCATCCATCGCCAGGGCGCCCCGGTCTTGATCACGTAGCGCAGGCCGTTGAACACCTCGCGCAGCGCGTGCTCACGCTGCCCGGCATCCTCAGGCAGCAGGGTCAGGTAGGGCGCAACCAAGGCCCATTCGTCATCGGAGACATCAGACGGTTAAGGCTTGCGGACAGTCATGCCCTACAGCCTGATCGTTACCCAGCCAATGGTCCATAACGGCCTCTAGGTGTGCAGTCCCGCCCCATCCGACCAGATGGGCAGTCTGGCGCGAGCTCTGACAGAACCGGTTCCGGGCCGGAGGCCGGAGGCGCGCCGCACGTGGCCTCGTTTTTCGCCGACCGAGCAGCGGATGTTCCCGTGCCACAACAAACTGCGCTGGCTTGCTAGGCGTTTGTTCTTCCACATGAGCAATGCAGCGGACGCGGCAGGAGGGTAGTTTGCGGTTCATTCCGACGCGCACGCACGGCGTGCTAGATTATGTTGTGGGCGCGCTCCTACTCGTCGTGCCCTATATCCTCGGCTTTGCCGACGGCACGGCGGCTCAGTGGGTGCCCCAGATCTTGGGTTTGGTGGCGATCGGCGGCGCCCTAATGACCGACTACGAACTCGGCGTCGTGCGAGTGATCCCGATGCCGGTCCATCTGATGATTGACATCGCGTCGGGCGCGTTGCTGGCGCTGTCGCCTTGGCTGTTCGGCTTCTCCGACCGGGTTTTCTGGCCGCATTTGATCGTTGGCATCATGGAGATTGGTGCCGGATTGACGACCCGCACAGTACCCGGGGGTGAGGTGGGCGTGACGCCCAGCGGACGGGCGGGTTGACTGGCCAGAGGCGCCTATCAGCCTGTTGATCAAGTCGCCATTCAGCTGAAGGTTGCGTTGCAAAGTCTGTGGCAAGTCGCAGATGGCCGCGACAGACCCCAGATCAGGCGGCGACCTGGAGCAACTCGGCGACAAAGGTGGCTTGGGCCCGCATATCTCGTCCGCCAACCTTGTGTACCTGCCCTTTCCTGATCATCGCCATTGCCTCGTAGCCTGCCAGTGTTCGTTGTGCCGTGTAGAAACTGCCAAAGCCAAGCTCTGGCCTGACCAAGCGTTGGCAAGCTGATTCTGTCAGTGTCCGTCCGGGATCATATTGTTCTTCGGCATAGCCTTCGCAGCATGAGGCGGACGGAGGCCCAGCGTAGGAAAGCAAGCGCGGAGCGGTTCAGGCACTCCCAATCCTTGGCCAGCCGTC
>JAESFM010000300.1_pt1 | contig 11055 bp, 9 predicted proteins | sample 9266171 | NCBI WGS metagenome assembly JAESFM01 (sample SAMN14505069, study PRJNA617099) | algae metagenome | isolation source: Hassallia sp. WJT32-NPBG1 and co-occurring heterotrophs from well developed... | place: USA: Mojave Desert, Joshua Tree National Park, California | collected 2006-06-22
CGAGGCTCTGGCCGAGATGGGCGGCGGCGTAGCTTCGATCGGCGCCGGCGGCGCAGAGCGGAAGGTAGAGGTCGCAGAGGAAGCTGCCCATGGCGTCAAGCGGGGATGCGCTGCGCCAGGATGTTGCCCTATCCTCGTCCTGGGTCAGGGTAAGCAAAGCTTGGCAGGCAGGCGGCGAGCCACCGCGCCGTATGTCGAGGATGGCGCGCCAGACCGTATCCGGATCGGGCGGACTTATAGGTGTCGGGCCGGGGGGCATCGGGCCGGGGCCAGGGCTTTCGCTGGTCATCATTTCCGGCAATGACAGATATCCCCTTCCCAGGATTTTGACAGCTGCCTTTGAAGGTAAGTCCTGCGCGCCGGTTTAGACAGGGCATATGCCCTTTACCTATCCGATTTGCACACCAGCTATCTGTAATGACCTACCGCCTGCCCGACCTTCCCCTCCGCAACCTCATGGGTTCGCCTGCTCCAGCTTCCAGGCTGGCGGTCAGCGTGGTCTTGCATGCGGCGGTGGGAGGCTTGATGACGGTGGGCTCCGCATCGATACTGGCGGGACATGGCGGCTTGCCGGAACCTTACGTCGGCTATGTAGCGGTTTGCTATGCCGTGGTCGCCTTTCTGATGTCGCTTCATCTGGACGGACACGCTCCGCATGCGCATTTCGGAACGGCCAACCGGATCAGCCTGGCGCGCGGCATGATCGCCAGCCTGCTTGGCGGCGCCGTGCCTGTCGTGACCGCACTGGACGCGCAAGCGTTGTGGGTAGCCTCGGCCGCCGCCCTGCTGGCGTTGGTGCTGGATGGCGTGGACGGCTGGGTCGCACGGCGCACCCGCATGGCGAGCGCCTACGGCCAGCATCTCGACATCAACTTCGACACCGTGACGATGGGCATCCTGGCGCTGCTCGCGTGGCAGGACGGCAAGGCGGGAGCTTGGGTGCTGGCGATCGGGCTGGCCCGCTACGTCTTCGTCGCAGCCGGCTGGCTTTGGCCGTGGCTCAATGCCGAACTGCCGTTCAGCCAGCGCCGGCGCGTCGTGTGCGTCGTGCAGATCGCCGTGCTGCTGGTCTGCCTGACGCCTCTCATGGTCCCGCCGGTGAGCAGCCTTGCGGCGGCAGCGGCACTTGGCCTTTTGCTTTTCTCCTTCGCGGTGGATACGCTTTGGCTGTTGAAGGCCGAAGCCGGCAAGCGGACATCATAGTCGCATGGGACGCCGGATGCCGAACTTCATCATGATATTCACCTGAAGACACACGGCACCCTTCCAGATACAGCAAGAAAAGAAAAAATGACCTCCCCCAGCCTCGCGAAGTTGCAGGACGACCTTTCTCAGCCCCTCGATCAGACGGCGTTGCGCGCCGTCGATCGCGCGATCTGTGAACTGCGCCGGGGCGATCCGGTCGTCGTCGAGGATATGGAGGGCTGCATCGCTCTGGCGCTGTCGGTGGAGGCCGTCTCCGCCCCGGCGCTGAACAGGATCAAGGTCATGGCCGGGACCGTCCCGGTACTGGCGGTCACCAGGCCGCGCGCGGCGGCCATCGGATTGAAAACGTCCTCGGCGCCGGTGCTGAAGCTGGCACTCGGCGCCGGATTGACGGCGGAGGTCATTCACGATCTGGTAGACCCGACCAGACGCGCCGGTCCGAACGCCGACGGCGCTATGACGGTCGAAGCGGCCGAACTGGAAACCCGCGAGGGCGCCGCAGTGGCGCTTGCCAAGCTGGCGCGCCTGCTGCCGGCGGTGGTGGCGGCTCCCGTCCGTCTTCCACGCGGGGTCACGCTGGAGAGTTGGCTGGACAAGAACGACCTGATGATGGTGCGGGCACGCGACATCCTGGATTACCAGACCCATGCAGCACGGACCCTGACGCTGGTAGGCGACGCTTCGGTCCCGCTGGTGGATTCCGAGAACACGCGGGTACTGGCGTTCCGGCCACCGGATGGTGGCGTCGAGCATCTGGCGATCGTCATCGGCGAACCGTCGGCAGACGACGGCCCCGTCCTGATCCGGCTCCACTCGGAATGCTTCACCGGCGATTTGCTGGGTTCGCTCCGTTGCGACTGCGGCGACCAGTTGCGCGGTGCGATTGCGGAGATCTCCCGTCAGGGCAGCGGCGTCGTGCTGTATCTGGCGCAGGAGGGCAGGGGCATCGGCTTGGTCAACAAGCTGCGTGCCTATCAGCTTCAGGACGACGGCTTCGACACGGTCGAGGCCAACGAGATGCTGGGTTTCGACGCCGACGAGCGGATCTACCTGCCCGCAGCCGAGATGCTGCGCCAGCTGGGTTTTTCCCAGGTGCGGCTGCTGACCAACAACCCCGACAAGCTGCGCCAGCTGGCGCGCTGCGGGATCGAGGTCGTGGACAGGGTGCCGCATGTCTTTCCCAGCAATGGGCACAACGCCGCCTATCTCCGTACCAAGGCGGAGCGCAGCGGACACATGTTCTGACCTCTTCCGGTATCCCAAAGACGAAAAAGCCCGCCGGCAGCGATGCCGGCGGGCTTTTCTTCTGGATCGCCTGCTGAAGGGACGAACCCTTCTTCCGCTTATTCGGCCCCGCCGGTAGGGACGGCCGCGTAGGATGACGGCTGGGCCGCCTCGGCAGTTGCCGGCTCAGTCGGAGCGGGAACCCGGGTGATGGAGCCGCTGTTGGCCGTCAGCACCTGGATATCGCCCATCAGCTGGCCGCCCGCCTCGACTTCCAGCTCGCCATAGCGGATCGATCCGTTGATCTTGCCGGTAGAGCGCAGGCGCAGGCGCCCGCGGACGCTGATGTCTCCCTCAAAGCGGCCGGCGATGTCGGCCTCGTCGATCTCGACGCTGCCCTTGAACAGGCCGGATTCCGCGATCTCGATGTTGCGGCCATCCCGCAGCTTGGCTTCGACCGTCCCTTCCACCACCAGCACGTCGCAGGCCGTGATCTCGCCGGAGAGCGAGATGTCGCGGCCGACGATCAGCTTCCGCATCTCGTTGGAGCCGGAGGAGAGGGAGGAGCCAACCGTGGAACCCGGCACCGATGTGGGGGCCGACAGGCTCTCGCTCAGCGGCCGGCGCACCGGCGCACCCGGAATCTCGACCACGCGGCGCGGAATCTCGGGCTTGAAGGTGGCATTGGATGCGGGAGGCTTGGTCGGCGACATATCGGGTCCCTTATCGGCAAACGGAGAACGCGGCGGCTCGGAGGCCACGGCTTCGGGTGCAGCCGGCTCAACCGGCGATGCGCCTTCGGGATTCAGCGGTCCGGCGGGCGGTGACTTGCGTCGAAACATTATCGATGGCCCCCAAAAGGCAGGGTGGATGACGGCTGTCGCTAAACTGAGCCGTCATGGTTAATTCTTTATTACTCTTTGGTGGTTCGCTGCAAGTTTCCTGTGAGCCCCTGGAAAATGTGCACCATGAACGCTGTCGCGACAACCGGAACCAGCAGGTTGACCAAGGGAATCGTGGAAAAGAACGCCACGATGACTCCGGCGGCGAACAGCTTCGCGGTATGAGCCTTGCGCATGATCCTTGCCGACTGCGGTGTCATCCTCCGGAGTGCCACCAGTTCGAAGTATTCCCGGCTGAGCAGGTAACCGTTGAGGACGTAGAAGATCATCAGGTTCACGCCCGGGATCAGGTAGGCGGGCAGAACCAGAAGGTTGAGAGCGACCACGACGACCACGAAGCGCAGGGCACCGAAGATCTCGGTCCAAAGGCTTTGGCCATGGGCGGGCGGAAGACCCGGATAGTACCGCCGCTCCACCGCCTTGGCCACCCGCTCCAGCAGGAGGCTGGAGATCGCCACGACGACTGCCGGAAAGAACAGGTAGGCCAGTCCGAAGACCGCCAGGCCCCCCAGCACGTCGATCGTGTTGTCCAGCCAGGGATAATCGGTCAGCCGGGTCTGGAACAGCAGGACCCAGACCAGCCCGGCCATGGTGAGGAATCCCAGAATCGCGCCGACGACGCTCCGCCAGACGACGCGGCTGACGGTGGGGTCGGAAAGCTGTGATACGGCGCGGACAAGGGCTTTTATCATCGGAACCATCGTGAACGTTCTAGCAGTGATCGCGGGTGAGGACGGGAAGAGAGGTCAGGACAGAGACTTGTTCCGCCTATGACGGTGGTTATACTCCGGCCCAGATCCAATTCCTCTCATTTCAGCAGATCAAGGATACGTCCCCGCATGTCCCAGGCCTCTCTCCACGTTGTCGGTATCGGCAACGCCATCGTCGACGTGATCGCCCATGCCGACGATGCGTTCATTGAAACCAACGGCCTGGAGAAAGGCGCGATGACCCTGATCGACGCCGGCCGGGCGGAGGAACTGTACGGCAGGATGGGGCCGGGGATCGAGATGTCCGGTGGCTCCGCCGGCAACACGATGGCCGGCATCGCTTCCCTCGGCGGCAAGGGCGCCTATATCGGCAAGGTCAGCGACGACCAGCTCGGCGCGGTGTTCCGCCACGATATCCGCGCCATCGGCGTCCAGTTCGACAGCGCGCCCCTGACCGGCGGCGCACCGACGGCGCGCTGCCTGATCCTGGTGACGCCCGACGCCCAGCGCACCATGAACACCTTTCTCGGCGCCTGCGTCGAATTGGGTCCGGACGATATCGACGCCGCCTTGATCCAGAGCGCCCAGGTGACGTATCTGGAAGGTTATCTGTGGGACAAGCCGCTTGCCAAGGAAGCCTTCCTGAAGGCGGCGAAGCTGGCCCATGCCGGCGGCCGCAAGCTGTCGCTGACCCTGTCCGACAGCTTCTGCGTCAACCGGCACCGCGCCGAGTTCTCCGATCTGGTCGACAACCACGTCGATATCCTGTTCGGCAACGAGCACGAGATCATGGCGCTGTACGAGACCGACAGCTTCGATCAGGCGGTCGCGGCGGTGCGGGGCCGCTGTGAAACGGTCGTGCTGACGCGGAGCGAGAAGGGGTCGGTGGTCGTCACCGCCAACGACATCTTCGAAGTGCCGGCTGAAAAGATCGAGCGTCTGGTGGATACGACGGGCGCCGGCGACCTGTTCGCCTCGGGTTTCCTGTACGGCTACACCAGCGGCAGGAGCCTGACCGACAGCGCCCGTATCGGCGCTATCGCCGCGGCCGAGATCATCAGCCATGTCGGCGCCCGGCCGGAGGTTACCCTGTCCAAGCTGGTTTCCAGCAAGCTGTAGGTTTTCGCACTTATCGCGCCTTGGGGTGAAGAGTTCGCTTCGTCGATGGTGACCGTAGACGCGGCTTCCAGCCGCGTTACCTCCGCGTTTCAACGGCTTCGACCGATACGAAAGCGTTGGGTAAGCGGGAGAGCGCGCGTATCCGCGCACTCAACGCGGCTGGAAGCCGCGTCTACGATGCGTATCACCCCAAAACCCGGCGCTCCGCCTTCAAGGGAGAGCGCCGGACCATCCAGCGGTGCCGACTATCAGCCCGCGCGGCCGGTCAGGCGCTCGATCACTTCGTCCAGCTGGTCGAGCGTCTGGTACTGGATGCTGAGGGTGCCGCCCTGGCCCTGCGAGCTGATGCTGACGCGAAGGCCGAGCCGGTTGGTCACGTCCTGCTCCAAGGCGATCGTATCGGGATCCTTGGCAGCCCGTGGCGCCGCCGCAGGTGCCGAGCCGGCGCGGGCAACGGGGCCGGTACCGATCGGCGGTGCATTGGTCGTCGCGGCGACCGGCTCCTCCCGCGTGTTGCCGTGGGCTTCGCGGGCGAGCTGTTCGACCTGACGGACGTTCAGGCCCCTCTCGATCACCTGCTGAGCCGTCGCCACCGGGTCTTCGACCGACAGCAGCGCGCGGGCATGGCCGGCGGTCAGGGAGCCTTCCTGGACCATCTGCTTGACCTGGAGCGGCAGGGTCAGCAGGCGCAGCATGTTGGCGATGTGGCTGCGGCTTTTCCCCAGCGCCTTGGCGAGGACTTCCTGGGTATGGCCGAACTCGTCCATCAGGCGCTTATAGCCTTCGGCCTCCTCCAACGCCGTCAGGTCCTGGCGCTGGATGTTCTCGATCAGTGCGATCTCGAGCGCTTCGCGGTCGCTCAGCTCACGGATGACGACGGGGACCTGATGCAAGCCGGCCAGTTGGGCCGCGCGCCAGCGCCGCTCACCGGCGATGATCTCGAAGATAGCGCCGTCGTCAGGGTGCTGGCGGACCAGCAGCGGCTGGAGGATGCCGCGCTCCTTGACGGAATCCACGAGGCTCTGGATCGCTTCCTGGTCGAACTTGCGGCGCGGCTGGAAGCGGCCCGGCGTCACGAACTCGATCGGCAGGTGACGGGGAGTCTCGCCCTTCTTCAGGGGCTCGAAATCCTCAGGTGCTGTTTCCCCGAACAATGCGTTGAGGCCGCGGCCCAGGCTGGAGCGGCGCTTATTCTGATCCATCACGCAATCAGCCTTTTCTTCTCACGCTTCAAAACTTCGCTCGCCAGATGAATATAGGCCTGGGAGCCGGGGCAGCGCAGGTCATAGATCAGGACCGGTTTGCCGTGGGACGGCGCTTCCGAAACCTTGACGTTGCGCGGGATGACGGTGTCGTAGACCTTCTCCCCGAAGAAGCCGCGGACATCGGCCGCGACCATGTCGGAGAGGTTGTTGCGCTTGTCGAACATGGTCAGGACGACGCCGTGGATATCCAGACCGGGATTGAAAGCGCGCTTGACCCGCTCGATAGTCCGGATCAGGTGGCTGAGGCCTTCCAGCGCATAGAATTCGCACTGCAGCGGCACCATCACGGCGTCGCTGGCGACCAGTGCGTTGAGCGTCAGCAGGCCCAGGGCCGGCGGGCAGTCGATCAGCACGTAGTCGAAGTTCAAGGCGCTGTGGGCAAGCGCCATCCGCAGCCGGTATTCGCGCTGCTCGGTGCTGACCAGCTCGATCTCCGCTCCCGACAGGTCGACCGAGGAGGTCACGACCCACAGGTTGGGGACCGGCGTTTCGATCGCGGCGTTCTCGACCCGGACCTCGGCGAACAGCACGTCGTAGGTGCCGACCGACCGGTGGGAGCGGTCGATGCCAAGGCCGGTCGAAGCATTGCCCTGGGGGTCCATGTCCATGATGAGGACGCGCTTGCCGACGGCGGCGAGAGCGGTGGCGAGATTGACGGTGGTCGTCGTCTTGCCGACGCCGCCCTTCTGGTTGGCAACGGAGATGACACGGGCGCGGGACATCTTGGCCTCTGGAGCGACGGTGGGAAATTGGGAAACGTCAGGCACGGGAAACCCGGCTTATGCGCAGGATGGTGGCACTGGAATCCGTAACACTCTGTATCCGATCGACAGTCATATTCCAAGTCTTGGAGGCGGCGGACAGTTCATCCTCCGCCATCTGGCCCTTGGGGAAAAGACAAAGGCTGTCGGAACGGAGAAAAGGGGCGGCAAAACCGAGCAGATCGCTCAAGGGGGCGAGGGCACGGGCGCTGACGACATCGGCGGGGAAGGGGGCTACCTGCTCGATTCGCTTGGCATGGACGGTAACGGGAGTACCGGTCGCTCGGGCGACTTCCCGCAGGAAAGTAGCCTTGCGCTGATCGCTCTCGATCAGGTGGACTTCGCCGGCGCCGAGGATGGCGAGGACCAGACCAGGGAACCCGGCACCGCTGCCGAAGTCCACGAGGACGCGGGTTGCCGGTGTTTCGGCAGGCGGGATCAGCGGCAGGAGTTGTGCCGAGTCGGTGAAGTGACGGTTCCACAGGTCGCCGATCGTGCGGGGGCCGACAAGGTTGATCGAGCGCTGCCACTTGCGGAGCAAGTCCGCATAAAGGTCAAGCCGCTCACGTGTTTCACGTGAAACACCGGCCAGCACGGCGTCAGGCGCTGATACGGACATCGCGGCGCTTCACGTGACGGAGCAGGGCGATGACGGCAGCCGGGGTGACGCCGGGAATGCGTGCAGCGGCTCCCAAGGTCGCGGGCCGCGCCTGCCGGAGCTTCTGGCGGATCTCGGTCGACAGGCTGCCGATCGCATCGACATCCAGATCGTCCGGCAGCAGCAGCGACTCGTCCTTGCGGAAGGCGCGGATGTCCGCTTCCTGCCGGTCGAGATAGCCGGCATAACGGGCGTCGATCTCGATCTGCTCGGCGATGTCGTGCGGCAGTTCCGTCAGCTCCGGCCATAGACGGGCAAGCTGGGAAAGGTCGATCTCCGGGTAGCGCAGCAGGTCGGCGGCGGAGCGCCTGACGCCGTCATGGTTGACGTTCAAGCCCTGACGGGAAAGCTCGTTGGGTGTCGCCTGAAGGCGAGCGACCAGAGCGCGCGCTTGCTCCAGACCGGCGGCCTTGGCGGCGAAACTGTCCGAGCGGAGGGAGCCGACGCAGCCGATTGCCATCCCCTCCGCGGTTAGCCTTTGATCGGCATTGTCGGCCCGGAGCACCAGCCGGTACTCGGCGCGCGAGGTGAACATGCGGTAAGGCTCGGTCGTGCCGCGCGTGATGAGGTCGTCGATCAGGACGCCGATATAGGCATCGGCGCGGTCGAGAACGAAGCTCCCGCCGCCACCCGTCTTGAGGGCGGCATTGACACCGGCCATCAGCCCTTGCGCTGCCGCTTCCTCGTAGCCGGTCGTCCCATTGATCTGGCCCGCCAGGAACAGGCCGGGCATCCGGCGCGTCTCCAGCGTCGGCGTCAACTCGCGCGGATCGACGTAGTCGTACTCGATCGCGTAGCCGGGGCGGATCATCACGGCATGCTCGAGGCCAGGGATGGCCTTGAGCACGGCAAGCTGGACGTCACGGGGCAGGGAGGTCGAAATCCCGTTCGGGTAGATCGTGTCGTCGTCCAGTCCCTCCGGCTCCAGGAAGATCTGGTGCCGTTCCTTATCGGCGAAGCGGACGACCTTGTCCTCGATCGAGGGGCAGTAACGCGGACCGACACCCTGGATCTGGCCCGAGTACATCGGCGCCCGGTGCAGGTTCGCACGGATCGTTTCATGGACCAGAGGAGAGGTCCAGGTGACGTGGCAGGGAACCTGGGGAGTCGTGATCTTGTCGGTCAGGGTCGAGAAGGGCGGCGGCGGATCGTCGCCCGGCTGGCATTCCAGCCCCGTCCAGTCGATGGTCCGGCCATCGAGACGCGGCGGTGTGCCGGTCTTGAGACGGCCGAGCGGGAACCCGGCCCGGCTGAGCGTTTCGGACAGGCCGAGGGACGGAGCTTCACCGACGCGGCCCGCCGGGATCTTCTCCTCGCCCAGATGGATCAGCCCGCGCAGGAACGTGCCCGTCGTCAGGATGACGGCACCGGCACCGATGGATTTGCCGCTCGCGGTGATCACGCCGGCAACGCTGCCGTCTTCGGCCAGGATCAAGTCTTCGACAGCGTCGCCGAGCAAGTCGAGGTTTGCCTGCTCCGCCAGTTCCGCCTGCATCGCCTCGCGGTAAAGACGCCGGTCGGCCTGTGCGCGCGGACCTCGGACGGCAGGTCCCTTGCTTCTGTTCAGGATGCGGAACTGGATACCTGCGCGGTCGATGACCCGACCCATGACGCCGTCTAGGGCATCAATCTCCCGCACCAGATGGCCTTTGCCCAAGCCGCCGATGGCGGGGTTGCAGGACATCTCGCCGATGGTTTCAAGCTTGTGGGTAGCCAGAAGCGTACGCGCACCCATGCGCGCCGACGCCGCAGCCGCTTCACAACCAGCGTGGCCGCCACCGACCACAATCACGTCATAGTTCCGCATGGCGGGCACTCTATGGTTTTCAGTGCTCCCCGTCAAAGGAAGAGGCGGGTGCAATGCGGTGTTTCACGTGAAACACCCGTCATTTACCGATGCAGAAGTCCCTGAAGATGACGTCGAGCAGGTCCTCGACATCGACGCGGCCGGTAATCCGCCCCAAGGCGCGGCTGGCAAGCCTGACATCCTCGGCGGCAAGCTCCGGCAAGTCGGAGGTCATGGCGCGCTGAAGCGACGTGGCACACTCTTGCAATGCGCCGCGATGGCGGGCGCGGGTCAGGGCCGGAACACCGGGCGCTTCGAACCGGGTCCGCACGGCATCGGTCAGCGTCCGGAGCAGGTCCGGCAGACCGTCGCCGGTCCGGGCGGACACCCGTATCGCGGCACGACCGCCGATCTCTTGAGTCATGACCTTGGGGGAACGATCGACCTTGTTCAGCACGACGAGGGTCTGGTCATCGACCACCGCCATCGTCTGGGGGTCCAATTCCGGTAACGCAGTCGCGTCGAAGACAGCCAGCTTCAGGTCGGCATTGGCGGCGCGGTCGAGCGCCCGCCTGATCCCTTCGGACTCGATCTCGTCGGCGGCCTCGCGCAAACCGGCGGTGTCGGCAAGCACGACCGGAAAACCGCTGAGGTCGAGATGGACTTCCACGACATCCCTGGTCGTTCCGGCCCGCTCGGAAACGATGGCGGCTTCACGCCGCGCCAGCACGTTCAGCAGGCTCGACTTGCCGGCATTGGGAGCGCCCAGGATTGCGATGTGGATGCCGTCGCGCAGGCGTTCGCCGCGCCGGTTGTCATCGAGATGAACGGCGATCTCGCCCGCCAGCGCTTCAAGCTCTGGACGCACCATCACGGCGACACCCTCCGGCAGGTCCTCGTCCGGAAAGTCGATGTCGGCCTCAAGGTGAGCCAGCGCCCGTGTCAGCCGGTGGCGCCAGCCATCGTAGAGGCGGCCAAGTTCGCCTTCCATCTGGCGCAAGGCCTGCCGCCGCTGTGCTGCCGTGTCGGCGTCCACCAGATCGGCGATGGCCTCGGCAGCGGTCAGGTCGAACTTTCCGTTCTCGAACCCGCGCCGGCTGAACTCGCCCGGTTCGGCGGTCCGCAGTCCCGGCAAGCTAGCCAGCGCGTCGATCACGCCGGCGATGACCGCCCGCCCGCCATGGACATGAAATTCCCCCACGTCCTCGCCGGTGAAGCTGTGGGGAGCGGGGAACCACAAGACCAATCCTTGGTCGAGGAATTCGCCGCTCTCCGGGACTGACAACCGAACGAAGGCGGCCATTCGGGGAGTGGGCAGGGGGCGGCCGGTCAGGGCCGTGAGGGCAGTTCCAGCCAGCGGTCCCGACACCCGGACGATCGCGACACCGCCACGGCCCGGCGCCGTGGCCGGCGCGAAGATGGTT
>JAESFM010000301.1_pt1 | contig 11021 bp, 6 predicted proteins | sample 9266171 | NCBI WGS metagenome assembly JAESFM01 (sample SAMN14505069, study PRJNA617099) | algae metagenome | isolation source: Hassallia sp. WJT32-NPBG1 and co-occurring heterotrophs from well developed... | place: USA: Mojave Desert, Joshua Tree National Park, California | collected 2006-06-22
CATAGACGCGCCTGCTTGTCGGCTGCCGCTTCGCTCTAGACCGACCTACGGCAGCAGCGTCTTCACCGGTCAACTTCTTCGGTACTTGGTATTATACAAGTCAATATTCCGGTGTGATGTGGCGGAATCAGGCTCGCGGCAGCGGGCGGCCCGGTATGGCCTGGGCGCCGTGGCGGGCGTCCCATTCGTCCTGGACCTGCTGGAGTATCTGTATCGCCGGCAGGACGGATGGTCCCGACGCACGGGGCGGGCGGTTTTCGCGGACGGCGTCCAGGAAGTCCAGCGTGACGCGGGTGCAGTTCTGCTGCTCGGCCTCGATCTCGACCGTGCCTTCCGATGTCTTCAGCGTGCCCGACAAGATGTCGTAGAAGTAGGTGTCCTTGTCGGTCACGATCAGCTTGTCGTAGAAGCGGTATGCCGCGTGGTAGGAGCCGTGGACCAGCAGCGACTGGTCGGCCTCCGTCTCGACCATGACGATGCATTCCATCGGGATGCCGGTCGTGGGGTGCAACTCGCCCAGGTAGCTCTGGACGCGCCGGATCGGCGCGCCGTCGAACAGGTACATGCCGAGGTCGACGAAGTGGCAGAAGTGATGCCACAGGATATTGTCGGTCCAGCTTCGCTGATAGCCGGTGGCCCCGATGTTGATCAGGCGCTTGATGAAGAACCGGCCGGCGATGTGGCGGATCTTCTCCTCGCCCGAGCGGGTGCGGGCCAGCAGCGCTTCGCGCTCCCGCCGGAAGCGCATGGGATGGGACAGGCCGTAGATCTTGCCGCTCTTCTCGCCGGCCTCGACGACGCGGCGTGCGCCGCCGAGGCTCATGGCGATCGGGATTTCGATCAGGGTGTGCTTGCCGGCGTTCAGGCACGCGATCGCCTGCTCCTCGTGCAGGTCGCTCGGCGTCGCCAGGATCACGATGTCGATCTCCGGGTCGGCCAGAGCTTCGTCGAGCGATACCGACCATTTGCGGTAGCCGTAGCGCTCGGCGAACTCCCTGGAGCCCTCGGGATTGCGGCCGACGATGGTGTGCAGAACGGCGTCGGTCCGCTTCAACGCCTCGGTGTGCCAGACGCCCATCATGCCGTAGCCGACCATGCAGACATTCATCGTCATCGTTTCCTCAATCCCTCGGAGTTCCTGCCCCTGTGATTCCTGCCGGTCGATCAGCGCATCGTCGGCATGATGAAGTCGGCTCCCGCCCGGATGCCGGTCGGCCAGCGCGACGTGATCGTCTTCAGCTTGGTGTAGAAGCGCACACCCTCGGGACCATGCATGTGGTGGTCGCCGAACAGCGAGGCCTTCCAGCCGCCGAAGCTGTGGAACGCCATCGGCACCGGGATCGGCACGTTGATGCCGACCATGCCGACCTGGATCTGGTGCGCGAACTCGCGCGCCGTGTCGCCGTCGCGGGTGAAGATGGCGGTGCCGTTGCCGTACTCGTGCTCGTTGATCATGCGGGCCGCCGTCTGGTAGTCCGGCGAGCGCACGACCGACAGCACCGGCCCGAAGATCTCCTCCTTGTAGATCGTCATGTCGGTGGTGACGTTGTCGAACAGCGTGCCACCCAGGAAATAGCCGTCCTCGTAGCCCTGCATCTTGAAGCCGCGTCCGTCGATCACGAGCTTGGCGCCCTCGCGCTCGCCCTGGTCGATGTAGCCGCGCACCTTGGCAAGGTGCTGGGCGGTGACCAGCGGGCCCATCTCCGCTTCGGGATCGGTGCCGGGACCGATCTTCAGGCCGCGGATCTTCGGCTCCAGCTTCTCGATCAGGGTGTTGGCGGTCTTCTCTCCGACCGGCACCGCGACCGAAACCGCCATGCACCGCTCGCCGGCGGAGCCGTAGGCGGCGCCCATCAGTGCATCCACCGCCTGATCCATGTCGGCGTCGGGCATGATGACCATGTGGTTCTTGGCGCCGCCCAAGGCTTGGCAGCGCTTGCCGTTGAGGGCGGCGGTCTCATAGATGTAGCGGGCGATCGGGGTGGAGCCGACGAAGCTGACGGCCGAGATGTCGGGGTGGCGCAGGATCGCGTCAACCGCCGTCTTGTCGCCGTGAACGACGGTGAAGACGCCATCCGGCAAGCCCGCTTCCTTCAGAAGTTCGGCCAGGATAAGGGAGGTGGACGGATCGCGTTCCGACGGCTTCAGGATGAAGCAGTTGCCGCAGGCGAGTGCCACCGGGAACATCCACATCGGCACCATGGCCGGGAAGTTGAACGGCGTGATACCGGCGACGATGCCGAGCGGCTGGCGCAGCGAGTGGCTGTCGACGCTGGTCCCGACGTTCTCGGTGATCTCGCCCTTGAGGAGCTGTGGGGCACCGGTCGCGAACTCGACCACCTCGATGCCGCGCGTCAGCTCGCCGACGGCGTCGGACAGGACCTTGCCATGTTCCGACGTGATGCAGGCGGCGATGCGCTTCTCGTTCTCTTCCAGCAGGCGCAGGAAGCGGTTGAGGATGCGGGCGCGGCGCAGCGGTGTCGTGGCGGCCCATTCCGGCCAGGCCTTCTTGGCGGCGGCTACCGCTTCGGCCATGTCGGCCTCGTTCGCCAGCGGAACGGAGCCGGTCTGCTCGCCGGTCGCCGGGTTGAAGACGGGCGCGAACTTGCCGCTCTTGCCGGAGACCAGCTTGCCGCCGATGAAATGCTGAATTTCGGTCGCCATTGGGTAGTTACCTCGATTATTAGCCGGTTATTGGACGGTGAGGCCGAGTTTTTCGACCGTTGCCCGCAGATGGGCATAGCCCTTGCGGGCATATGTCAGGGGATGGGCCTTTGCCGGGTCCTGTTCGGCTTCGCAGATGATCCAGCCGTCGTAGCCGGCATCGGCGATGGGACGGAGTGCGGATTCGAAGTCGATGGAGCCGTCGCCGGGGACCGTGTAGACGCCGTTGATCACGGAATCCAGGAAGCTCCAGCGCTCGGCGTGGGCACGCCTCAGCACGTCGGCGCGGACGTCCTTGGTATGGACATGGTTGATGCGCTTCGCCCATTTCTTTGAAATGGCGGCCGGATCGTCGCCGGCGAAGGTGAAGTGGCCGGTATCGAACAGCAGACCGACCGTATCGGGAGTGCCGGACAGCAGACGGTCCACTTCGGACGCCTTCTCGATCACCGTGCCCATGTGATGGTGGAAGGCAAGGGCGACGCCTTTGCCGGCCATGTATTCGGACAGCTTCGTGATACGGTCCAGGTAACCCGGCCATTCGTCCTCTTCCATGACGGGGCGGTCGGCGACCGGCACGGTACGCCGGCCCTGCACGGTGCCCGATGTCTCGGCGAAGACCATGACCTTGCAGCCGCAGGCCGCCAGCAGGTCGAGATGGGGCTGCATGGCCCTGATCTCCTCCTCGACCGTGCGGGTGAGGAGTTCGGCGCCGTACCAGCCGGAGACGAATTCCAGTCCGTATTCCCCCAGCTTGGCCTTGAGGGCATCCGGCTGCTTGGGAAACTTGTTGCCCATCTCGGTCCCGGTGAAACCGGCCTCGCGGGTTTCGCGCAGGCAGGTTTCCAGGGGAGTGTCGCCCCCCAGTTCAGGCAGATCGTCGTTGCTCCAGGCGATCGGATTGGTGCCCAGTTTGACCGTCATCACAGCCTCCCGGTTTCTTGTTATGGTTCAGCCCTGGGCCTGATCGCGGCGGGCCTCGATATAGGATGCGTGGGCGTCGCGGACCTGTCCACGTTCGGAAACCTCCGGAACGGCCACGTCCCACCATGCGCCTCCCGCCTCGGTCGTCGGCATCGGGTCGGTGTCGATCACGACGACATAGCTTCGCTCCGACTGGCGGGCGCGCTGGAGCGCCTGTTCCAGCTCGGCGATGCTGGCGACCTTCTCGGAGATGGCGCCCAGGCTGCGGGCATGGCCGGCGAAATCGATCCAGCTTTCGTCGACGCGGTGATCGACGTTGCGGATCAGGTTGTTGAAGCTCTCGCCGCCGCAGGCGCGCTGGAGCCGGTTGATGCAGCCGAAGCCCCTGTTGTCGAGGACGGTGACGATCAGCTTCCGCCCCAGCATGACGGAAGTCTGAAGCTCCGAGTTCATCATCATGTAGCTGCCGTCGCCGACCATGACGAAGACCTCGCGGTCGGGATGGGCCATCTTGACGCCAAGCCCGCCGGCGATCTCGTAGCCCATGCAGGAGAAGCCGTATTCCATGTGGTAGCCGTTGGGCAGGCCCGACCGCCACAGCTTATGCAACTCGCCCGGCAACCCGCCGGCGGCGCAGACGACGATGTCGTCGGCCTGGGCCGCCCGGTTGACGCCGCCGATCACTTCGGCGTCCGACGGCAGTTGGGCGTTGGTCGGCGATGTCGCCTGATCGACCGCACCGTTCCATTCCTCGATCAGCGCCGCCGTGCGCTGCTGCCAGACGGATGAGGACTTGTAGCTCCCGAGGGCCGCGGTAAGGTCTTCGAGCGTCCGCTTGGCGTCGCCGACCAGCGGCAGGGCGCGGTGCTTGCCGGCGTCGAAAGCCTGGATGTTGAGCTGGATCAGCGCCGCCTCCCCCGGCACCAAGGCGCGGGAGCCGGTCGTGAAGTCCTGAAGCCGGGTGCCGACCGCCAGGATCACGTCGGCCTCGCGGACCAGCGTGTTGGAAGCGCTGCTGCCGGTGACGCCGACGGAGCCGGCGGCCTGGGGGTGGTCCCACGGCATGCAGCTTTTGCCGGCCTGGGTCTCGGCGACCGGAACGGCGTGCTTGGCCGCGAACTCTTGAAGCGTCCGTGCTGCTTCCGAATACAGCACGCCGCCGCCCGCGATGATCAGCGGACGCTCCGCTTTGCTCAGCAGATCGAGCGCGCGGGAGAACTCGTCAGCATCCGGGGCCGGACGCCTGATGCGATGGGTCTGCGGGCGGAAGAAGCTTTCCGGGTAGTCGTAGGCTTCCGCCTGGACGTCCTGCGCCATGCACAGGGTCGCCGGTCCGCAGTCCACCGGATCGGTCAGCACCTGGATGGCTCTGGGCAGGGAGGTCAGAAGCTGTTCCGGTCGGGTGATCCGGTCCCACCAGCGCGAAACCGGGCGGAAGCAGTCGTTGACGCTGACGGTGGCGTCGTTGAAGTCCTCGATCTGCTGGAGCACCGGATCGGGCCGACGGCTGGCGAAGACGTCGCCCGGCAGCAGGAGCACCGGCAGGCGGTTGACATGGGCGACGCCGGCGGCGGTGACCATGTTGGCCGCACCCGGACCGATCGAGGTCGTGCAGGCCATCATCTGGCGGCGGTTCTTGGCCTTGGCGAAGGCGACAGCCGCCAACGCCATGCCCTGCTCGTTATGGGCGCGGAATGTGGGCAGCGTCTCGCGGGCGTGATACAGCGCCTCGCCCAGCCCGGCGACGTTGCCGTGGCCGAAGATACCCCAGCAGCCGGCGAACAGAGGCACCTCGGCGCCGCCGATCTCGGAACACTGGGCGGCAAGGTACCGGACCACCGCCTGGGCGGCGGTCAGACGGATCGTCTTCTCCATCGCGTTTTCCTCCCCCGTTTCTTTTCTTTCGCAGTCTCGTCTTTCGGAGTTTCAGCCGTCGAGGCGGACGCTCCGGCCGGTGTTCAGCGATTCCAGGGCGGCGTCGGCGAGGCGCAGGGCTTCGCGGCCCTCGGGGAAGCCCGCCAGCGGCTTCTCGTGCTTCTCCATGCAATCGACGAAGTGGTTGATTTCGGCCATGTAAGCTTCGAAGTAGCGCTCGATAAAGAAATTCAACACGGGGTCACGGGCCTGCGTTCCCTCTGCCCCCCAGGCTTCCACCGTGGTCGCCCGGCGGTTATGGGCCTGGAGCATGCCCTTCTCGCCGAATGCTTCGACCCGCTGGTCGTAGCCGTAGCTGCACCGGCGGCTGTTGTTGATGTGGACCAGTGCGCCGGAAGCCGCCCGCATGACGATCATCGCGGCGTCGATGTCGCCGGCGTCCTTGATCGCGGGATCGATCAGGTTGCCGCCCATCGCCTGGACCTCGACGATGTCGCCGGCCAGATAGCGCGCCATGTCGAAGTCGTGGATCGTCATGTCGCGGAACAGCCCGCCGGAGCCCTTGACGTACTGAACAGGCGGCGGCGCCGGGTCGCGGCTGGTGATGACGACCTGCTCCAGCCGGCCCAGTTCGCCGCCCTGGATGCGGTCGCGCAACGCCTTGAAGGAGGGGTCGAAGCGGCGGTTGAAGCCGATCATGACCAGAGGGTTCAGCGGGCCGATCTCGTTCCAGCAGGCCTCGACCCGGCCGATATCCAGGTCGATCGGCTTCTCGCACAGTACGGCCTTGCCGGCCTTGGCGGATCGGGTGATCAGATCGACGTGGGTGTCGGTGGACGACGCGATGAAGACGGCGTCGATCTTGGGATCGGTCAGCGCCTCGTCGACCGATCCCAGCACCCTGGCGCCCAGTTCCGCCGCCACGTCGCCGGCGGCCTTCGCCACCACGTCGTAGACGCCGACCAGTTCGGCGCGCGGATGGGCCTCGATGTTGCGGGCATGCATCCGGCCGATACGCCCGCAGCCCAGTATCGCGAAGCTGACCATTGTTCTTCCCCCGGCATATTTGTTGGAGGTATCTTGTAAGGTCCTGTCGGCAGAATGGGAGAGCGACAAAGGTCAGACCTTATGTCTCTTGCGGCATGTCTCTTGCGGCATGTCTCTTGCGGCATGTCTCTTGCGGCATGTCTCTTGCGGCAAACCTCGCCGGCCCGCCAGGGACGGGGGGTCATGGTCGGCACGAATTCGAGCGGCCGAATTCGCCCTCCGTGTGTTCACTGCTCATTGTGCGTTTGTTCCAGAGGAATCCATGCCGTCGCCCAATGAACAGGCGCAATCGGGAAACCGCGGGGATGCTCTCGGCTCGGAGTTGTTCGCGGGTGGAGGCGAAACCGGCCGGCTCATGAGGTCGATGGACTGGGCCGCGACGCCGCTCGGCCCTCCCGAAGGCTGGCCGCGCAGTCTCAAGACCTGCGTGCGTATCCTGCTGACCTCGCGGCAGGCGATGTTCGTCTGGTGGGGCGACCACCTGATCAACCTGCACAACGACGCCTACCGCTCGATCCTCGGCGGCAAGCATCCGTGGGCGCTGGGCCAGCCGGCCTCGGCCGTCTGGCGGGAGATCTGGGATCAGGTCGTGCCGCGCGCGGAATCCGCGATGCATCACAACGAGGGCACCTACGACGAGGCCCTGCTGCTGCTGATGGAACGGAACGGCTACCGCGAAGAGACCCACTATACCTTCTCCTACAGCCCGGTCCCCAACGACGAGGGCGGCACCGGCGGCATCATCTGCGCCAATACCGACGACACCCAGCGGATTGTCGGCGGCCGGCAGCTGGCGCTGCTCCAGGAACTCGCGGCGGGTGCGTCGGAAGCCCGGACGATCGAGGCCGCCTGTGCCCGCAGCGCCGAGGCGCTGGAAACGAACCGGCGCGACCTTCCCTTCGCGATGATCTACATGACCGACCCGGCGACGGGCCGGGCCACGCTCGCCGGCGCTTCGGGGATCGAGCCCGGCCATGACGCCGCTCCGATCGAGGTCGACCTGAACGACCCTTCCGCCGTCTGGCCGCTCGGCCAGGTCATGGCCGGCAATGCCGCCGTCGTCGTGCCTGATCTGTCCGGGCGTTTCCGCGACGGCCTGCCGAGCGGCGCCTGGGACCAGCCGCCGATGCAGGCGATAGCGCTGCCGGTCACGCCCGCCGGACAGTCGGGGCGCGCCGGCGTGCTGGTCGCGGGCCTCAATCCCTGCCGCCTGTTCGACGAGGGCTACCAGGGCTTCATGTCGCTGGTCGCGGGGCAGGTCGCCGCGGCGATCGGCAATGCGCAGGCCTACGAGGAGGAGCGCCGGCGCGCCGAGGCGCTGGCCGAGATCGACCGCGCCAAGACGGCCTTCTTCAGCAATGTCAGCCACGAATTCAGGACGCCGCTGACCCTGATGCTGGGACCGCTGGAAGATCTGACGGCGATGGAGGACCTGTCGGCCAAGGGCAGGGAAGCCGTGGAGGTCGCCCATCGCAACAGCCTCCGCCTGCTCAAGCTGGTCAACATGCTGCTCGACTTCTCCCGGATCGAGGCCGGCCGGGCACAGGCGGCGTTCGAGCCGACCGATCTGGCGACCCTTACGGCGGACCTCGCCAGCAGCTTCCGCTCGGCCTGCGAAAAGGCCGGGCTGGACCTGATCGTGGATTGTCCCCCGCTGCCCCGGCAGGTCCATGTCGACCGCGGGATGTGGGAGAAGATCGTCCTCAACCTGATCTCCAACGCGTTCAAGTTCACGCTCGCCGGTTCCATCACGGTATCGCTGCGGTCCTCCGCCGACGATGCGTCCGTCCGGCTTGCCGTCAGCGATACCGGCACCGGCATCGCCGCCGACGAACTGCCGCGGCTGTTCGAGCGGTTCCATCGGGTGGAGGGCGCGCAAGGCCGGACCCATGAGGGCAGTGGGATCGGGCTGGCGCTGGTCCAGGAGCTTGCCAACCTGCATGGTGGATCGGCCTCGGCCGAAAGCATCCCGGGACAGGGCAGCACGTTCACCATCACCGTTCCGTTCGGCTCCGCGCATCTGCCGGAACGGTCCATCGATGCGAGGCACGACACCGTTGCCCCCGCGACGCGGGCCAGGGCCTTCGTCGAGGAAGCCCTGCGCTGGCTGCCGGATGACAATACATCCGGAACCTCCGGAACCTCCGGAACCTCCGGGACCTCCGGGCGCCGGGACGCCGGCGACGCCGCAGCGGCGGGGCAGGACGAAGAGACGGTCCGGCAGCTTGGACGGCCGCGCGTCCTCCTGGCCGACGACAACGCCGACATGCGCGACTACGTCGCCCGGCTGCTCTCCACCACCTGCGAGGTGGAAGCGGTGGCGGACGGACAGGCGGCCCTGGACGCCATCCGGACGCGGCTGCCCGACCTGCTGCTGACCGACGTCATGATGCCCCGGCTCGACGGCTTCGCGCTGCTGGACGCGATCAGGGCCGACCGGCTTCTCCGCGACCTGCCGGTCGTGATGCTGTCGGCCCGCGCCGGCGAGGAAGCCAAGGTCGAGGGACTGGATGCCGGGGCCGACGACTACCTCGTCAAGCCGTTCTCCGCCCGCGAGCTGAAGGCCCGCGTCCGGGCCAGTCTGGTCATGGCCCGGCTGCGCGCCGAACGGCGCGAGGCGGAGGCCAGCGCCAGCCGCGCCGAGGAGCGGCTGCGGGCGGCGCTGGTGGCGTCCGGCACCGGCACCTTCCGCTGGGACATGCGGACAGGCGTGCTCGAGTGGGATGACGCGCTCGACCGGCTGTTCGGCCTCGACCCTCGCCGCAAGGTCGCGACCCTGCCGGACTTCCTGAATCTCGTGCATCCCGAAGACCGGGCTGATGTGGCCGGGCAGTGCGGCATGTGCATGAAGGACGGCGCCGATCTGTCGATGGAATACCGCGTGCCGCAGCCGGACGGCTCGGTGCGCTGGATCCTGGATCAGGGCAAGACGTTCCGCGGCGACGACGGCCGGCCTTCCTACATGAGCGGCGCCTGCGTGGACATCACCGAGCGCAAGCGCGCCGAGGCCAGCCAGCAACTCCTGCTGGAGGAGCTGAACCACCGCGTCAAGAACACGCTGGCCATGGTGCAGTCCATCGCGTCCCAGACCCTGCGGGCGAGCCCTGCCGCCGAGCGTTTTCCCGAGGCGTTCCAGTCCCGGCTCCAGGCTCTGGCCCAGGCGCACGACCTGCTGACCAAGGGGCAATGGCGCGGCGCATCGCTGCGCGAGGTCGCCGAGATGACGCTCAATCCCCATACGACGCCGGGCGGCAGGGTCAAGATCTCCGGACCTGCCGTGGCCTTGGCTCCGGGCATGGCGGTTTCCCTCCATCTGGCGCTGCACGAGCTGGCGACCAACGCCGCGAAATACGGCGCGCTGTCGGTGGAGCAGGGCGAAGTGACGCTGGAATGGGCGGTGACCGGCGGCATCCAGCCGGCGCTGCGGATCGAGTGGGGCGAAAGCGGCGGTCCCTTGGTCGTCCCGCCCCAGCGCCGCGGCTTCGGCTCCCGCTTGATCGAGCGGGGGCTGGCGCACGAGGTCGACGGCGAGGTCGATCTCGACTTCAATCCGCAGGGCGTGGTCTGCCGGGTGGTCTTGCCGCTTTCCGACCGCATTGCGGTAAGCTGAAACTCCCCTATCCAAGCGCCTGCCGACTTTGTTTTGCTGCGGCGCAACAAGATTGTTGCGCCTTTTCCACTGTGCGGAAAAAGAAATTTCGTCCGGACTGAACAAAGGCGTTGTCGGGTAGACCGTATCTGGTATACAATATTCTTCATTCAGAGGCCGGAACGCGAATACCGAGCCGAACACCGGACGAATAGCCGCAGGGCATCAAGAGCCGGGACGGGTGGAGGCAGTAATGAACACCATGAAGTTCGCGGTCGAGCCCCTGGATACGGGGGCCAGTTTCAAGACCAAGGCGTATGCCGCTTTGAAGAGCGCCATTTCGCAGATGGGCATCTACGACCATCCCAGCGAGATCCGTCTGGACGAGCGGCAACTGTGCGAAGCCCTTGGCGTCAGCCGGACCCCGGTGCGCGAAGCGATGGCGCTGCTGGAGCGGGAAGGTTTCGTGCGCTCGGTGCCCCGGCGCGGCATCTTCGTGGTCCGCAAGACCAAGCGCGAGATCATCGAGATGATCACCGTTTGGGCGGCCCTGGAAAGCATGGCCGCCCGGCTGATCACGCAGCGTGCGACGGATGCGGAAATACGCGACCTGGAAGAGCTTTTCCTGGGCTTCCACGACGATGGGCTCGACGAGCACCTGGACGAATACTCCGATGCCAACATCCAGTTCCATCAGTCGATCATCCGCTCGTCGGACTGCAACCTGATCTTCGAGATAACCGAAAACCTGTTCGTCCACATCCGCGCGATCCGCAAGATCACCATTCATCAGGATGACCGGGCGCACCGGTCGATGGTGCAGCACAGGCACATCATCGATGCGCTGAAGAAGCGGGACGCGGACCTGGTCGAACGCCTCGTGCGCGACCACACGCTCGATTTGGCGGCCCATGTCGAGAAG
>JAESFM010000302.1_pt1 | contig 11014 bp, 6 predicted proteins | sample 9266171 | NCBI WGS metagenome assembly JAESFM01 (sample SAMN14505069, study PRJNA617099) | algae metagenome | isolation source: Hassallia sp. WJT32-NPBG1 and co-occurring heterotrophs from well developed... | place: USA: Mojave Desert, Joshua Tree National Park, California | collected 2006-06-22
GCGCGAGAAGCGCCGCTCAGGGCTGCTCAAAGCAACACCCGTCCCGGCATCCGCTGGGGTATCATAGGAGCGGAGGTGGCTGGGTTCTCGGTGTCGCCAACGGATGGGTTCCCGATGTCGCTTGATACCAAGGTCAGGATCTGATCCTCGATCCAGAAGGATCCGAGCTACCCGATCTCGCCGCCGCCCAAGATGAGGCACTCGTCAGTCTCCGGCTATTGGGAGCCGACCGCCTTCGTAGCAGCCGCAGCAGCAACAGAACGGGCGTGCATCAGATAGAGGTTGCCAACGAAGCGGGGCAGGTCTTGGTGACGGTATATTTCCACGATGCGCTAACACTACCTGGGCAGTCTGAAGTCAGGCGGTGGCCTAAGCTTGCGCCTGCGGTGCGGACATCGGATTGGCGTGACGAGGTCGGCGAACAGCCGCGTCATGATGGCGCGGCGCAGAGCTGGCAGGCTCGGCGATGGTGGCGGTCCCGGAACCTGACCCGGCATTTTTCCCCGACCCCGTCGAGCGGCGCCCGGCGAGGCGGAGGTGCTGCAGCCAGGCAAAGGCGATGCAGGTCATCAGCGCGTGCCGGTGCAAGCCGGTCCACGATCGACCTTCGAAGTGCCCCAACCCCAGCTCCCCCTTGAGCTGCTGGTGCGCCTGCTCACAGACCCAGCGCGGGCATTGTCAACTTACGGCAAAACGGAACGAAATTTCGCAACATTGGCTCAGCCGACAAGATGTGCAGCAGGCGTTGCATTGCGCGTCTTGCCACAAAAACGACAGATAGCGTCTGCTGTTTCGGATGGCGCCCGCCAAGTTGACAATGCCGATGAGCATCCGCAGGCGGATGGTCTGCAGCCGATCGTCGGTTCGGCGCCGGCGCTCCCCGGGCGAAAGCTTCGGCTTCCCGGGCGGCTTCTGGGTGTCGGGCGGCAGGCTCACGTCGTGAATGTCGGTCGGCGCCACTGCCGGCACTAGTCAACGGGACGCGACGGAGCAGCTGGCCACGGGCGGGACGGCGATACGGGCTTGGGCGGCACAATCTCGCTCGGAATACTCATTTTTAAGTCAGAAGTATTGCGATGGCGCATAAATTAGAGCACCGTGAACTGTAATGGTTTGGGATATGGTGCTCAGCCGATGATGTCAGAGATCCAGTTTTTCGGATGCTCACTCTGCATCACCTACGCGGGGGCGTTGCTCTCGCTCACGATAGGCAGCGCCATGTTGCTGTTTTTTAGGGTGGTAGCTCCGCAACACACCCTTGGGGTGGAAGAGGCCCCTTCGCCTTCAGCTCGCCTGGGTGACGGCAACTCCAGCGGCGCTAGGAAAGGCGCCAAGAGGCCTTACGCTCAGGGTGAGGCTGACGCGCTGACAGGCCGCCCCTGCCTATATGGCCCCCCAATGCCTGGCCGCCCGTACTCCGAACGGCTCTACTACAGCGGGTACCACGACACCTTGGACCGTATCCGACGTGAGGCGCGGGAAGCCGAACGCTTGTTGCGATAAGTCTCCCTTGTCGCAAGCGGTGCTGGGCTTGCCACAATCTCAGAAGGCCTACGCATCGGGCATTTCGACGGGACGTTGCTGCAAAGAGTGGATGCCTATGCGCCTGTGCCATGAGGGAGAGAATCATGCTCCCCGTGCAGCGCGTTTCCATATCACGCCTTATCCAACAACCGATGCAAGCCGTTCCAGATGTCATCAGTGAGGCACCAGCGCTGGTTACTCTGCCTCCATGAGCAACTCCAGTTCTGAGTTTGGGAATTGTGCCCGACGTCCCGCAGCATCACGGTCAGGCTTCCACGCTCCAGAACATTGGGAAGCTTGATTGTGGGAGGTTTCGTAGCCGGTTGCGGTAGCCAGCCGGGATGGTGAACTGGCCCCAGCTCACAGCCGGCGTCAGGCCATAAGCGACTCCTTGAATCTCATCCGCCAGCCGTTTGCGTGCGGCCGGATCCGGGGCGCGCGAGAAGGCGGCAAGGAGTGGCGGAATGCGCGCATCGCAGCTCCATCCCGTGTAGTCGGCGCAGGTGCTGGCGACATAGAAATGCGTGAGCGGCGAGATCATGTCGATGCCGTTGGAATAGACCGAGAAAAGGTTCCATCCTTCCTTTCGGACGCGGCGGGCCAGCACGGTGCCCCAGTCCATCACCTGCTGCTCCACCGTGAAGCCGACCGTGCGCAGGTTCTGCGCCAGCACCATCGAGGCGGTCTGGCTGATGCTGCCCTGCACCTCCAGCATCACGACCGTCTGTCCCGCATAGCGCGTGCGGGCCAGCGCGGCCCTGGCCTTCTCCAGCGAGAAGTCCAGCGTTTCGGCGCCGGTGCGGCTCTCATAGGGGCTGTCGCACATGAAGAAGCTGCCGCAGCGCTGCACGGCAAAGCGCTCCGGCACGCCGATCGCCTGCAGCACCGCCGGCTGGTCGACGAGATGCCACAGCACCCGGCGGATCTCCGGGTCGTCGAAGGGCGGCGCCGCGTGGTTCAGCCGGAAATTGCCCTGGAACATGTGCAGCCCGCCCAAACCCATCAGCGTCACGCCGCGGGCGCGCTCCAGCCGCGGCAGCAGGTCGAAGGGCAGGTATTGCTGATAGTCGATCTCGCCGGCCATCAGCGCGGTCGCGGCGGTCGCCTGGTCCGGCATGACGCGGAGCACGAGCTGGTCAATCCGCACCGCCTTGCCGCCGGCCAGGAAATCGGCCGGCTCCGGGCGGGGCCGGTAGTCGGCGAAGCGCTCCAGCACCATACTGCTGCCGGGCCGCCAGAGATCGGCGCGGAAGGCGAAGGGGCCGCTGCCGACGATCTCGGTGATGCGCGTTTCGCCCGGCGTGCGTGCCAGGCGCTCCGGCAGGATGAAGGGCACCGGCGCGTTCGGCTTGCCTAGCACCTCGAGCACCAGCGGGAAGGGCTCCCGCAGGGTCAGCACCAGCGTCGCCGCATCCATCGCCTCGAACTGCGCGCCGGCGGCGAGCAAGAGCCGGCCCATGGCATCGCGCGGCGCCCAGCGTTGCAGAGAGAGCGCACAGTCGCGGGCGGTGACCGGGGCGCCGTCATGGAAGCGAAGGCCGGGGCGCAGCGTGAAGCGCCAGGTGAGGCCATCCGCCGCGGCATCGTGACGCTCCACCATCTGCGGGCGGATCGCGCCGCTGTTGTCCATGGCGAAGAGGGTGTCGAAGACGTGGTAGCCAAAACTCCGGGTGATGGCAGCCGTGGTGAAGTGCGGGTCGAGGATCACCGCCTCGGACTCTAGCACGACGTTCAGCGTGGTGGCGGCGCGCGCCGGGCGGGGCCAGGCCAGCGCCGCGGCGCCGCCGGCGAGTAGCAGGTTGCGCCTCGTGGAAGGCTGCATGGGTCCGCTCCCCTGTTTTGATAGGGCAGCTTAGGCACGGAGGGTAGGCGGCGTCACCCGATGGCCGCCGCCGCGGCGAAGCCGGCCTCCGCCGCCGCCAGCGCCTCGTCGATCTCGGCCGGACCATGGGCGCAGCTGAGGAACATGTTGTGTCTCGGGTGGAAATAGGCGCCGGCGCGCAGCGCCGCAGCGCAGAAGGCATTGCCGCGGGCGACATCCTCGTCGCCCTCGAACAGCATCAGCGGCATCTGCGGCGGCCCGGACTGGCAGACCGCCAGCCCATGCCGGGCCGCTCCGGCGGCGAGGCCAGCCCGCAGCCGCTCCCCCATCGCCTGCATCTGCGCCGGGCCGTCGAGCCGCCGCAGCTCGGCCAGCGTTGCCAGCGCGGCCGCCATCGGCACCGCGGCGCACCACAAGGAGCCGGTGGTGAAGATGCCGGAGGCCGCCCGGCGGAAACGCTCCGCCCCGGTGACCGCAGCCAGGGCATGCCCGTTGGCGATCGCCTTGCTCCAGGCCGAAAGGTCGGGCCGCACCCCGAGCGCCTCCCAGGAGCCGCCAAGGGCGAGGCGGAAGCCGGTGCGCACTTCGTCCAGGATCAGCGCCGCCCCCGCCTGGTCGGCCAACTCGCGCAGGCGGCGGGCGAAGACGGGGTCTGGCAACTCCTGGTCGCGGCCGAGGTCATGGCGGAAGGCGGCGACCAGGATGCCGGCAAGGTCGCCTTCCGCCCGGTCCACCGCATTCTCGAGCGAGGCGATGTCGTTGTACTCGTAGTGCAGGATATGCGTCCGGTCCTCCGCCGTGATGCCAACCAGGGAGGGCGAACACCAGGGCGCTGCGCCATGGTAGCTGCCGCGGGCGACGAGGATCTTCCGGCGCCCGGTCCCCGCCCGGGCGATGGTGACGCAGGCGGTGGTAGCATCCGTGCCGTTCTTCTGGAACAGGCACCAGGCGGCCGCCGGGATCAATGCGACCAGGGCCTCCGCCAGCTCCACCAGCACCTCCCCCGGACCGTTCATTGCATCGCCGAGCGCGGCCTGGCGCGCGGCCGCCGCCTCCACCGCCGGATGGCGGTGGCCGAGCACGATGAGGCCCCAACTGCACATGAAGTCGATGACCTGGTGGCCGTCCACATCGGTCAGCCGGCAGCCCTCGGCGCTGCGGAAGAATTGCGGATAGCCCGCGGGCAGGCGCGCTGCATCCAGATGGCCCCAGAGCCCGCCGGGGATGACCTGGGCCGCGCGCCGACGAAGCGCGGCATCCAGCGAATTCGGCAGGTCATCCATTGGCGCTCCTCCCCTACTCCCCGCATGATAACCGCGGGAGGTAGAGCCATGCGACGCCTGATCCTTGCCCTGGTGCTGCTCGCCGGCCCGGCCATGGCCGAGACGGTGCTGCGCATCGGCCTGGCCAGCGATCCGGACGTGCTGGACCCGACGCTCTCCCGCAGCGTTGCGGCGCGGCAGGTCTTCGCCGCCATGTGTGACAAGCTGGTCGACATCGATGCCAGGCTGGCGGTGGTGCCGCAGCTGGCAATCGCCTGGCGGTGGGAGGCGGACGGTCTCGCCCTGATGCTGGAGCTGCGGCCGGGCGTGCAATTCCAAGACGGTGCGGCGCTGGATGCCGCGGCCGTCGTCGCCTCGCTGGAGCGGCACCTGAAGACCCCGAGCTCCACCCGACGGGGCGAGCTGGGGCCGGTGCGGGAGGTCGCAGCGACCGGGCCGTTGACGGTGCGGATTGCCCTCTCGGAGCCCTTCGCGCCGCTGCTCGCCGCGCTCTCGGATCGGGCGGGGATGGTCGTCTCGCCGCGGCAGGTGGGGGTGACCGGCGCCGATTTCGCCCGCGCGCCGGCCTGCGCCGGGCCGTTCCGGCTTACCCGGCGGGTGGCGCAGGATCGGATCGAGCTGGAGCGGTTTCCCGGCTATTGGGATGCGGGGCGCATCCATTTCGATCGCGTCATCTATCGGCCAATTCCCGACACCACCGTGCGCGCCGCCAATCTCCGCGCCGGCCAGCTCGACCTCATCGAGCGGGTAATGCCGAGCGACCTCGGCGAGCTGCGGGGCGACCGGCGGGTCGCGGTGCAAGAGGTGCCGAGCCTCGCCAGCGTCTACATCGCCGTCAACATCGCCAACGGCCCGGCGGCGGAGAGCGCCATCGGCCGCGACCCGCGCCTGCGCGAGGCACTGGAGCTGTCGATCGACCGCGGGGTGCTGAACCGCGTCGCCTTCGAGGGGCTGTACCTGCCCGGCAACCAGTCCGTGCCGCCGGGCCATCCGCAGCACATCGCTGGCCTGCCGGTGCCGGGGCGGGACCTCGACCGGGCTAAGGCGCTGGTCCGCGCGGTCGGCGGGCGGCCGGTGGTGCGGATGTCGGTGCCGAACACCACGGAATACGTCCAGGCGGCCGAGGTGATCCAGGCCATGGCGGCGGAGGCCGGGATCGAGCTGAAGCTACAGGTGATCGAGGTGGCGACCCTGCTGCGGCAGTGGACCGCGGGCGAGTTCGAGAGCCTGATCATCGCCTGGTCCGGACGCACCGATATCGACCAGAATCTGTGGGGCTTCAATGCCTGCGGCGAGGCGTTGAACGGCGGCCGGTACTGCAGCCCCGCCGTAGACGCGGCGCTGCGCGCGGGCCGCGCCACGGTCGAACCGGCGGCGCGGCTCGCCGCCTATGGCGAGGCGATGCGGCTGCTGCTGGCGGACCGCCCCTACATCTATCTGTGGCATCCGGTCTGGTTCTTCGGCAGCGCGGCACGGCTGCGCGGCCTTTCGCCGGTGCCGGACGGGCTGATCCGCCTGCAGGATTTGAGGCTGGAGTAACGGATATGGTTGATCTCGCTGCCGCGCTGCCAAGGCTCGATGGCACGCTGGTGCTGCCGGGGCTCGGGGCGCCGGTCACCATTCACCGCGACCCGCAGGGCGTGCCGCATCTCCGGGCCGCGACGGCGGACGATGCTTGGTTCGCCCTGGGCTTCGTCCATGCGCAGGACCGGCTGTTCCAGATGGACCTGACGCGCCGCCGCGCGGCCGGACGGGCCGCCGAATTCCTCGGCCCCGCGGCGGTGGAGGCGGATGTGCTGGTACGCCGGCTCGGCGTCGAGCGCGCCTCGCGCCGCGACTATGCCGCGGCCGCGCCGCAGACGCGGGCGATGCTCGACCGCTATGCTGCCGGGGTGAATGCGCTGATCGGGTGCGACGCGCCGCTGCCCGTCGAGTACACGCTGCTCGAGGCACGGCCGGAACCCTGGGAGGGCTGGCACAGCATCGCGGTGATGCGGCGCCTCGGCCTGCTGATGGGCTCGGTCTGGTTCAAGCTGTGGCGTGCGGCAGCCCTGCCGGTGGTCGGTGCCGAGCATGTCGGCAAGCTTCGCTACGACGACGGCGGGATGGATGCGCTCATCATCCCGCCCGGCGTCGAGGCCAAGCGCTGGGAGGCGACGCTCGCCGAACTGGCGCCGAGCGTTGCCGCGCTGCTCGAGAGGGCCGCGCCCGATGCGGCGGGCGGCGGCAGCAACAACTGGGCAGTTGGGCCGGGCCGCAGTGCGACTGGCCGGCCGGTGCTGGCGGGCGACCCGCACCGGGTCTTCGAGATCCCGAACATGTATGCGCAGCACCATGTTGCCTGCGACGCCTTCGACGCCGTCGGCCTGACCGTGCCGGGCGTGCCCGCCTTCCCGCATTTCGCCCATAACGGCCGCGTCGCCTGGTGCGTGACGCATGCCTTCATGGATCTCTTCGACCTCTTCGTGGAGCGCTTCGATCCCGGCGCTGCGCATTACCTGTTCCGCGACGCCTGGCACCCGGTCAGGCGGCGAGAGGAGGAGGTGGCGGTACGCGGCGCCCCCACACGGCGGATCGAGATCCTTGAAACCCATCATGGCCCCGTCATCGCCGGAGACCCGACGCGCGGCACGGCGCTCGCGCTCCGCACCGTGCAGACCGCCGAGACCGATCTCTCCTTCGACTGCCTGCCGCGCATGCTGCGTGCTGGTTCGGTGGAAGACCTCTACCTGGCGACACGTAGCTGGGGGTTGATCGACCACAACCTGGTCGCGGCCGATACCGCCGGGCATGTCGGCCAGCTCGTCCGGGCGACGCTGCCCCGCCGCCCACGCGCCAATGGCTGGCTCCCGGTGCCGGGCTGGACCGGGGCGCATGAGTGGGAGGGATGGATTCCGCATGAGGCGATGCCGCGGGTGATCGATCCGCCGGGCGGCGTCATCGTCACCGCCAACAACCGCGTCGTGGCCGACGACCATCCCGACTATCTCTGCACCGACTGCCATCCGCCCTACCGCGCCCGCAGGATCGCTGAGTTGATCGCCGCCGGCGCCTCCGCCACCGCGGCCGGGGCGGCGGCCGTGCAGGCGGATGTGCGCTCGCCCCAGTCCGCGCTGCTGCGGGAGCGCCTGGCGGCCATGCCTGCTCCAACAGATGTGGAGGCCGCCCGGCTGCGCTTCCTCCTGCTCGGCTGGGACGGCGAGATGGCGGCGGACAGCACCGCCGCCACCGCCTACATCGCGTTGCGCCGTGCCCTCACGGCGGTTCTCGCCGAGCGTAGCGGGCTCAGTAGCCTTGCCGGCCATCCCTATCTTGCCGTCCCGCCCGGCATCGTGCCGATGAACCAGCTCTGGTGGTGCCTGCCGAGCCTGTTGCGGCAGGATGACGCGTCGCTGCTCAACGGTTGGTCCTGGGCGGATGCGCTGGCCGAGGCGCTCCGCCGCGTCACGGCCGAGCCGCTACGCCCCTGGGGCGAGGCACATGCCCCGCGCTTCACTCATCCGCTGACGCCACTCTTCCCCGAGGCGGGGCTCGATCCGCCGGCGCTGCCGCTTGGCGGTGATGGAGACACGGTGCAGGCCGTCGGCTTGCTGCCGACCTCCGGCACGGCTGCCACCTACGGTGCGCTCGCGCGCTACGCTTTTGATGTCGGGGACTGGGACAACAGCCTTTGGGCCGTTTTCCATGGCGCCTCCGGTCGCCCCGGAAGTCCGCACTATGCCGACCAGAACCCTGCCTGGTCCGTTTGCCGGATGGCTCCGATGCGTTACACCTGGCCGGTGATCGAGCGGGAAGCCAGCGCAACGCAGACCCTTCGTCCCCTCAGTTAAGCTGTCGGTTTTCGTCGAACCGTAACTTGCGCCACGTGCGCGTATACATGTCCAGAAGTCGTCGTACAGGCGGCTTTATCCCCCGCATCGTCTTATGCTTTCCTCCGAGGCCATTTGCTGTGAGTGATCTCGGGGCGCTTTGCGTGCGAGAGGGCGATGAGGGGACGGCGCTGCGGACGGATGACATGCTAGGAGACCTGTGCGCGGATAGCGCTTGAGGCACTGTTTGGCTGAGCGCTGCCGCTGAGCTCAGCTGATCAGCAGCGATACCGGATGGAGCAGTTAAAGAGATCGCTCAGCTCATGCTGGTGGGTTGGTGTGCAGTGTGAGTGAGCGGCGAAGGTTGTAAACGATGGCGGCGAGGTGGGCCTGCAGGGTAGCCTTGGCTAGTCCTTGCCGCCGCATGCGACGCAGTCCGTAGCTGCGCTTCCATGTGCCGAAGATCTTCTCGACGCGGCAGCGAACACGGTGGATGGCGTAGTTCCGGCGGCGGAGCTTGCGTAACGTGTCATCGCCAGGGCGACCCCACATGCCGGTCAGCACGATGCGGGGTGTACCACCGCGGGCAGCGCCCACCGCGCCAAAGATGGGGCCACGGTAGACGCTGTCGGCATAGACCTGACCGGGTGTCTCAGGCAGGGCACCGCCACCAGCTCGGCCGTCATGCACATTCCCCGGTGTCACACAGAGCGCCTCGACCAGGGCGGTATCAGCATCGGCGCCGACAAGGGCCTTGACGCTGTGGATCGCCTTGCGCCGCTGGTGGCCAGCCCAGCCCGCCTCAGGATCGGCATGGCTGGCTGAGGCAATTACGGTGGCGTCGACCAGCGTGCCGGTCTTGACGGTGATTGCCTTGGCCCGGAGCTGGTCAGTCACCACCTCGAACGGCGCCTGGTCAAGGCCGCGAGCAGCGAGCTGAGCTCACAGCCGCACGAAGGCCGTTCGCTCGGGTGTCGGCTCATGGGCGGAGAAGCCACAGAAGCGCCGGAACGAGGCGCGATCATCAAGCGCCTCAACCAGCCGCACATCGGACAACTCATGCCACGCCGCAATCAGGATGGCTTTGAACAACGCCAATGACGGCCAGGCCGGCTCCCCCTTGGCAGCACAGGAGAGATCCTGCAGCTGGTGCTCGACTGGCGCCTAGTCGATCAGATCCAGCAGCTTGTCCAAGGTCGACTGACAATCAGCATCTTCAGAGCTGAACCCCAGCGTGTCCTGGCCAATCCGACGACGCGCCATGGAAGCTTCCGCCGCTGATCACCCGCAGCGAACCAGAACCAAGCTCCGAGGTCCATCGCTATTCGCGCACAGGTCTCCTAATGGGATCAAGCCCGGCTCATTCATCCAGATCACTTCCTTTGCTGCCTTACCTTGGACGACTGTCTTAGATTGATAAGAGCGGCGCTGAGCTGGGCTCCAACAACAACGGTGCGCCGGAGAGGAAACAGTTCATGAGACGTCGGCTTATCCTGAGCGCACCCTTGGCGCTGCCTTTCGTGCCACGTCCCGGGCTTGCACAGCCGTCAGGGGCTTGGCCTTCGCGCGCGCTTCGTATGGTCATTCCCTGGCCCCCAGGCCAATCGACCGATGTGCAGGGTCGTCTCATCGCCCAATTGCTGACCGAGCGCCTCGGTCAGACGGTCGTGCCAGAAAACCGGCCTGGTGCAGGCGGCCAGATTGGCACCAATGCTGTGGCCAAGGCAGCACCGGATGGCTACACGCTACTCGCAGCCTCTATCGGGCCGATCAGCTTCCAACCGTTGGTTAGTCGCACCCTCTACGATGTCGAGCGCGAGTTCGCGCCGGTGGCAAGCTACGGCATTGCGCCGTATATGCTGCTGGTAAGGCGTGACCTGCCCGTAACCGATCTACGCTCATTCATCGCGCTGCTGCGTGCCAATCCCGGCAAGTACACTTACAATTCCTCAGGTGTTGGCGGCTCCCAGCACCTGCTGGGTGCGGTCTTCAATGCTATGGTTGGGATTGACGCGCTGCATATCCCCTTCCTAGGCAGTGGCCCAGCTTTGGCGGCTCTATTAGGCGGCCAAGTGGACTACGGGATTGATACATTAGCAGCCGCCTTGAAGCTTGTGCAGGAGGGACAGCTTCGGGCATTGGGTTTAACCACCGCACAGCCATCACGCTTCGTGCCTGAAATTCCACCGATCGCTTCCGCCGGCGGCCCGACGGACTACGACATCGGCGGCTGGAACGGCCTGATGGTGCCAACTGGTACGCCGCAACCAATCATCGACCGGCTCGTGACCGAGGTGCAGCAGGGCTTGGCCACGCCGGCGCTGCGCAAACACTTCGAGGCTATTGGCATCGAAGTTGAAGCCCGCGGACCGGACGACTTTCGGACCTTATTGCAAAGCCTTCGAGAAAAATTTGGCAGCGTGATCCGCCAGCTTGGGATTCGCGTTGATTAGTGTCCGTCCGGGATCATATTGTTCTTCGGCATAGCCTTCGCAGCATGAGGCGGACGGAGGCCCAGCGTAGGAAAGCAAGCGCGGAGCGGTTCAGGCACTCCCAATCCTTGGCCAGCCGTCGAC
>JAESFM010000303.1_pt1 | contig 10986 bp, 11 predicted proteins | sample 9266171 | NCBI WGS metagenome assembly JAESFM01 (sample SAMN14505069, study PRJNA617099) | algae metagenome | isolation source: Hassallia sp. WJT32-NPBG1 and co-occurring heterotrophs from well developed... | place: USA: Mojave Desert, Joshua Tree National Park, California | collected 2006-06-22
CGCATAGATTTACCTATATATCACCTCTGTACTACCAGCGTAGTATATTTTCCTCTTTTTTAGGTAATCTTCTGCCGGGAAGGGAGTAATACCTGCCCCTTTCCTTATCCCGAACTCAGGTTAATTACTATTTTTAATAGGCACGTTAATTGCTCTTAGATTGGTTTTTGTAATTAGACAGATATCTTGCGACAAACCGCTATGCGTCTACGCAGTCTCATAATTTTGCCTATCAACTTGGCTTTAGCGGTATCTCAATCGCAAACTTTGTACCTTGCCCTAGTATTGAATCACACCACAGTTTACCGCGATGCTTTTCAACTATAATTTGATAGCTGATAGATAATCCTAAACCAGTTCCTTTACCTACAGCTTTAGTAGTAAAGAAAGGATTAAATAATTTGTGGCGAATGTTTTCTGGAATACCTACGCCATTGTCACGAATGGAAATTAATAGTTTATTTCCATGTATTATTTCGGTATTAATCCAAATTGTGGGTAATTTAGAATCGCTAGCTGCTTTACGATTTTCTATTTCCTCTTCTAGTGCATCAATCGCATTTGTAATTAAGTTCATAAATACCTGATTTAACTGTCCTGCATAGCATTCAATAAGAGGTAATTGACCGTATTCTTTAATAATTTTAATTTCTTTTTCCTGATTTTGTGCCTTCAAGCGATGCTGTAAAATCATTAATGTATTGTCGATGCCTTCGTGAATATCCGCTTCTTTAAATTCTGCTTCATCTAAACGCGAAAAACTTCGCAGTGATAAGACAATTTCCCGAATGCGAGTTGTCCCAATTTTCATCGACTGAAGAATTTTAGTTAAATCTTCGGTGATAAAGTTGATATCAGTTGCATCAAGGAATTCTTGAAGTGATTGAGGTGGATTTGCGTAATGTTGTTTATACGCTTCAAGCACTTGCAGAAGGTCTTGTGTATACTCATTTATATAAGTTAGGTTGCCGTGGATAAAATTGACTGGGTTATTAATTTCATGTGCTATCCCGGCAATCATTTGTCCCAGTGCTGACATTTTTTCGTTTTGCACTAACTGGGTTTGCGCTTGTTGTAGTTCGTGGAGTGTTTGAGAAAGTTCTTCTGTCCTTTGACTAACACGAACTTCTAAAACTTCGTTTGTCTGTTCCAATTGTTGATTAGTTTTCTCTAAAGCTATAAAAGAATCTCGCAATTGCTGTGCCATTCGGTTAAAAGAGTGAGCAAGAATATTCAGTTCTTTGACACTAGTTTCTTCTATAGTTTGATCTAGTTTTCCAGTAGCGAAATCCGCTAGCGCAGCTCGCTTGGCTAATGCTTCTGAGGCTTGACTCAAAAGCAAAATCGGCTGAGTAATCCAGCCAGCTGTATATATTCCCAATAAAATTGCAACTACCAATGCCCCTACACACAACAAAATAGTTATGCGAGTATTGGCGTTAATTTGTCCGATAAAATCGGATTCTGGCACTGTCACAACCACAAGCCAGTCTAAACCATACTCATCTCGCCACGGTTTCACTTGGATAAATTGACGTTGCCCGTTGAAGGTAATGTTAAGCTCTTGATTATCTTGGATGGATTGGAAATTACTAAACCTTTTTTTCAACTCACCAGCAATGCTGCCAATCAATAAATCGGGACTATTAAGGGCGCTAAACCGTTCTGTTTTATCATTTACTCGATAAAGGATAGAATCCGAACTTGAACTACCTACTAGCATTCCATCGCGCTCGATAATGAATACTTGCCCGGAGGGACTGATCTTTAAACTACGGAGAAACTCACTGATATTAATTAGCAGCAGATCAACATTGAGAACACAAAATAGCTTTTGGTTTTTGTCATATAAGGGGGATCTGGCAGAGACAGTGATATAGTTCTCAATTGCAGTAGTATATTTGGTAGAAATAGCTGGTGCGGTATTGGCGCTCTTCACATTAGTAATCCCTGCCGATTTGATGCTACTCCAAATCGGTTTACCCGCTTGACTCATTTCTTTCCAGTAATCTGCTATCGGGTCATAGTCATAGGTTTGTACAAGTCTGACGCGGTTTCCCTTATCATCGGGTATGTAGTCTGAACTTTTACCATCTCCAGAAAGGTTATCGTAGGTTAAGAGATCCACATTATTAAGCCAACGCCCAGCCCCTGATTCTCTGCCGTCGGGTAAAGCGTAGCCAATGTAGCTGAGATTCTTGAAAGCTTTAGCTTGTCGCCAAAAGTACTGCTCGCTTGCCTTGGGATTGTTGAAGTCCAATTGTCCGGCGGAAATTGCATCCATATTCATTTGGTTGAGTTGCTGTGGTAACGCCAAATAAGTATCCAAATGTCCATTAACTTGTTGACTTGCTTTGTCTATTAGTTGATTGGCAAGGTCATTAACTGCTTGTTGCCCATTTTTAAACGAAAGATATCCCACCAACCCTACAGCCGCAAAGATTTGCAGCACAAAGGGAACGACAAGAATCAAGCGCAGAGGTATCGATTTAGTTTTCTTAGCAGGATGGGTGTTTTTGAGGTTTAACTGCATTGTCAAGAGGAATGTATAAAGTTACTTCACAACCAATTCAGTTGTGTAAATGCCACAGAACCAGCCTTCTTTCAACCTCTCCTTTTTTTTTATGCATTTATGCGTTCTCGATTTATCCGTGGCAGGTATTTTTCAGGAGAAGTAACTTTATAGTTCCCGTAAAACTCTGGAAAATATTTATTAGTATGGGTAATTAACTTACCTTAATAAGATTACTTAGATTTTTTTCCATCCCACACCAATGAGCCAAACGAACCCGGAAACAACACCCCTATATACCCTCAATCCACTAACCCGATTCTCTGACAGGGCAGCGGATTATGTAAACTATCGACCAAGCTACCCAGCCGCAGCAATTGATATTATCTTGGAAGGGTTAGCACCACCGACGCAACTTTTAGCAGCTGATATTGGTGCGGGTACTGGTATTTCCTCGCGGTTGTTAGGTGAACGCGGAGTTAGCGTCATTGCTGTTGAACCAAATGCAGCGATGAGAGAAGCGGCTGAACCACATCCATTGGTTGAATTTCGAGATGGAACAGCAGAAGTGACTAACTTAGCTGATGCATTTGTTGATTTAGTAACTAGTTTTCAAGCTTTTCATTGGTTTAATCCAGAACCAACTTTGCAAGAATTCCACCGCATTTTGAAACCATCGGGAAGGTTGGCAGTAGTGTGGAATAACCGCGATCGCGAAGATACTTTCACGGCTGAATATACGCGAATAGTACGCGCAGCATCGAATGGGGAACGAGTAGACGAACGGATGAAATTTGTCGAGCCACTGTTAGTTAGTCCACATTTTGTTAATTTCCGCGAATATATTTTTGTTTATCGGCAAGAGTTAGATTTAACTGGACTAATTGGTCGTTCGATGAGTTATTCTTCTGTTCCTCGTTCTGGACCAATGCAGCAGCAACTTGTGACAGGTTTGCGGGATTTATATCAGCGTTTTGCCAATGAGCGTGGTTTTGTTTACATTGTTCATAGCACTAGTGTGCATATTTTGGAAGCAAGTGAAAGTTAAAAAGGGTAAGTTGAGAAGTTAGACTTTTTGGTGAGTTAGCTAAAGCTAACGCATTATAGTTTCAGCACAAAGATTAATTTTTTATTAGTGTGTTAACCCTAAATTTTCATGAATTCTTCAAGCAGATATCAAGCTGGAAAATGGTAAAACCGCCGAAAAAATATAAAATTGTTAATCATAATTTAAATTATATTTTAGATGATTACGTGATTTTGGCTCAAAAATGAGCAATATTATAGAAAAACAAGTTGATGCTGGCTGGCATGGCAAACTGAATTTAGTGTATGCCGATCGCTTGGGGACAACTGCCCTAATTCATAACTCCCATCAAGCCCCACTGAAGGTACAGCGCCCATTTTATCCAGAAGGGCAGCAAGTTTGTCATAGCGTCATTTTACATACGGCTGGGGGCGTTGTGGGAGGCGATCGCCTTTCTCTTGATTTCCACCTCCAACCCAACACCCAAGCATTAATTACTACAGCCGCTGCTAGTAAAATTTATCGCAGTAACAACACTCAAGCAAAACAAAGCATCAAAATACAAGTTGATGCTGGCGCTTGTTTGGAATGGTTGCCCCAAGAAACTATTGTTTTTAACGGCGCAATTTATCGGCAAGATTTGCAGGTAAAATTAGGTACGGGAGCTAGTTATTTAGGCTGGGAAATTACTCGATTTGGTCGCAGTGCTAGAGGTGAGAAATTTGTGCAAGGAGAATGGCGCAATCATACTGAAATTTGGCAGCAAGGCAAACCGTTGTGGATTGATAGACAATGGCTACCGGGTAGTGAAGAAGTTTTCCACAGTCCCCACGGCTTGGCTGGGCAAGCAATTACAGGTAATCTAGTTTGGGTGGGAGGTGTCGTGAGCGCGGAAATAGTTGAGAAAGCACGCAATTTGTGGTGTGGAAAAGGTGAAGCTGGGGTTACTCGTTTAGAAAATGGATTTTTGTGTCGATATCGTGGTTCTTCCACCTCTGAGGTGAGAAACTGGTTTATTGATGTTTGGCAGCTGGTGCGGATGTCTTTTTCAAGTCGTGGGAATTGTATACCCAGAGTTTGGCAAATTTAAACGAACCGCAGAGACGCAGAGGACAGAGAGAAAAGAGGTAGAAATGCAACTTACGCCGCAGGAAAAAGATAAGTTATTGATTTTTACGGCTGCGTTGTTAGCTGAAAGACGCAAAGAAAGAGGTTTGAAGTTGAATTATCCAGAAGCTATGGCTTATATTTCTGCTGCTATTTTAGAAGGTGCGCGAGATGGACGAACTGTTGCAGAATTAATGAGTTATGGTGCAACTCTCTTGAGGCAAGATGATGTGATGGAAGGTGTGCCAGAAATGGTGCATGAGGTGCAAGTAGAAGCAACTTTTCCTGATGGGACTAAGTTGGTTACGGTGCATAATCCAATAAGGTAAATATCACGCACAGACGCAGAGGCGCAGAGTATGATACCTGGAGAAATTATTACGCAGGATGGGGAAATTGAATTAAATGCGGGTCGTGAAACGGTAAGATTAGTGGTGGCAAATACAGGAGATAGACCAATTCAAGTTGGTTCCCATTTTCACTTTTTTGAAGTTAACGCGGCTTTAAATTTTGACAGAGAACAAGCGCGAGGAATGCGTCTTGATATTCCTGCGGGGACTGCTGTGAGGTTTGAACCTGGGGATGAAAAAGAAGTGACTTTAGTACCCTTGACGGGTACTCGTCAGGTTTACGGATTTAATGCCAGAATAAATGGACAATTGCCATAAATTTCAAATTTGATCACACCTTTAGCTAGGAGTTTCTATGCTATTAGAAAAACGGCGACAATTTTACCTTGATTTATTAAGTACGTTGAAGGGAACAATTACTCTATTTCGTGACGCTAGTAAAACTGATTCGGTTTACGATATTGAAGATGGTTTGCGTCACAGCAAGGCGAGTATATTAGCTGTGAAGTTTGTCAAATCTCAGCCGGAAGTAGCGCAGCTAATTCAAGAACGTTATATTGCACCTCCTCCTGATATAGATGCATTGTTGAAATATCCAGAAGCTTCTTTAGGACATACCTATGCATCTTACATCAAAAATTTAGGTTTTGACCCCAATTTCTACCGCAAAATTCAAGTAGAAGACGATATTAGTTACATTCTTTTACGCTTGCGCCAAACTCACGACATTTGGCATTTAGTAACGGGATTTGATCCTGATGAAATCGGAGAAATAGCATTAAAGGCATTTGAAATAGCGCAAACTCGCAGAACCCTTTCAGCAATGCTTTTAGCAGGGGGATTAATCAGAGTTCTGTTGAAAGAACCAGAACAGCTTGATATATTATTAGACCGCATTGCTGTCGGATATAGGATGGGGTCAAAAGCCAAACCTTTATTGGCGCAAAAGTGGGAAGAACACTGGGATAAACCTTTATCAGAATGGAGAAGTGAATTAGGAGTTGAACCAATGCCGGTTTATATTCCTTGAGTGCATCTGAAATTCAACAGATAAGAGAAATTAGGTAATGAGTTATAAAATGACTCCTCAGATGTTTTTGGGTATAAGGATTCAACAGCGATGAAATGGTACAACGAACCGCCTGTTTGGAATGTACAAGATGATGCGATCGCTATTACTTCGGGAGCAAAAACAGATTTCTGGCGGCAAACTCACTACGGCTTTATCAGAGATAATGGTCACTTTTTTTATCAACAAATTCAGGGAGACTTTATTGTTGAGGCGAAAGTCAGCGGTGAGTATCGAGATTTATATGATCAAGCCGGATTAATGGTGCGTTTAGATGAGTTTAATTGGCTAAAATGTGGGGTTGAATTTGTTGATGGTGTGCAACAAATTAGCGCTGTGGTGACACGCGATTACTCAGATTGGTCTGTTGTGCCAATGCCACACAATCCATCTACGATTTGGATGCGTGTAAATCGACGAGGAACTGCTGTAGAGGTGCAATACTCTTTCGATGGCACTGAATATACTATGCTGAGGCTGGCGTATCTGACTTCGGTTGAAACGGTGAATGTAGGTGTGATGTGTGCCTCACCTGAGGGAAACGGGTTCCCGATGAAGTTTGAAAAATTCAAAATTCGCAGTTTGTGAGCTTCTATACTGCGATCGCTTCAACGTAAAATTAAAGAAATTCTTCTGCATTTGGAATCAGCATTGCATCAACTTTGTTCGCCTTGTTTGAGTGTACGGCAAATGCGATCGCAATCTCTAATCTTCAACCAAAACAGTAAGAATCAACGGGAACGGGTAATGCGATCGCACAACTTAATCCAGCCTAATTTAATTTTTATATCCTGTGTTGCAGTAAAAATGTGCTATTTGTCCATTATCCAAAGTTGCTAATCCGCCATCTTCTTTACGCTTTTTATGGTCAATCGAAATAGAGTTTCGATGAATAAAACCATTACATATGTTACATCTAGGTGCATTTTGTAATGCTTATTTGATATAAATTGCACTTTTTTTACCTGTATTAAAGTCTTTTGCAGAAGAATCAGTTGGCTCAATTATCCTCTGAATTGTTAAATAGTTAAAGTTTTTAATAGATATAATCTCATTTATAGTTTCATCAATTGTTTTGCCTGCTTTTAAAGCAATCATAATTTCCTGAAAAAACTTTGATATGTGTTTATAGCTTTTCTGAGCATACCTATATTTTCTATTGATTTGCTGAACTAAATAATCATATTCAAGGATAAATTTTTCAAATTTTTCTCTGATTTAAATAAAATCATTCAATTTCTTCCGTTTATCTAATTATATGACGAAATCAACAATAGCAAAAAACGATGCTGTCTTATGTCGCCCATCTTGCGAATAGAAATATATTATTGGATGTAGCCCTAAAGATGAGGGATGATTACTATTCAATCTATATACAACTTTTCTAATATTATTTAAAATTTGTATTGTACGTTCTCCTGTTTCATCATCAAGAATGTCCTTATTGTTGGAATCAATATCATTAACGATATTTAAAAAATCTAAAATAAGTGGTAGTGTCTGAGCAGAATAAAGTTTTCCGCCAATCGGTATATCTAAGGTTTTGATAGGTGTTTGAAGCTTGGGAGCAAAAAGAATTTCATTAATTTCTTCAGCTAACCCTTGTATTTGCTGCTGTATCTCATCAACAAAAGAAGACCAATACTTATGATCTTTGCCACTTCTAATAATTGCACGAGCTGCAATACTATTGGGTTTTTTCCTCGATTCGAGGAGTTTTAGCTCAGTTTTATCAATTGGAGCAGCTTGTTGATTTATTTTAAAAAATGAGTTTTCTGCTTTACTCGCATCACCTTCTACCCACTGAAGCTGAATTGCTAATGCTGCTAAATTTTTAGCGTATTTAACAATTTCAGGCTTGACTTTGCTAGGATGCATGAGAGCTAACCTAAAATCATCATATGAACCAACTGTTTTATTAACTAATTTTCGTGTTTCTTCAGCAATATCTCGTTGTTCATCAGGAATTACACCATCATAAAATAATTTTGAAATTGTACCATTACCATAATCGTCATTTACCCAAGCAGACAAAGCGCTTAATCGATGGCTACCATCAATCACAAATAAGTAGCCTCCTGTACTTCGCCACAAAATAATTGCCGGGATCAAATCACCTTCGATAAAGCTTTTTATAAACTCACAAATTTTTTTACTATCCCATTCATTCGTTTCTCTTTGAAAATCTGGCTTTCTAATGTTTGAAAAGAAAAACGAGTCTGCTTTGATATCTTCAATAGAAATTGTTTCTTTCTTCTTGCCTGGGTTAATATTCTCTTCTACTTCAAAATCCTCTCGTGGAATCAGAGCATCTAAGCTAACTTTAGTCATGTTATTTTTGTCCCCAATGTTGTACTAAATAATACACTACTTTTTATATATGATATTTTACATCAGCAGTTTATAGAAAAATTTTCCTTATATTCGCATTTGCAACATTTATTTCCCTACATCTCTTACCATCGCAACATTATAAACTGATACACAATTCCCTCTTCCCCTCCCTAAACTTGCTCAAAAATAATCAAAGCAACACTACCCTAGGAGTGCATTATGCCTTACAGAATGTCTCGTCGTGCTTACGCAGAAACTTTCGGTCCGACAGTAGGAGATAGAGTCAGACTTGCTGATACAGAATTATTTATCGAAGTTGAACAAGATTTCACCACCTACGGCGATGAAGTCAAGTTCGGTGGTGGTAAAGTTATCCGTGACGGGATGGGACAATCTCCCATTTCTAATGCCGATGGTGCGGTTGATTTAGTGATTACAAATGCTTTGATTCTCGATTGGTGGGGTGTTGTCAAAGCAGATATTGGCATTAAAGATGGCAAGATTTTCAAAATTGGGAAAGCTGGAAATCCTTATATTCAAGACAATATAGATATTATTATTGGTCCGGGAACTGAAGCGCTAGCGGGGGAGGGAATGATTCTCACTGCTGGGGGTATTGATAGCCACATTCATTTTATTTGTCCGCAGCAAATTGAAGTGGCGATCGCTTCCGGAATTACTACGATGATTGGCGGTGGTACTGGTCCCGCTACAGGTACAAATGCGACAACTTGCACGCCGGGACCCTGGAATATTTACCGAATGCTGCAAGCTGCTGATGCCTTCCCAGTTAACTTAGGATTTTTGGGTAAAGGCAACACCAGCCAACCTCAAGGACTGGTAGAACAAGTTAACGCGGGTGCGATCGGTTTAAAATTGCATGAAGATTGGGGAACTACGCCAGCAACAATTGATACTTGTTTGAGTGTTGCTGATGAATATGATGTGCAAGTGGCAATTCATACCGATACTTTGAATGAAGCCGGGTTTGTAGAAGACACGATCGCTGCTTTCAAGAATCGCGTTATCCACACATACCACACCGAAGGCGCTGGCGGGGGACACGCACCAGATATTATCAAGGTTTGCGGTGAAGCCAATGTACTACCATCTTCTACCAATCCGACACGCCCTTACACGGTCAATACTTTGGACGAACACCTGGATATGTTGATGGTGTGTCATCATCTCGATCCAGCGATCGCTGAGGATGTCGCTTTTGCTGAGTCGCGCATTCGCCGCGAGACGATCGCCGCCGAAGATATTTTACACGACTTGGGCGCGTTTAGTATGATTTCCTCCGATTCTCAGGCGATGGGACGCGTAGGAGAAGTGATAATTAGAACTTGGCAGACAGGACATAAAATGAAGGTGCAGCGCGGAAGCCTTACAGGAGATGGGCTAGCTGATAATAATCGCGCTAAAAGATATGTTGCCAAGTATACGATTAATCCGGCAATTACCCACGGAATTGCTGAGTATGTCGGTTCGGTGGAACAGGGGAAAATAGCAGATTTGTGTTTGTGGCGTCCTGCATTTTTTGGCGTGAAGCCAGAGATAGTAGTTAAAGGGGGAATGATTGCCTGGTCGCAAATGGGCGATGCCAATGCTAGTATTCCTACACCGCAACCTGTGCATATGCGTCCAATGTTTGGTAGTTTTGCAGGTGCGCGTCACGCTACTTCATTTACTTTTGTTTCGCAAGCAGCGTTAGAAAGAGAAATTCCCACTAAGTTGAGTTTGCAAAAGCAAGTTGTTGCAGTTTCGGGGACACGTCAATTGAGTAAGCGGGATATGAAGCTGAATGATGCGCTACCTCACATTGAAGTTGATTCGGAAACTTATGAAGTACGCGCTGATGGTGAGTTGCTGAGTTGCGAACCGGCGACGATTTTACCAATGGCACAAAGGTACTTTTTATTTTAATTTATGACCGAGCAACGCACCGATTACGATAGTCCTTGGAAAGAAGTTATTGAAAGCTTTTTTCCAAGCTTTTTAGAATATTTCTTTCTTGATGCCTACACTGTTATTGACTGGGAAAGAGACTATGAATTTCTCGATACTGAACTGCAACAGCTAGAACCTGATGCAGAAATTGGTAAGCGTCTAGTTGATAAAGTGGCGAAAGTTTGGCTGCTGGATGGGGAAGAAGCTTGGGTATTAATTCATGTGGAAGTTCAAGGGCAATATGACAGCAACTTTGCCGAAAGGATGTATACATATAATTACCGCTTGTTTGATCGTCATAAAAAGCAAGTTATTAGCTTGGCGGTTTTGGCAGACGAAGACACTAATTGGCGACCTTCAAGTTATAACTATCAACTTGGGGGATGTCGCGTCAGCTTAGAATTTCCTGTAGCGAAGCTTTTAGACTATGAGGCACAGTGGGAAAGCTTGGAACAAAGCACCAATCCCTTTAGTATAGTTGTGATGGCGCATCTGAGAACTAAAGCGACAAACCAGGGTAAGCTCATCTAATTTGGTATAAAGATAACTTGACAAAAGAAAGAGGATGAGGATAAAGGACCGTGTAAAAAATGGGCTTGACGACCAGGGCAAACGCATCTAAATTACTCTTGCTCGT
>JAESFM010000304.1_pt1 | contig 10967 bp, 13 predicted proteins | sample 9266171 | NCBI WGS metagenome assembly JAESFM01 (sample SAMN14505069, study PRJNA617099) | algae metagenome | isolation source: Hassallia sp. WJT32-NPBG1 and co-occurring heterotrophs from well developed... | place: USA: Mojave Desert, Joshua Tree National Park, California | collected 2006-06-22
CAAGACGCTATGTTATTCCAAATCAGTAGAAATGCTGAAATACTCAATTCGATTATTACTCCACTATCTAAAATTCTGGGATGTTCCAGTTCCGGAATGATTCATACCGCGATTATGCAACGCCGCTGAATCAAGGTATGAATTACTGAGGAACTGGAACATCCCAGAATTTGAGATAGTGAAGTAATAGTCGAATGGAGTGCCTCAGCATTTCTTCCGACGTGCGAATAACACAGAGTCTTATTAAATGCTGCGTGAGAAAAGAGGTATCTCAGGAAATCATTTTGGTGACAGACAATCTCTTCATCTCCTGTATCTCACATGAGTGAAAAACGCTGCCTATCGAGGGTAAGTTCTCGTGTTGAAAGCAACCCACTACGGACGACTCTTTCAAACTCAACAACCACAGGACTGCTCCAAAATGAAAAAATTAGAAGGAAAAGTTGCTCTTGTGACTGGCGGTACCAGCGGCATCGGTCTTGCCACTGCCAAGCGCTTTGTCGCCGAAGGAGCGTATGTCTTTATCACGGGTCGTCGTAAAACTGAACTTGATGCTGCCGTGAAAGCGATCGGTGAAAACGTCACGGGTGTTCAAAGCGATGTCTCCAATCTGGCAGACCTAGATCGCCTGTTCGCCACGATCAAGCAAGAGCAAGGACACCTCGATGTGCTCTTCGCCAATGCTGGCGGTGGAGGAATCGCCCCACTTGGAGCCATCACCGAAGAACATTTTGACAAAACGTTCAACACTAACGTCAAAGGTCTGCTGTTCACTGTGCAGAAGGCACTGCCTCTGTTACCAGAGGGCGCTTCTATCATTCTGAACGCCTCGACTGCTTCTACCGTAGGCACCCCAGCCTTCAGCGTTTACAGCGCTACTAAAGCTGCCGTGCGATCGTTTGCCCGTAATTGGACACTCGACCTCAAAGAGCGCAAGATCCGGGTTAACGCCATTAGTCCTGGCGTGGTTCCTACTCCTGGCTACAATCTCCTGGGACTGAGTGATGAGCAGGTACAAGAATTCGTGGATAGCCAAGCCAGCACCATCCCACTGGGTAGAGTAGGCACACCGGATGAGATTGCCAAAGCCGTTGTCTTTCTCGCTTGTGACGACAGCAGCTTTGTCAACGGTATCGAGCTGTTTGTCGATGGCGGTATGGCACAGATTTGAAGTGCCCTAAAAATACCCATCACCAAAACCGTTGAGGAGTTCGTTGTTATGAATGCAAATAACGGCATCATCAATCAGCCCAGCCCATATTCAGTAACCGAAACCATCGATCGCTTAAAAGTTATCCTTCAGGCAAAAGGCATCACCATTTTTGCCTGCATCGATCAACGAGCTGAAGCCAAAAAAGTTGGACTCAGCCTGCGTCCGACACAGTTATTGCTGTTTGGCAACCCTGAAGCCGGAACACCGCTCATGGTGGCAGAACCGACGATCGCTCTGGATTTACCCTTGAAAGTACTGGCATGGGAAGCCGCTGACGGCAAGGTGTGGCTGAGTTACAACGATCCTGATTACTTAAAACAGCGATTCTCTCTCTGTGATGAGTTGGTCAAAAACATCGCGGTCATTGCACCTTTAATCAATCAAGCACTCCAATAGATATCTTGCAAAAGTGGTGCAATGATAAATGATACAGTTAAAAATTTGCAAAAATCAACGTTCTACTTTGAACCATTGTAGTCTTCAGAAGATGTAGCTCTTTAGTGAAGACAAATCAGTTCATCTTTCATTGTACTATAAAATGACTTTTGTAAGAAGTCTATTGATACTGCTATGAGAAAAATGCCATGAAACTGACAAAGCAAAATCTCTCAGAACGTATTGATTATATTTACGACGCGATCGTGGTTGGTGGTGGAGCAGGTGGTTTGTCTGCCGGAATTTATCTGCAACGCTATCTTCTTTCCAGTTTAATTATCGATAAAGGCAAAGCCCGCTCTTTCTGGATGCAAGAACTGCACAACTATCTTGGATTACCGCCAGATACACCGGGGCGATCGCTCCTGCGACAAGGCAAGGAACACTACCTTACTCTAAATGGTGATATGCTCGATGCCTTTGTGGAAGAGATTGTGGATGAGGGAGAAACCTTTGCCGTAAAAGTCAAAATTGGTCGGCAAGACAGCTTCTATCAAACGTTTCATGCCAGATATCTGATTGCTGCCAGTGGCATTATTGATTACTTGCCTAATTTGGATAATATGCGAAACGTGTTTGACTATGCCGGGTACAACCTGCACGTTTGTTTAATCTGTGATGGCTACGAAATGGCTGACAAAAAAGTAGGCGTGTTTGCCAGCACTGCCAGCAACGCGGAGGTTGTTTTCCCTCTAGGTTGGTTTACACCTCATATTACCCTATTCACGCAAGGGATGTTTGAAGTCGGTGATGAGTTACGCCAGAAATTGCAAGAGAATGGTTATCAAATAATCGAAACGCCGATTCAACTATTCCTGGGCGAAGACCATCAGATGAATGGAGTGCAACTGGAAGATGGCACGGTAATTGCGCTAGAAGCTGGTCTGATCTCAATGGGATCGAAGTATCACGCCGATTATTTGGAAAAGTTTGATCTCGAAAAGCAGGGCGAAAACTTAGTCACCGATAAGATGGCGCGGACTTCCCATCCCCGTATTTTTGCGATTGGGGATCTTAAAGTCGGACTGAATCAAGTTCTAGTTGCCGCCGCAGATGGGGCATTAGCAGCTACCCAAATCTGGCGAGACTTGCGTCGCAGTCGTCCAATGGCTGGTAGTGGCTCAGAGATATTGAGCGGTCGTTAAATTAGCAGTCCGCGCCTCGTAGATTTTCAAAGCAGGTTTAATAAACAACTCATTCATTTTTTCGATATCCCATGTTGACTGTCGTAATTGAATGCAATCCAAAACTTTGGAGCTAAAGATGAAACTTATCTCTGTCAACGTTGGACTTCCGCGTGAAGTGACCTGGCTCGGTAAAACCGTTAGCACTGGAATTTTCAAAGAGCCAGTCAGCAAACGGGTGATGGTGCGATCGCTCAATTTAGACGGTGATAAGCAAGCTGATCTAACTGTTCATGGAGGATTAGACAAAGCCGTCTATGTATATCCGTTCGAGCATTACGATTACTGGCGAGGTGAATTGCCTGACACAGAACTGCCGCTAGGCATCTTTGGTGAAAATTTCACGATAACTGGGCTAACAGAAGAGGAGGTGAACATTGGGGATCGCTTTCGTATTGGCAATGTTCATCTGATGGTGACACAACCTCGCCTACCCTGCTACAAACTTGGGATTCGGTTTAGACGACCGGATATGGTTAAACGATTTCTTGCGAGTCGCCGAACCGGATTTTACTTTTGTGTTTTGCAAGAGGGCGAAGTCAGAGCCGGAGACACTCTAGAGTTGGTGAGCCGGGATGATAACAATATCACTGTTGCCGATATCACTCAACTTTATGTTCGTGAGCAAGACAATCCACAGTTACTTCACCGTGCTGCTCAACTTGAAGCCTTACCCAAAAGTTGGCGTGACTATTTCCAGCGGTAACGTGTTTTCATCTAAATTGAGTGCGCGATCAAGATTGCAACAGAACTATGCACCAACACTAACACTAATTTACGAATAAACAACTTGTTTACTTGGAGACGACAATGACAATCAACCAAAACGGACTTTTCGTTGAATCAGGTGGGGGTCATTCTTACTACTTTGGCCAAGACCTTTATACTTTCAAAGCAATTGGTGAAGAGACAGGTGAAGCTTACGCGCTTTGTGAGGTAATCGTTGCACCTGGTGGCGGTACTCCTCCCCATCGACACAGCCGAGAAAATGAATCGTTCTATGTGCAAGACGGAGAGATTGAATTTCAGCTTGACGATCGCATCCTTGTTGCAACGGCTGGAAACTTCCTCTATTCGCCTAAAGGTCAGCTTCATCGATTTACCAACACCACCTCTGTACCTGCCAAAATGTTGGTTTGGGTGACACCCGCAGGATTTGAGAAATTTATTGCCGAAGTGGGAAAGACGGTGAATGGTCAAATTACATCTGCCCCACCATTGAGTTCTGAAGACTTAGATAAAATCCTCACCACTGCACCTAAGTACGGCATCGAGATTATTCCCCCGCCTCCTGAGCAATGACAACACAAGGACTCACCTTAAAACTTCCAGGACTTACGCAAAGCAACGAGTTTTAGTTGTGGAAAATCGGTAAAAAGGTCTACTGACGACCGGAAAGACGTTGAGTTTAAGTACTATTGTTTATTGACAAATGGTATCCGACCTTAACCTCTCATGAATGGTGACCCATCCACTCACCCCAGAAAGGCACAAAAGCCTGTAATGCTTGTCAAGTCGCTTCGCTCCAATTCAAAATTCACGCATTCAAAATTCACGCATTCAAAAAAAAGACAATTAGTGGGGGCTTGTACCCACCACTAATTGAAGACCACTGAAATTAAAATTTGGCTGTGGGGGCTTGCACCCAAAATTAATTAATTAAAAATTATTTTCTTATTTCTTCATTTTTAATTTTGAATGCGTGAATTTTGAATTCAAAAAGGGTCAAGTAAGCCTTTCACCTTATCTTGCCATTCTAATTGACAGGTAGAATATTATTTGGAAATAACTGGAGAATTCTCAACTATGAACTTATTTGGCACTTTTGTTTCTGGCGAACATCCTACCGAAGGAACAGTTCAGATTGTAGTAGAGTCCGAGCAACGATTCGTTGAGTTGCAGCCAGACTTCAAAACTTCCGATCTTGGCCCTGACTTACGAGTAGTTCTCCATCGCCTTGAAGATGTTATTGGTTCTACCACTCCTCCAGATTTTCCGATTAAAGAGCAAGAGCTTTTCTTACTTGACCGCTTACAAAGCTTTACTGGAAAGCAACGTTACCCTATCCCATCCTGGCTAGATTTAGCAAATTATCAGTCTGTTGTTATTTGGTGTTATGCGTTCAACGCTACTTTCGGTGCTGCCAAACTTAATTAATAGAGGAATCAAAATGCTACACAAACACAACCTCAATCAGATTGTTAAGTTTCAAGAGAATACTGTTGTAGAGATACTTCACCCTCAACTCCCCCAGAATTGATCGTTGAAGTTAATAAACTTTGATAAAAAATAAAATGCTGATTACTGTTTTCGATATACAGTATCTCAGATTGGTACAGTTTAATCGCTGTTCAGTAACTATCAGTTCTTTGAAAAGGTGCAATATGACTATGAGTAATCTTTTGTGCTGGGTTAAAGGTTTAGGAGTGGTAATAGGTAGTGTAATAGCTTTTTCTGGAAACTCTGCTATTGCTAAAATTAGCCAGAATGTTACTTTTCCTAATAATGATCTGAATACATCTAAATCTAACTCTAGCACGGCGCTTGAAAAGCATAATATCTCAGAGGAAAATGCCCTAAAGGTTAATTACAGTATCGACCAAACTCAAATTCAAGATAAAAATACTGTAGAGAAGCAAAAAGATTATAACCTTACAAAAGTAATTCCAGATAAGAAAAATATTTTGCTAGCAGGTTGCGGCTTTCGCTGTTTTTAATGGAGGCTGGGAGTTGGTGTCTATACAAGCATTACTGCGTGTTATATACCGATGCGAAACGCCGCGATTTAATAGTTCGAGGATCATCAACTCACCCTCGTAAATTGGCGTTCGCGTAGCGTGTCCTAAAGGACAAGGTATTGGTAAACCGACAAGGAGTAATATTATGACTACATTTCGCACGATCGCGATCGATGGTTTAGATATCTTTTATCGAGAAGCTGGAGAGCGCGATAATCCAACTATTTTGCTGTTGCACGGCTTCCCGACCTCATCTCACATGTTTCGCAATCTGATACCTGCGCTTGCCGATCGCTTCCATCTGGTTGCACCGGATTATCCTGGGTACGGCAACAGTTCGATGCCAACCGTGGATGAGTTTGACTACACATTTGATCACCTGGCACAGATCGTGGAGAAATTTATTACTGCGATCGATCTCAAGAAGTACAGCCTTTACTTGATGGATTATGGTGCTCCCATTGGCTATCGGATTGCAGCTAAATATCCAGAGCGAGTGGAAGCGCTGATTGTCCAAAACGGGAATGCCTACGAGGAAGGCCTCGGCGATTTTTGGGGAACGTTCAAGGCGTACTGGCAAGACCCTTCTCCTGAGAATGTTAACAAGCTCAAATACCTTGTCACCCTAGAAGCAACGAAATGGCAATATACCAACGGTGTCCGCAATCTTGAAGCGATCAGCCCGGATACCTGGAACATGGATCAACTCTTCCTCGATCGCCCTGGTAATCAAGATATCCAATTGGCATTGTTTTACAACTACCAGTCCAATTTGCTGCTGTATCCGCAATGGCAAGCCTACTTTCGTCAGTATCAACCACCAACACTGGTGGTGTGGGGCAAAAACGACCAGGGCTTTATAGAACAAGGAGCCTATGCCTACAAACGCGACTTGCAGAACCTTGAGTTTCATCTACTCGATACCGGGCACTTTGCTCTGGAAGAAGATGGAGATGCGATCGCAACCTACATCCGTCAATTTCTCACGTCACGGCTGCAACCCATCTCTGCCTAATCAGTGCGAGGTTTAACCACTGGCTTGACAAGAATTGAACGCACTAAGTACCCATCTTCATAAAAAAGGGTTCGGAATTCCCTTGAGGAATAGCTCACTTCTGGGAGTTGTCAAATTGTAATTTCCGACCCCCATTAATGAAAAGTTGCATTAATGAAAGCATGATCGTGCCGCAGTTGCTTTATCTTCCTGGTGTCTATCAACCATGCTGATGGCACTGGCGATGGGCGTAAGCCTGGCGGCACCGCAGGACTCAGCCCCGCCGGGTACGGCGATCGCTTCATACTTGCATTCAGCAACGTTGTTTGATTTGGTCAAAGTCTAAATAGCAAATTATTAAAAAGGAAGGACATCATGACAACTCAAAATGTAACCATTCCAGCCTTGTCCGGGGGCAGTTTTAGCGCCTATCTAGCAGCACCCAGTACTCAGCCTCGTGCAGGAATTGTGCTGATTCAAGAAGTCCTTGGGGTCAATAATAATATGCGGCAGACTGCCGATGATTATGCTAAGGCAGGCTATTTGGTGATCGTGCCAGATTTATATTGGCGACTGGAACCCAGTGTGCAACTTGATCCTGAGAAGGAGGATGATTGGGCTAAAGCCTTGGAGCTATTCGCAGCGTTTGATGTGGATAGCGGCGTAGAAGACCTGAAGGCAACCCTGTCTTTTGTGCGGCAGTATCCCAGCAACACAGGCAAGGTCGGCAGTGTAGGGTTTTGTATGGGCGGTAAACTGGCATATTTTATGGCAACACGTACTGATGCAGATGCCAACGTTAGTTACTACGGTGTTGAGATTGACAAGAATTTAGCAGAGGCGACAAAGATTCAGAAACCGCTGATATTGCATATAGCTGGGAATGACGAGTATGTGTCCCCAAGTGCTCAAGCGACCATTCAGCAAGGACTGAAAGACAACCCCCTGGTAACAATCTATCGCTATGAAGGAGTAAATCACGGGTTTGGTCGCGTGGGTAGTTCCGCTTATCGCCAAGAAGCCGCAGAATTAGCGAGCGATCGCACGTTGGCATTCTTAAAACAGCATTTAGGGTAGCGGGACTTAAATGCGATTTGATGCACAAACAGCTGTCAACTTCAACAAATGTGAGGCAAAAGGTGACAAAGGTCTTAATTGTTTACGCAACAGATTACGGCAATACCGAGAAGATGGCAGAAGCGATCGCTTCTGGTGTGACATCAGTTCCAGGTACTGAAGTGGAGGTAAAGTTTGCTGAGGATGTTACTGAAGATGATGTAATCGCCAATAATGCTGTCATTGTTGGTTCCCCTGTACACATGGGAAGTCCAGATTGGCGCGTGAAAAAATTTATCGATCAGGTTTGTGGCCCTCTTTGGATTAAAGATAGCCTCATTGGCAAGGTGGGTGCTGTTTTTGCGACTGGTGGCGGTTACGGCAATACAGGTGGTGGCGCTGAACTAACCATGCTGGCGCTGTTAAATAACTTTGCTGAACTGGGAATGGTGATGGTACCTTTACCCAAAATCACACCAGGATATCCTCTTGGCGGTCTGCAATGGGGTCCCTATGGGCGTTCAGCAGGAGAAAATATGGAGCAGACAGGCGTTACTGAACAAAGGCTGGAAGCTGCCAAGTATCATGGTGCGAATGTAGCACGAGTGGCTGCTGCTTTAGCTGGCAAAGAATTGTTTGCCAAGTAAAAAAACTCAGGACTTACGCAACGTTTATATCTTTTTGCTTAACTTATGACTCATTTTGCCCTTATCTGTCCAGCAGGAACGGGTCACCTTAACCCGATGTTTGCATTAGGTGGTGAACTGAAACGGCGCGGTCATCGCGTTACTTTTATCGGAGTTCTCGATGCCCAAGCTACGACACTAGCAGCGGGATTGGAATTTCGGGCGATCGCAGAATCTGAGTATCCTTTGGGGGCGATGCCAAAACTTTTTGCACAAATGGGGGAACTGAGCGGACTTGATGCATTGCGCTATGGCTTCAGTGATTTCCAACAGTGGAATTCTGTGTTACTCAGAGATGCCCCAGGAGTGATCTGGGAGGCTGGTGTAGAAGCATTACTGATGGATCAAGTTATACCAGTGAGAGAGACTCTTGCAGAATTTCTGGACATGCCGTGGATTGAGGTATGCAATGCCTTGATCATTAATCCAGACGACACCATCCCGCCTTTTTTTACAACCTGGAGCTATAACCCAGCTTTGTGGGCGCGTCTACGCAATCTAGCCGCTTACCTTCTGTTTAGTCGCATTGCAGGACCAATCGAGAAGGTAAATGAACAGTATCGCCAACAGTGGAAGTTACCCTTGCACTCTAGTAGCAACGAGCGATTTTCCCCACTGGCGACTATCAGTCAACAGCCTGCTGAGTTTGAATTTCCGCGCCAAACATTGCCCGATTACTTCCATTTCACGGGACCGTACCATGACTCAACCGAGTGGGTATCCATCGATTTCCCCTATGAAAAGTTAACCGGGCAACCGCTGATTTACGCTTCTATGGGAACCATACAAAATCGTCAGCAAAAAGTTTTCCAGTGTATTGCTCAGGCATGTGTTGGGTTAGATGCCCAGTTGGTGATTTCTCTGGGAGGTTCCAGTAGCCCAGAATCCTGGCAAGGACTGCCGGGAAATCCCTTAGTTGTCAGCTATGCACCTCAACTGGAACTGCTCAAAAAAGCAACGCTCACCATCACTCATGCAGGCATGAATACCGCTCTAGGATGCCTCAGCAACGCGGTGCCGATGGTGGCGATTCCCATTGCCCATGAGCAGCCTGGAATTGCAGCGCGTATCGCTTGGACAGGGACAGGAGAGTTAGTTCCCTTATCCCGATTGAGTGTTCCTAGGTTGCGAGGCGCTATACAGCGGGTGCTGACCCAAGAGTCTTACAAAAAGAATGCAACCCGGCTACAAGAAGCCATTCGCCGAGCAGGTGGGGTTAGTCGAGCCGTTGATATTATCGAACAGGCTGTATCGACAGGGAAGCCTGTATTAGCTCAAGAGGGTATTTTGTCAACACAAAACAGCGGAAAATAACTTTTTTCTTGAACCGTTTCCGTTCACGTAATTGAAACGTGGAAATGGTGTTTGTTTATTTGGTGTTACCGCCTATCCAGCAGGCAACCAGTTACCAATTCCACCAGTTTTCAAGTTAATCATGCGAACAACAAAGCCCATTTTAGAGATTTCAACAATCCAGCAGAAATATAGAGGTGACAACAAGGATGATTTTTACATGGAAAAAAGTTCAAAGATTTTTGCTGTTACTACTCGCATTTAGTGTTGTCGTTATGGTATCGATGCATCCAGCATCAGCCATTTTTAAGGAATTACCCCAAGCGTCCAACTCTAAACCTTTGATCGTTCTTGTTCATGATACCTTTGCCGATGCTACGTCCTTTATCTCTCATCCAAGAGAGGTTGCCAACCTAATTGAAGCAGCAAGCTCTGCTGTGAAGTAATCCCAATCGCCGAATGAAATAACGTCAAATGCAAAGGAGATGGAAATGGACACCCAATACTACGACGACATTATTATCGGTGGCGGCAAAGCGGGTAAAACACTGGCACCTGCACTAGTCGCGGACGGACGCAAAACCGCTCTGGTGGAACGTAGCTTAAATATGATTGGTGGCTCGTGCCCTAATATTGCCTGCGTTCCCAGTAAAACGATGGTGGCAAGTGCAGAGGTGGCAAATACTGTACGAAACAGTGCTGCCTATGGCATTAAGACGACACCGCCAACGGTTGATATGGCGGCAGTGATTGGGCGCAAACGATCGCTCGTGCAGCTACTGCGACCAATAAATTTTAACAACTTGCACACCTCATTGAAGGATGATCTGATCATTGGTGCCGCTCGCTTTGTGGCACCTAAAACGATTGAAGTGGCAACAGATGAGGGAACGACTCGCTTACTCACCGCAGAACGATTGTTTATCAATACAGGCACGCGACCGTTGATTCCATCGGTACCGGGACTCAAAGAAGCTGGGTTTTTGACCAGCGAGTCGATCATGGAGCTAGAACAGTTGCCGGAGCATCTGATCGTGCTTGGGAGTGGCTACATTGGGTTGGAGTTTGCCCAAATGTTTCAGCGCTTTGGCTCTCGCGTCACTGTCATTGGGCAGAGTAAGCAAATCCTATCACAGCACGATCCAGATATTGCGATCGCCGTTCAAACACTCTTAGAACGAGATGGCATTGAATTCTTGCTGAAGGCGAAGGTATTAAGGGTGGATCGCTCTGGCAATGCAACTACTCCCTTCCCACTCTAAGATTACCTAACTAGACCATAAATATGTTGAATTGTATTCTGAATTTGTTTTGGGGTTTGAAGTTGTGAGCCTTGAAAATAGGTTTCCAGCTTTTCCCGAACCTGTT
>JAESFM010000305.1_pt1 | contig 10954 bp, 19 predicted proteins | sample 9266171 | NCBI WGS metagenome assembly JAESFM01 (sample SAMN14505069, study PRJNA617099) | algae metagenome | isolation source: Hassallia sp. WJT32-NPBG1 and co-occurring heterotrophs from well developed... | place: USA: Mojave Desert, Joshua Tree National Park, California | collected 2006-06-22
AAATATCCTCAAACAATTTCCATTCAAGGTCGTTTAATCCTTCAAAACGTCCAGCCATTTAGCCATACACCCCTCATGTACAAGCTATAGATTACCATCTTTTAGACATTAGTGGGATAGGTTCATTGTTTGTGATTCGGTTTGCGACTCAGTTACCAACTTCCAAATGTCTTATATACCCAGTAAGTTCCAAGTTTTACAAAATGTAAATACTACATCTATTAGTTTTATTTAAAACTAACAATTCACTATTGTTACTTAGCTTTACTGAGGAAATTGTGATTTTTAGTTACAAGCCAACCTCTGCCACCGCATCACTACTGCATTACTGCACTAATAAGAAATATTAGAATTCTGTAAGCTCAACTTTACGACCATCAGGGTCTGTTAACACTATTCGACGACCCCACGGGGTTGACTGGATAGTGGGTAATACGGTATATCCAATTTCTTGAAGTTTAATAAGTACAGCATCGATGTTAGCAACTTTAAACCCCAGCATCGTTGCACCACTTTGTACTGGGCTTATTGCAGACCCATCGCTGCCTGGATAAATTTCGATTGTACTTGTACCTAACGTACAGGCATAATGAATCACCCCTTGACCGTGACGTTCTTGGTCGAACTCTAGCCCGAAAGCGGTGTAGAATAACAGAGTTTTTGGTACATCAGCAGTTCTTAAAACTACCAAACTTAGCTCAAGCTGAGACATTGCTTATGTTTAAAAAAACCTAAACTAAAGGAGAACCGAGGGAACCTTAATTATGTTTCATTCTCATGTTGTATGGATTACTTCAGTTGCTGTTGCAATTTTGAGTCTTGGGCTGGGTAATGCAAAAGCGAAGGCGCAGACACAATACCCATTTGAAGCCATTTACAACTCGGAAACTATCCTTGAACCCATTACGGCAAACATTTTAAAAATAACCAATATAGGCGAAAGTGCCAATGCGCCATACGGTCTAACTAGACTTGTGAATATCAGTTATGGCAATCTCAACAGTAATACAGGTGTGATTACAATTGATCCAGATCCAACAACGTTTGGGCTGGAAAACTTTGGGCTTGGCAATATTACAATTTTTGGTCAAGGAGAAGATAGGCTATTTGGAACCACCAGGGGTACTGCTACACTTGACTTCCAAAATCTTGTAGGCACGGTTTCTAATACTATAAATATCACTGGTGGTAATGGTAGATTCAGCGGTGCTATTGGCACACTGATCTTGTCTGAGAATCTTACACTTAATCCAGACCCAACTGCGCCCGTAAGAGGTCGTCCTTTAATCAAAGGTTCGTTTCAAACGTTCCAAACAGTTCCAGAACCGAGAAATATCGCTGCAATCTTTAGCATAGGCGCAATTGGAGTTGGTTTCCTACTGCGCCAGCGTCAAGTTGGAGTTGCTGATTAATCGACGTTTGAAGCGATCGCACCACACCACTCATCAACTAAAATCATGCTTGTTGGATTAACAAGCACGAACTGTGGAACCTCACCAACTTGACCTATTCTCAAATCTTTCACTCTTCCCGCTACCCAGAGCAAAGACGTTGGTGATGAGTGCTGATGCTCTACTACAATGGAAATCTCAGATTTTTGACTACCAGCAGCGCACCACAGAAAGTGTGCCACCACAGCAAACAGCGTTATTCGATATTGCACCCAAACACTGCGACCCCGACCGGATTGATCCGCTCACACTGCAACTGCAATCAATGTCCTTTTACCGAATGCCAGCTTCTTGTCCAGGGGAAGCGTGTTTGTACTTTGTTGTTGACTCTGCTGCTTCCTTAGTGCTGTATGTCGGCGAAACTTGCCGCTCTAACAAGCGCTGGAAAGGGATACACGATTGTAAAAATTACATCGATAGTTACCAAAGCTTGCATTGTCAGTATGGGCTGAAGACAGCAGTTAATATCGCGTTTTGGTGGGATACGCCGGTGCAGACTAGACCAAGGCAACAGTTAGAGCAGGCGCTGATTCAAAAATGGAAGTCACCGTTCAATAAAGAATGCTGGCAGCGATGGGGACAACCGTTTGGGTAGTTATAGTAAATATTTACACAACGCGGGTGAGAAGTTCTAAGTTATGCCCGTCAGGGTCATAAAAATAGAAACCACGTCCCCCTTTCCTATGGTTAATTTGACCTTTATTTTGATGCATCGGGTCGCTACTATATTCGATACCTTTCTCTTTAACCCGTGCAAATATTGCATCAAATTCCTCATCGCTGACGTGAAATGCATAGTGATGCGACTCAAATGCTTCGCTGTCAGCAAAGTCCAAAGTTAACGCAGGACTTACGCGTACAGCAGCTCCCGTGACCAACATCAGGCTCAACCTTTAAACCAAAAATGTCTGCAAAAAACTGTGCCGATGCTTCTTTATCGCGTGCGGGTACAATGGTGTGATTTAAAACAATAGTCATGACACACCTCTAAAAAAAACTTATGGGTGTTATTTCCAGCATGACTCTTTAAATCTTCTATTGCCATCTTCCTAAGGGAAGCGATGCCTGCGGTTCTTGCTAGCCTACGCTTTTCAACACGCGAAAATTGGCAGCGATGGGGACAGCCATTTGGGTAGTGTTTTGTAACATTTTTATCCGTGAGTCCGGCGTATGATTTTATCTTGTGGTTGCAGTACTTGTGGGATTAGGGTAGCTGCAATCCACTGATTGATAAAAATCTTTCCTCCGAATCAAGTAGGTGTTGTGGCACTTAGTTTAAATTGAAGAAGCTTTAAAACAGTGACCAGTGACCAGTTACCAGTTACCAAGTTACCCATGTGGATTTAAACCCCACAACTAACAATCCACTTGGCGCGTTGTGGGGGACTCCATCTCCCAAGGATCTATATACTCATAACTGGTAACTGGTCACTGCTAACTGGTAACTGTGTTGAATAGGTAAAGTAGTTTGAGTGTAGTATATATGGAAAAGCGTAAACTTGGGCGCTCTGAACTAGAAGTATCACCAGTGTGTTTTGGTGGCAACGTCTTTGGATGGACGATTGATGAAGCCACTTCATTTGAAATTTTAGACGCCTTTGTTGCAGCAGGAGGCAACTTCATTGATACTGCTGACGTTTATTATAGATGGGTTGAGGGCAATGAGGGCGGAGAATCCGAGACGATTCTGGGGAAATGGATGAAGCAGCGCCGTAACCGTGATAAGGTGATCATCGCAACCAAGGTTGGTAATGATATGGGTCCGGGGGGCAAAGGGCTTTCTCGCAAACACATTCAACAAGCTGTTGAAGACTCATTGCAAAGGTTACAAACGGATTACATCGATTTATATCAATCACATATCGATGATGAAAGTACTTCACTTGAGGAAACCCTCGAAACTTATGCAGAGTTACTCCGTCAGGGAAAAGTGCGTGCAATTGGAGCTTCAAATTATAGTGCAGATCGTCTTGTAAGGGCATTGCAAATCAGCGAACAGCATGGGTATCCCCGTTATGAGAGTCTTCAACCCCTTTACAACTTGTATGACCGAGCCGACTATGAGCAAGACCTTGAACCACTTTGCATTGAACAGGAAATTGGCGTCATTAGCTATTTCTCTCTCGCCAGTGGTTTTCTTTCCGGGAAATACCGAGAGGAGAAAGATTTATCCAATAGTTCCCGTGCTGGTTATGTAAAGAAATATTTAAACGCTCGTGGCACGCGAATTTTAGAGGCAATTGATGAGGTGGCAAAAACTTATAATACCACTCCCACCCAAATTTCACTCTCCTGGCTCATTCAGCGTCCTAGCATCACCGCTCCCATTGTTAGTGCAACAAAGCTTGAGCAACTCAACGATATCATCTCTTCTGTTAATATAAAGCTCGACCAAGATGCTATTAGCCTTCTAAATCTTGCCAGTTCCTCAAACACCTAGTACCGCATTTTGATGGAATTTTTATTTCCTCTCTACGATACGCGATGGCGCGAAAACTTGTAAAAGTTGAAGTTACAGTGCCACGTTCAGATGTTCTGGCAATTTGGCTTCCCTTCTCTCTGAATTACAGTTTAAATAAGATATCAAGAGAACAGAACAGCCAACAAATCGCCTAAGTTGACCTAACGCTGTAGAATAACTCTTCAAGCAACGAAAAGCTCTCGGTCATCGCAACTCTTGGAGACGCTGCGCGAACACCACAACTGGCTAGTAATGTACTAGAAAATAAATATAGTAAATGTGCGATGGCGTACCCGCGTGCCGCCGCAGGGCAACTACCGTCCTGATTTCCAAGTCCGTAGTTTGGTTAGTGCAGGTTTAGAAGGTGTGGACAAATTGAGTCGGTATTGGAACATTGGGACATAGGAACCATTACCCTCGCGGACAGTAACAAGAAAGGCTGTTTTATTGCGTGGGTCTTTGTCGATTTTATCGATGTAACCAGACTGTATTTGTTGTATATTTAAAGGTTTTGCTTGTTTAAATCCTGGTTGTGAAATACAAACAATAGTACTTCCATCTTGATACCTACCTGAGTAAAACCAATATGTTTGCCCTTTGGTTTGAAATTCGGATTTATAGAAAATAGTAACCCTGTCAAATTCATTTAATTGCTGATTTTGTTTACAGTTATTGTCAATGTATATTTCTTGAGCAATAGTTGGAGGACTGGAGAATAAACCCAGTATTAAACTGAGAGTAAGTCCAGAGAAGAGTGTTGTTTTAGACATAAATTTATTAATCAAAAGTTTCCTCGCTTGAATGATAAGCGATCGCTCTCTTTTCCTCTAAGAATTTGGTGGTGGCGATGTCTACTTTAAGGGGCTGCGCCTTCGCTCACTTTTCAAGAGAACCATCGCAACTATCACCCCACACTGCCATGAACTCTTCCCACTCCTGATCAGTCTCTGGCGCTTTGTCTTGTGTCAGTCCCACTATTCGCGCTAGCTTCCGAGCTTGGTCTATGCTCTCGCCAAGCTCTATCAACTGGTGTTCTAGATTAGGGTCATAGCCTTGGGCTGCTAGTTGGGCATACTCGGTATCGGTTATGCCGAGGTTGTAAATGTTGATCATGGTTGGGGTGGGCGATCGCCTGGGGTTTCCTCTAAGAATAAAGGCGATCGCACCTACTAATTAAACTACTTTACCTAATACTGTCTCCAAATGGCTGGTAAATTCAACAGGAGCAATTGCTTAATTTCCTCTCTTGATTGGGGGGCGCGTAGCTTGCCGCCGTAGGCAGTAGGCATCGCCTAACACCTAAAATACTGCTATGGTCAATCACTACCAGATTGCCTTATAGGAAAAGTTAGATTGAATATGAATGAGACTTTAGCAGCCACACTAGGGGAATTACAAGCACAAATATATTGGTTACATGATGCTGAAGACTTTACAGAATTGGCATCAGCAGCAGCTACTATATATATGAAACTTGGTTATACTCAACAGCAGGCAGAAACGGCAGGGAATTTAATTAGTCAGGCTTATCAATTATCTGATGATGCTGTTTTCGCCCAAAAAGCAGGTAATTTTGACAAAGAAATGCAGTTTTATCATCAAGTTAAAGATAAATTAACCCAAGTAGAAACTACATTAGATTATCAAACCAGTATCGCCATACATCAAATGAAATGGTGGATGTATTTTCGTCATAAACAAAAATTACAAACTATTATTCACTTATTTTTACAACATTTTCAAGCGGTAGGGTTGATTAACTTACTTACTGCTCTTAAACTTACATATTTTCTAATGGAAATAGGCAGAGTTCACAAATCGCGTGACATCGAAACCACCAAACATAATACTATAAAATACTGGACAGAATTATTGAAAATCAAACCGCCACAATATCCTTATCTTGGTTAAAATGCCGATTTTTAGGCTTGGGCGCGATTGCTTGCCCTTTTCCTCTAAGAATTGGGAGAGCGATCGCTTTCCTCACTTGAATGAAGGATAAACACAATCAAATTACTGCCACTTTACCTAATACTGTCTTCAGACGGCTGGTAAATTCTGAAGAGCGATGCCTGCGCTTCTTGCTAGCCCACGCAAGTGGGAGTGTCAAAATTACCTATCTTAAAAAAGATTTAAAAATTCGGTAACGACTTCTAAAGGATGGTTATAACACTCACTGGCATTAAATCTAACAGTCCGAATACCATCACGCAACAAGACCCTATCCCTTCTGTAGTCTCTAGTTTTTTGTGATGCTTGCTGATGATGTTCTCCATCAACTTCCAAAATCATACACTTTTGCTTATAGAAAACTAAAAAATCTATTTCTACTCTTTCTTTTAACCCATTTTCAAGATGAGAAATTGGTAAGTCATTTAAATCCATAAAAGCACGATTATTAGCAAAAAATAAAACACGTTGATTGTATAAAGCGTGTGCTATTCTCACTTCTGTTTTTGACCTAAAATTTAAACCACCCCATTGATGAGGAGCATTAGTATCATTGTTTGAACTTTTACATTTAACAGAAGATATTTCAATTTTTATACTATTTAAAATATCTTGTTTAGAATCTTCGTTAAAAAACAATATCCACCAATGTTCTGTTGCATGTCCATTACGTTGGTCGGCGTATGCTAAATGTAAATTAGGAGCTAGTTCTTTATAAAATCCTGGTTTATTTCTTATAGATAACCAGTCATTAATACTTTTCCTAGTCAAACTTTGGTTTGAGTAAACTTTTAAAATGTAGCTAATCAAAGAAGAAGTTCGTAATTCTATAAAATAGCGTAGACTAGAGCTTTTTAATACAATTGCGCTTTCTTCAAGGTTATGCTCGTCTCCTGATGGACTAAATTTTGCTCCCGTTGTTTGTGTTTGTGCTTGAACATTCATATTATTGTGCGCTCTATCCTCTCAATTCATGTACACGTTGCCATTCCTGCTGTGTAATTTTGTAATTTGTAGCGTTCGGCTGACGAATTACAATCAAATTTTTTAACACAGGGTCAAGCTTGAGGTCTTCGCGTAGCAGTGGCAATTCTCGCAGCTTGCTGGTAAAGCGAATTTTGGCGCAAGGTTTAACACCAACGCGACTGGTATCAATCCAATAGCCAATATCAGGGGGGTTAGTGATAATTTTAGGGGACTCGATAATCTCTGCGATCGCATAAATCCCTGCCTTATCCCCAGATTTCCAAATCAGTACCCCATCACCAGGAGCCATATCATTTGCATAGCGCGTTGTAAGCCAAGGCATCTGCTCAAAGTCGCGAATGCCGTCTATAATGCGGTAATACTTCGGGTTGCCTTGAAACAGCCAGTATGCCATTGTTGTTTGGTAGATTTCCTCTAAGAATTTGGTGGGCTGGGCGATCGCACTTAGTACAAAAAAGTGCTATCGCTCTCCTGACCCAGGAAAAGTATATTTGGAGCCAGGAGTCTCGCGCAACACAATCTGCTTGGGTGCTGAACTTAATTTTTGGGAAGTAAGTTGATATTTTTTTCCATCAAATTTGAACACCCTCCAAGCTACCTCTCTTGGCTCATAAGTAAATACGGGAGCAGCAATATTAATCCAACCCTTACTGCGATTTGCAAGTAAGGGCTATTTATAGAAGTTCTGTATAAGTCGCTGTTCTAATAAGGACTACACCGCCTAGATGGGGAATTCCAGAAACAAGAGTGCCATTGTGCTGTTATCCCTCGCTTTGAAACGGCGATCGCTTGTAGTGATGTAAACCCATGCGTGAATTTGCTCTCTGTAAGGCTGTAATGTTCTACGGTCTGCTGGATCGGCAAGCCCTTCAAAGTGTGAAATTGTAGTCATATTTAATCATTAACCAAAAAATGGTTATCTAGCGAGTGAGAAAATTAGTTTACAGCCAAATTCGACCACATAAACTTTTGTTAATTCATACTTTTCAGCATTTTCATCAAACAGGCAGTTAACTGTTTTAACTTCCTCTCTGCCCGAATTGCAGTATTTAAATGTCCCTGTTATCTTTCTTGCTTTCATAATACAAGCGAGGAAACCTAAAGTAGTGAGTGTTAGCACAGTCCACCGTAGACATCATTTAAGATTAATCGTTATTTAAATCTACTTTCATAAATCCGGTCTTTTTCACCGTTGGACGAGACTTGTACAAGTTTTATCTTAATACCAGCATCCTCTAAGGCTCTTGCTGCTTCAAAAGCATAGGCTCGGCATGAATAAAAACCATGCATTTTCCATTTAAATAAGCGGCGGATATAAAGCCGCACAATATAAGAATCTTTCATATTTTCTTAGAGGATAGAAATAGTGTAGTAAGCGATCGCACCCATAAACTAACTATTTACGCTTGACGACAGCAGCATTGTCCAGAAAAAGAACCAGATAAACATTTGGGACAACCACTAAGCCCAAAAAACACATAAAAATCAAAATCAGAAATATTAAGTCAATCGAATCATCCGCAGGTCGTCTCATAATTTTTCTTAGAGGAAAAGTTGAACACCAAAGTAAGAGGTGATCGCACTTACCAATAATTACAGCAATTAATAAAGCGATGTCTTACTCTAAGGGCTTGCGCCAACGCACCCTATTACTATTGCTTAACTTCAGTTCTGACAGCTTCCGGGGAATTACGAGAAGACAGAAAATAAGAAGCCCCTAACAGCGCGCTGTTTGTTGCATTTTCAAGTGCGGCTGCGATCGCCTTAAGGCGGGCGGGTACGCCATCGCACCTTTCCTTCAACTCCCCGAATCTATCTACTTCCGAGAAAGCCTTCTCTGCCGCTTCAGGTGTGTAATAAATCTTGCGCTCACCAAACACCGCACCAAAGCGCACTAATCACTCTAAACTGCCTTTACTTGAGCCTCGGTGTAAAATACTACGCTTAGTACAATCCTGGGTGCTGACGACTAAGTGAACTGTGGTTTTAGTCATGGCGCGGGTGTTGCAACGGTAGTGTGCTGCTTTAACTATGGGATTATACAAGGCGCGAACGACATCACACTTGATGCCCACGATCGCTCACCTCACTTTCTCTTGGAACAACCTCAAACAATATGCCCATATCGCACCCAAAAAAGTCACACAGGACGGCTAGGGTATCAGCATCGTAGCGCTTTGCGGTGTTCTCGCATAGTCCTCTGATGGCTGCACTAGTCAGTCCTGTAGTAGTTGCCAATGCCGATCTCGTCATACCTTGAGCATCGATTAAATCTTGTAAGCGGCAACGAATTTTGACCCTGGACTGCTGCACAGCTTTTCTTTCATGTCTTTTAGTAAATTTGGGTGGAACGGTAGGATTCATTCTTTAAGTTGTCACATACACATCCTTCGTTTCTATTGTCGATTACTAATTTAGTTCTTTTATCGATTAAACGTTTTAACGATTAATCGATTAGTATATATAATTGTGAGATAACAAAGGCGATCGCATGGGTTCTTGCCGGAACCAGTGCGATCGCCTTCATGTAGTAAACCCCCCATATCGGGAGATAAAAACAATGATGACACAATCACAAATTCTCTGCGATTCGCTTGCGATCGCGCAATTGGAACTTGAGCAGTACATAGCTCAACAATCGAATTCGGGTGCTGCCTCTGAAGGTGGAAATTATGAAGTACAAAATACGATTCGAGCTTTTTTATCCAGCACCGATGATCCAAATGCACCCGAATTGAGCGAAACTAACCCCCAGACAATTCCATGCAGAGAACCGCTCAGACACTTGCTGATTGGTACACCCAAAGCCATGATAAGTACTATCCATTACTTAAAAGTTGTTGGCTATGCAGAAGTTAGTGATTGGAGCAGACCGCAGCCGACTACCAACCCAGGTGAGGTGATAAGTATTCTCGACCGCATAATTTTGGTGCAGTAAAAAACATGACTGTTTGTGGCAAGCTGTAATCGCCGAACACCCCCAACCTGATTGGGGGTTATTTTGTGCCATCCAACATAAGCAACCCTGATTACATGCATCCACTATTATTTGTCAAGGTGTCTTGATTGTTTGTAACAATATCGTTATATTTATTTACATAAAGTAACGAGCTTCAAAAAAAACTATGTATACCACCATTAACGAAGACGGCATTTTAAATAACTATGCAAATGAACCCCAGATGTACTATGCAGAGTACCCAGCAATTTGGGAACAACGCAAATACGTTGTACAGGGCGTTTTTGCCGCAATGATAGTCACCACTCTAGTTTTGGTGGGCTTGAGCGTTAGCTAAAGTTTTTTGATTTTGGTATCGGTATCTCATTGACATTTAGACTTCTCCTAATTACCTCGGTTGCTTTCACCGGGGTTTTTTGTCGTTGATGAATGGGACGATCGCATCCCAACAATAAGACCCGTCCGGTGCGATCGCACAGGTTCTCAACTAACAATTTTCAAGCGAGGAAAGGATGATCTAGTGTGCGATGCCGCTATTCTTAGAGGATAAAAATGGCAAAACTTAAAAAACAACCAGAGCGTGAACCTCGAAAAATTAAAGCGAACAGTGCGATCGTCTAATATTTGAAAAACTACTATATTTAGCTAACAGGAGATAAATTAAATGGCACATTCTGATGCTGTTCCTCTTGTTGAAAATTTACTGGTTGATTTAGCCGCAACTCTGACGAATGAAGATGAAATAATCACGGGTTTGATTGCTGATACAAACAGTTTCGGTTGGGACTTGGAAAATTTTGATATCTAAAAGCTTGGTTCAAAGGTCAGGGTAAATTAGAGTTTACTGTTAAGCTTTATTTAAGTGGAGAGCAAGACGAGGATAAACCTTGGTCAGGTTCTAGAATTGAAGCCGACATTAAAGGTAAAGCATCAACTAAAACAGAAAACAACAATGTTTGGGAAATTACAGAGTACGAAATAGTGAAAGCCGATTATACAGACTTTTAATGCACCACCACCACGGGAGCATCTCACCTTTGCAAAAACATCAGGCAGCAAGCTGGCCGTTGAGATAAGCACATCTAAGCTGTAGCATCCGAGGCACATTTTCTAATTTCCACTGTGCGCCAGAAATTTTTAAACGTT
>JAESFM010000306.1_pt1 | contig 10915 bp, 14 predicted proteins | sample 9266171 | NCBI WGS metagenome assembly JAESFM01 (sample SAMN14505069, study PRJNA617099) | algae metagenome | isolation source: Hassallia sp. WJT32-NPBG1 and co-occurring heterotrophs from well developed... | place: USA: Mojave Desert, Joshua Tree National Park, California | collected 2006-06-22
CAGTTTAACTTGGCTAACCGCTTTTTCCTTTCATGTACGTTTCAACTCATCTCATCGTGTAATTTTTTTGTTACGTAATTCTATAGGCTTTATATTCTGATCGCTCGCCTTTAGTCTAAACTCCAGTTAGAAGACATCTGCGAAAAAATAGTTGAGGTGTTGGGTAATGATGCTGAATTATTAGAGTCAGTGGAAATATTAAGCGAAACTGACTATCAACAACTTCCAGAAAAAGCGATTCTACGCTTGGGTATCCAACTCCATCAGAAGAATGTCCTGGTGCGGATGACTCTGCGAAGTTTGCATTCGTCAATTACTAATCAAAAAGCTAATATCTTACGCGATTTGGTTTATCAGCGAATTCATCAGGGTGAATAAAAAAAGTGGGCAGCTCTCTCGTTCCCAGGTTCCACCTGGGAATGCCTACAAGGAGGCTCTGCCTCCGTGTATGCTAGTAGTCTGTCAAACTCATTTTGGCGGTTAGAGAGACGCGATAAATCGCCGTCTCTACAGAAAATCTATCCGTCAATTAGTCCTTAACGCACTACTAAAGACAGAGCCTCTAAAAATCCGTTCCCTGGAACCTGGGAACGAGTGAAACTCCTAGCTTTTAACTTTCTCCACTCCTCGCATCGCCAAAAGCGCTGTCCCATATGCAGCTTCGGTATTATCAGAACGCACTACCGGAACCTGTAAATACCGTTTCCTAATCGCTGTCCAAGTATTATTTGCAGAACCACCCCCCGCAGTATAAACACGGCTTAATTTATCTGCCCCAAGCTGCTGTAATAATTCATACCCCCGCGCCTCTATCCGTGCCATACTTTGCAACAAGCCGTGTAAAAATTCCACAGGATTATCTGGACGCGGTTCTAATCGCGGTTGTAAATTGGGGTCATTAATCGGAAAGCGATCGCCTGGTTTCAACAAGGGATAATAATCCAACTCGCTTGGTTTGCTTACATCAATCTCACGACTGTATCTTTCTAACTCAGCATCCGTAAAAAATTGCCGCAACACTGCACCCCCAGTATTGGAAGCACCCCCAACAAGCCACAAATCGCCTAAACGATGGCTGTAAATTCCATACCTTGCATCTTCAACGCGAGTACGACTCAACAGCTTTAAGACCAGTGTCGAACCCAGAGAAGTCACCGCTTCACCTGGTAATTTTGCACCACTGGCGATAAAAGCGGCAATACTATCAGTTGTACCAGCACACACTAAGCAATATGAAGGCAAGCCAAATTTAGCTGCAATTTCTGGAAGTAATTGAGCGATCGCACTTCCGGGAGTTACTACTTTTGGTAGATGAATTGGTATTTGCAGTTCTTCTAACCATTCTGGGTATCGCAAATTTTCCACGTCATAACCCAACTTCAAAGCGTTGTGGTAATCACTTACACCCAATTCCCCATGCAAGAGAAACGCCAGCCAATCTGCTTGATGCATAAAATATCTAGCTTCGGCGAAAGATGGTTGTAAGGACATCCACAAAAGCTTTACCAAACTAGAAGTAGCGCTTAATACGGTGTTATTTGCGGGCGCGACGTTCCGCAAGCGTTCCAGCATGACTGCACCCCGCGCATCATTGTACAACAGCGGTGCATCTACGGGCTTTCCAGCGGCATCGCACAGCAAGACAGTGGAAGAAGTTCCATTGATAGCGATCGCCTTGATTTTGAGGCGTAATTCGCCGGGGATTTGTTCTAACAAGGTAAACAAAGCCGTTTGCCAGCAACTTGTCTTACCTTGATTTGACATTTCCCAAGGATACCGCACCTCTGTTTGCATATTTCCTTCACGGTCAATCACCACACCCCTTGCGCCAGAAGTCCCAAAATCTATACCCAGATAAAACATAGATTAATAATTTTTTCTAAAAAAACTTGACAAATAACCAATGCCTAATAAACCATGCCCAATGACTACTTTTTGTAACAAGTTATTCCCCAATCTTGGCAAAACAGGGAAAAGTAGTAAACGAACCGATCAAAATTTATTGAGATTTGGAGGATTCGATCTTATGCATATATCAGATACTCAAGTCTACATAGCTCTTGTTGTAGCGCTGATTCCAGGAATTCTGGCTTGGCGTTTATCAACAGAACTTTACAAATCCTAAGCTGCCTGATATTAGGACTGTAAATTAGGGATTAGGAAAAAATCCATACATTTTTAATCACTAATGCCCGATTGCCAGTCCTCCCATCTGCCATAGCAGGCAAAGTATCAAATAGCTGATAATCCTGGCAGTACGAAACCAGTTTCCATCTTGCGGCTTGATACCGTGGATTGTTGGCAACTGAGTGCTTACGTCTGCCAGGTTTATTTTTTAACAATTAGCACACGTGTAGCAATCTCGGAAAAATGAAGTAATATGACAGCTAAATCAAACCGTAATTAATCTTGGTCAGATTTATACGGTTAGTTTTTCCGATAGGCGAGGTTATTTTTAATACTATGAACGCATTTGAACACTCCAGACCCCCGCTAGAACCTATACAAAAACGTCGGGTTGCTCCAAGACCACGACGACATCTAAGACAACGCTCTTATCAGGTGATGGCACTGGAAACGACGGTGAAGATAGGGGTTAATGTTGTCATTTCAGTCACCGCAGTATCTGCCTTGGTACAACTTTTGCCTTATCACTGGTTACAACAAGACAAATTAAGAGAAATTGGCACGGAAGTCAAGTTGATGGAAGCACGAGTCAACACTTTAAACAGACAATTTAGTCGTAACTTCGATCCGCGCGAAAGTAAAAGTATTATGCAACAACAATCTTATCGATTTGACCCCACCCAGCGTCAGGTCGTGATTATGAATAAAGATGGCTCAGAAGTTGAACAACCATCTGCTCGCTAATAATCAACAGCTAATAGTTAATAGCTGTTGGTTTTAAAACTATATAGTTATGATTTATTAGCTGTTAGGTAAATATTTTTGCTTTTTTATAATTAAAAATTATTTCGACAATTAGCTCATTTTTTTATTACCTGGATCACATCAAGCTATTTTTCCTTCCTCAACATAAGACAGATCAAGTATAAAATTCGCAGCTTACCCAATCAAGATAGTTAATAATTTGCCAGTTCTGGATGAACATTTGCGCGTACCCGGTTGTGAATTATTTTTGATGGGTGGGTTAGCAGCTTTACAAGTCGGACCAACAGCGCGGAATTTATCTGGCGCAAGAATGGCAAGTGAAAAGATTGTGCCTGCAATTGTTAAACCAAGTCTGGCACTTTCACACCCTATAAGTGCTTGATTTTATCGCCTTAAAATGATTATCATTATTAAATGCTGCCAATAATCACCGTCGTCGCTGGTCCAGTTGGCTGTGGCAAAACTACTTGGATTTCCCAACAGCTGGCTTTAAGAGAGAAGATTCGCGTTAACGATGAAAATGTATTATATTTTAGCCCTGGTACTGCGACTGTTCCCATTGACCAGACGCGCATCGCTGCTCAATTTCTTAGGATTAAAGTCTTCAGTGACACTCAAGAAACTGAGTTTGTCAACCAACTCGCTTCTTCGGATGCTGTTTACATAGAATTGGGATTTTACTTGGAATTAAGCACAGTAGCCCAAGTATTAAATAATTTACCGTATCGAGCGATCGCTATCCTACCACCACACCTCAAAGATTCTGAGTGGCACTCCTGGACAAACGAAATTATACCAAGAGCAAATGCTCAAACTAGTTTTGCACAAGCCCAATTTTGGCGGGCATCCAGCACTGGTTAAGTCATTGAGGAAAACAGCCTGGAAGATTTTTGGTATTAAATAACACAGAAGGCTTATGGGAAAGTCACCCGCGCTAAAGGAATTTTTAATGTTGATGATGGACGATTCAAATGGGCAATTTTAAGTGTAATTGAAGGTAATTTAGCGGCTTATGAAGCTGTTTTGGCAGATATTAAACGTCAAAGCCGCTTGATAGAAGCATTGTATATTTTTGGTGATTTAGTCGGACCAACACAACAATTTGAAGAGTTGGTGGAACGTGTCCGTAAACCTTTCAGGGGAGAGTTAGAACCTCTCGTTTGTAAGGGATGGTGGGAGGAACAATGCTTAATTTTACACGGTCTTGGGGCTGACGGTGAACCTACTGAGTTGATAGAGAAATATGGGGGAGAAACGGTAAAGTTGTTGTGGGAATCTCTTTCTCGTCTGGCGATCGTGAAGTCGAGATTGTCTCTACCCTCATTTCTGGAGACTTTCCCATTGGGTTTTATGAAGCCTATAATGCTGTCTACCCGCTAGAGCCAGGGTTTGATGAACGAGCCGATCTATACCGTTTAATTTGGTATCTCAGCCCTGGATATTATGCACCACATCCCGATGATGTTGAGACTAATAATGCCATCACAGACCCAATCTTAGAGAAATATGTGGGTTAGCATTTTAGTGCCGTTCACAACGTTTCAACTCACAACTTACGTGACACAAGCCAGAAGGTCAGTAACGAGAACCCTGTGAGCGCAACAAAATCAACGATGACGCCTTGCGCCATTGGTTCTAGCAGCGTTTGCTTCAGTGGTGATGCAGCATAGGTCGCAGGGCTGAGATATCCTACCATTTGCACTACCTCTGGTAAATGACTGGCACGTAACAAAACGGGACGAATAAACAGTGCCAGCATCGTCACCAATAGCGTTAAATCTCCTCCCACCTCTGGAGTAGGAGCATTTGCCCCGATCGCCGTCCCGATTCCAGCAAGCGGCAAAACACACAGCGGAATCACCAGCAAGATCAAAGGATCAAGCATTAACGGCAGATGCAAAAACCACGCGCCAAAGCTAATTGTTACCAGCAAGGACGGAAACGACAGCACGAACCACCAAAATAATGCGTTCTTTACGATGGATATCTGACAATCATCGCTAATGATTGGCACTTTCATTTATCTATTGAAGAAAATTTAGGTGGTCCTAATTCGGAAACACCTATAGAATTACGACAACAAGGTTTAATTAATAAAGGTGCATTTTACAAAATATATATCCATCAGACTCGTTTATGAATTATCTCACGCGAAGTTTGCTCAAGTTTTAGTTTTGAAAGCGGGATAATTTTTCCATATAATGATTTTAAAAATTCGCCTAGCTCAATGGAGCATCTTTTTTTCTTTAATTTTCTGTGTTGCTACTTTCATCGTCTCTTGTAACAATCTAATCACTCCTGGTGAGAAAATAGCAGATAGAAAAGCTTGCCTGCAAAACTATAATCCAAATACTGATTACTTTCCAAAAAAGTTGACAGTGAATTACGCCACTGGTTTTACTGTAGAATATCAGAAAAACTATAAAGTTATCACCGTAAAAAATCCTTGGCGTGATGCTAAAGCTAGTTTTCAATATGTTTTAGTACAATGTGGCACACCTGTACCAGCAGGGTTTGATAAAAGTCAAATAATTACTATCCCAGTAAATTATGCTATCTCGCTTTCCACAACTCATTTACCTCACTTTGCTAAATTAGGAATAGCCGATAAACTACTTGCTGTCAGCGATACTAAAAAAGTGAATACACAAGCAGTAGTTGAAAATATCAAAGCAGGAAAAATCGCTGAAGTCGGAAGTGATGGGAATTTGAATATTGAGCGAGTTTTAGAACTTAACCCTGATCTAGTGATAACATATGGTACAGGGAATCCTCAAACAGATAGTCATCCCAAATTATTAGAAGCAGGTTTAAAAGTAGCGATAAACGCTGAGTATATGGAAACTTCTCCGTTGGGACATGCGGAATGGTTAAAATTTACGGCTTTATTGTTTAATAAAGATGAGATTGCAGAGAAAGTTTTTCAGGAGACATCGCAAAAATATAAAGCTGTAGCTGCAAAAGTAAAATCTATCAAAAAACGTCCCACCGTCTTTACTGGATTTAACTTTAAAGGGACTTGGTATGCACCAGGATGTAAAAGTTATGCTGCCAAATATTTAACTGATGCAGGTGCTGATTATCTTTGTGTAGATAAATCTTCTGGTAGTATACCTTTATCGTTTGAAGATGTATTTGCACGCGCTATCAAAGCATATTATTGGTTAAATCTTAGTCAGTCATGGCAAACTTTAAAAGATGTAATAAGCGAAGATAATCGCTATGGAGAATTCGACGCAGTTAAGAAGGGTAATGTTTATAATAATAACCTTCGCATGAATTCTAATGGGGGTAATGACTATTGGGAAGGTGGAACTAGTAACCCCGATGTAGTTTTATCCGATTTAGTCAAAATTATGCATCCAGAACTATTACCAAATCATCAACTAATTTATTACCAGAAGCTAAATTAACTATCTTTTTTATCTTCTCTATCTCCTTAAGAGTTCGTTTGTTTTCTCTCTACCAAGCTAATGTTAAAAATAAATGATAAAAGTAAAAATCAATTTAAAACCCATATTTATTTAATATTCCTCATTTTAACTGGCATATTAATCATTGCCTTTCTACTCGATATTGCCTTTGGTTCCGTCCAAATTCCGATCAAAGAAGTCATCACCATCTTACTTGGTGGAGAATCTTGCCAACCGACTTGGACAAATATTATTCTCAAATTTCGTTTACCTAAAGCATTAACTGCAATTTGTTCTGGTGCTGCTTTAGGTGTCAGCGGTTTACAAATGCAAACATTATTTAGAAATCCATTAGCAGGACCATTCATATTAGGAATTAGTTCTGGTGCTTCCTTGGGAGTCGCTTTAGTTCTCCTCACCGTTAGCGCGACTGGTGGAGGTTTATTATTTAAAAATTTCGGGATACTCGGCGATTTAAGTTTAGTAATAGCTGCTTCGTTTGGTGCTGCTGTCGTGTTGGGAATGGTGTTAATTATCTCACAGCGTGTATCAGATACAATGACGTTATTAATTTTAGGATTATTATTTGGTTACGCAACTTCTGCAATTGTGAACATCTTACTAAATTTTAGCGATCGCACTCAAATCCAAAGTTACTTAATCTGGACTTTTGGTAGTTTTTCCGGTGTCACTTGGAGACAATTAACAATCCTTATACCCATAATCATTTTCGGGTTATTAGTAGCATTATTCTTGTCTAAACCTTTGAATGTTCTAATTTTAGGCGATACCCACGCTCTCACTCTCGGTTTGACTGTGCAACAAGCACGATTCTGGATTATTACCAGTGCCTCTATCTTAGCAGGAGCGATTACTGCCTTTTGTGGTCCTGTGGCATTTTTAGGTGTAGCGGTTCCTCACCTGTGCCGCAGTCTATTAAATACTTTAGACCATCGGGTGTTGGTTCCAGCAGTCACAATTATGGGTGCAGTTTTAGCATTAATTGCAGATTTACTGACGCAATTTCCCGGAAGTCAAACAGTTTTACCTTTGAATTCGGTTACTGCTTTAATCGGTACACCAGTAGTAACGTGGGTGATTTTGCATCGGAATTCGCGATCATACTTGTGATTTATATAAATTTTAAGAAAGCAAATTATAAGAAGACCATTAATGGTACGTTAAACTTCATTATTTTGCAACAAAAATACTCCCTCTCTATAAGGTTGTTGAATATTATTAGTAGTAATTATTTTTGCGCGATAACCATCAACAATAATAGTTTTATTTAATAAGAAAAATCTGTCATATCTTCGGGAAGTTTCACCTAAATCGTCACCTACAACTAGCAAAGTCTTAGCTTCGGATTTAAGTTCATTAAAGACTTAAAAAATTATCGCTTCAGTTTTTTTGTTAACTCCGACAAATGGCTCCTCAAAAAAGAGGAACTCAGCTTGTTGAGCAAGCGATCGCCCTAAAAATACTCGTTGCTGCTGTCCCCCCGACAACTCGCCAATCTGACGCTTTCCTGAGTTAATTAAGTTAATTAAAGCAACTTCCAACCCAGCTACCAAAGTCGCAGTCGATGAACTTGCGGTTCCCAACCCCCTTTCATTCGAGGAAGACGGCAAAACTGTCATAGATCCGCACGTTTGGCACAATGCTCAAAATGGTGCAGCGATGGCAAAAGTGATTGGCGACAGCTTGAGTATATTAAAACCCGAAGATGCCAATATTTATAGTGATAATACGCAAAATATTATGGGGGAAATTAACCAGATAGACATTTGGATTAAATCACAAGTTGCCACAATTCCCCAGAAATCACGCAAGCTGGTGACTACTCACGATGCTTTAGGTTATTACGCTTCATCTTAGGGAATTTTTGTAGAACAAGCCCTAGGAGGCATTAGTACCGAAGAAGCACCGACAGCAGCACGAGTAAGTGCATTAGTAAAAGATATTAAAAAAGTTGGTGTACCAACCATTTTTGCCGAAACAACAATTAATCCTAAGCTAATTACAGCGGTAGCCAAAAACGCAAATGTTAACGTTTCACCACGAGAACTGTACGCCGATGGTTTGGGTGAAAAGGGCAGTGAAGGCGAGACTTACCAAAAAATGTTAATTGCCAATACACAATCGATTGTTGAGGGGTTGGGAGGCAAATACACCCCGTTTCCGGCGAAGTGATTTAACTTCTTTTTGGGGAGTCAGGAGCGGGGAGTCAGGAGTGGGGAGTCAGGAGCCAGAATGTATCAATCCCCTGTCTCCTGTCTCCTGAATTCTGACTACTAAGAACACAGCAACTCACCCAACCAATTTTCAACTTGTAAACGTAAACGCCAGCTAGGTTCGTCTTTACGAGTGCTTTTTGGTGGTAGTTGATTCAAAGCGCGGCGATAATCCGCGATCGCACAATTCCAATCGCCCCACAAATGATAAGTTCTGCCGCGTTCAGCTAAAATGTGGTCTTCAAGTTGACCGAAAAGCAATGCTATCTCAAAAGCGTCAATTGCTTCTTCGTATTGTCCCAAGTCACGTAAGGTAATGCCTCGGTTAATTTGTGCCCGAACATGGCTGGGGTGCAAATCAATCGCCCGATCGTAGTCGGCGATCGCCGATATTAATTCCCCACAAGCCGCGTAGTAATTTGCGCGATTGTTATAAGCGCTAGCTAACTTGGGGTTGAGTTGTAGTGCTTTGTTGTAATCCCAGAAGGCTTTTTGTCTTTCACCACTTTGAAAATAAATCAGCCCCCGGTTATTGTAGTCAACGGCATTATGGGGATGACGCTTGATTAGTTGACTTAATAGGGCGATCGCTTCAGTGTAATCTCCCTGTTGGGCTAATCTCAAAGCACAAGAGCGTAAGTAACTGTCTTCTAAAGCAGATTCCCCGCTACTGTTAGCCTGATGCTGTTGAGCATTGGCTGTCTTTTTTAAAACAGCTTTCTTTAAGTAACTTTGCTCACTCTCAGATGCTAAAAATGGGTTTGTATTCATATTTTCCTGCCTGAGCCTCTTGCTCTGTAAGATCAACTTATAATTTTCTTGTTAAGAGTGGTTTCGTCCCTGTGTCACTTGTTAAGGTGTCTATGAGTACTTGGGTACAAGTATCAAGAATAAGTGGGAGTGTTCGCGTTATACCAATAATTGATGCTTCAACCTGATAATAGATACCTCATCCCCTAGTCCAATTCCAGAAATAGCTTTTTATCAATCCAATTGAGTAGTCAAGAAGTAAGAGCGACAACTTGGTAGAATGCCAACAAGCCATTCCGGTGGGACTGACGGGTACTGGGGAATGTGAAAACTCCGAGTCGAACTTAAGAACCCTTCTTTTTCAACGGCTTTAGGTTCACCTAAAAACCTGAACGATTTATTATTCCCAGAAAATTTGCGATCATTTACATCAATGAATAAATTTCTGCCAGAAAATTAGAATTTTCTTTCCAGTACCCAATTTCTGAATCTGACTTATAAGTTTTGAGAAGATTTTCTTATGACAACTGCAATTTCCTACGCCAACGCTCCCGATTTAGCAGCTGATGATTACATCGTTATCGGCTTGGCTACGTGCTTCATCAAAGAAGATGGAGAAGTTCATGAAGTCGAAGTTATAGAACCTATTCCCTCTGCCGCTTTAGAAGCGATTTTTAAAGGTATCCCCACCTCCTATAAGTTGGCTTGTGGGACAACTTTGGGATCTGTGCTGGACGGAGATACACTTTCCTTACCAGATGGCTTTCCTGATTCGGCTCAATTTGGAGAGGAATTTGTGCCCAGAGCGTTTGCAGCCGCTCGCACTTACAAGCGGCGTGAAGTGGCAAAATCCCTGATTCCTCTGGGTGAAACTTATACGGAGTTTAAGTATTCGACTGAGCGCAAGCGGGTACTAAATGCCAAACGAGTTGTGAACAAGGAAGATAACGTTAAACAACATTCGCACACGCACAAAGTTCTTTAATTTGTTTTAATTATGTTGAAGCTTTACGGTGGCGATCGGCGCTTCTCCTTGCGGAGAGGCTTCGCCAACGCCGCCGCGCTTCGCTATCGCAGTCGGGCATCAATTGTCCGTTGGTATTTAGAAGAACTGGGTGTTCCCTACGAATTTGTCAAGCTTGACATGCAAGCCGGGGAACATTGCCAATCGGAATTTCTGGCAATTAATCCGATGGGGAAAGTCCCCGCAATTGTAGACGGAGATTTTCAGCTTTGGGAATCAGGAGCAATTTTGTTGTATCTTGCCGAAAAGCATGACAAAATGCCACCTACCTTAGAAGGACGCGCAAAAATTGCTCAGTGGGTGTTATTTGCTAATTCCAGCTTGTCTATAGGAGTTTTTGTCGAAGCTAATCGAGAGCGAGAACTACCGCGCTTGATGACTCCCCTAAATGAAATTCTGGAGCAGCAACCTTTCATATTGGGCAATGAATTCACCGTTGCTGATGTAGCAGTGGGATCTGTTGTGGGTTACATTCCCGTTATATAAAGCCTACTCAAACCTAATCAACACCTATCAAAGCTATTCAATTGGGTTTGAGTTTCGTTTACTTCCTTGCTTCATCCTGGCAACGTGGGCGTTAACCAGTCCACAGGCTCAAACGG
>JAESFM010000307.1_pt1 | contig 10905 bp, 13 predicted proteins | sample 9266171 | NCBI WGS metagenome assembly JAESFM01 (sample SAMN14505069, study PRJNA617099) | algae metagenome | isolation source: Hassallia sp. WJT32-NPBG1 and co-occurring heterotrophs from well developed... | place: USA: Mojave Desert, Joshua Tree National Park, California | collected 2006-06-22
AGCTTTTGTCAAGCTTGCCAGAGACGAATGGGGTCGCAGTATCTCCGATCCGCTAACGTAAGCGACCTAATTGAGTACTTGACAAAGCACAATTAAAAGCTTTTGTCAAGCTTGCCAGAGACGAATGGGGTCGCAGTATCTCCGATCCGCTAACGTAAGCGACCTAATTGAGTACTTGACAAAGCACAATTAAAAGCTTTTGTCAAGCTTGCCAGAGACGAATGGGGTCGCAGTATCTCCGATCCGCTAACGTAAGCGACCTAATTGAGTACTTGACAATGTGTCTGAAATTCAAGGCAGCCACTGAGGAGCCAGAAGTTGCAACAGTAGCGCCCGAACCCAAAGTTGAGCCAGTAGCTCACGCCCTTTCTGATTTCGAGGGGATCGTAGATGCACCGTTAGGCGACTGGTTCGCATCCTGCCCACTAACCTGCGGCGTGTGCAACTACCAGGTGTGCGACCTACCCGAACTCGCAGAGCTAGAAGTACCAGCCAGCTTTTACCAGATCGCCCGGTCGTCAATCGACATCATTCTGTACCACAGCAAAGTTCACGGCGACCGAATCGACAGCAACTGGATCTCAGGCATCCTCACAGATTGCCGCAGTAGGTCGATCCGCTCGGAGCGAGTGAAGGAGCCGCTCCTTTTGCGGCAGCACATCTTCCTCGGCTTGGCTGGGTTGCCTTTAGATAGCCTGGATACCCTTAAAGCTGTGATCAGGCGACCTGAAGAATTTGCTAATCTGTCGCCAGAGGTTCGAGAGAGTAAAGCTTTTTGCGATAGTATCAGCGGCTTGATTGGCAGCGATGGGCTTGCCGAGATGTTTATCTATCACACGATCCGCGACAATTTGAACTATTTACAGGTGCGATTAGGTATCAGTAGCCTTGAGCCTCGCTCTGGACTTGCGGAAAGCGGTCGAGAAAGGAGTGTTGCCACAGCAGGCGATCGCAAGTAGAGGAAAGTATCGCTACCTTGCTGAGGTTCAAGGCTGGCTGCTATGTCCTCTAACTTCATAGCAGGTTTTATTTATAATATCATTAACTTGTGTAAAATTAATCATAGTAAAATATTGCAATTTATATTAATAATATATATTTCCAATATCAAGTATTTACTAACAGACGTTTGACAGTGCATAAACGATATTAGAAGTGTTTGCATAAAGGGTATCGAATAATACCTTGGAGGAATTAGAAGGAAATCCAATTAAACGCTGGATGGAAATTGCTGTGCCTATTTTAGAAAGTGATGAAAAACCCGTAGATGTAATAATGGTATTAGGATTTATCTCCATACCTCTTATGTTTGGTGGCAGTTCCTTAGTACCCTTGATATTAGCTATTGGAGCAAGCGTAACAGCTATTTATTCCAGTATTTAATTCTTATAGTCAGAGAAATTAAATAAATTTAAACCTAAATTTATCTATTGTGTTCTGGCTATAAACCACCACTAAGTATACTAGATAGGTGAGATTTAATATTACCTATCTAGGGGAATATTGTATATTAAATTGTTCACTAAGAGTTAGTAGTATTAATTTTTCAACCGAAATAGTGAATTTCTAATTGGCGATTTAAATTTTGCATAATTTACGCATCAGCATCATAGATACTCCCTTGCCCAGAGTAATTTTCATAAATGTGCTGATAAACTGACTGACATTTCTGTTCATACAGTTCAGCAGAATAACTCTGGGGTAATTTATCCAAACTATCCTTAATAGTCACTTCCACCGATGCTCTGGTTTGCTGTCTCTTCTTCCAATCCAAAACTAACTTCTCTTCTTTGAGGGTTTTCAGCAATTCTCTTGCAACTTGTTTGACTTCCTGTTCCTCTTGCTTAGTCAGTTTAATTTCTGGTTTAGTCAGTAAGTCAAAAATTGCTAGTTCTTCTTCAATCAGATTTTGCGCGATCGCTCTTTTATCTTCAACACTCAATTTTTGAGCAAAGTTAATCAAATCATTGAAGAATATCTGCACGTTGCGTGAGTCAGCATTGTATTCTGCTATCATCTGCTGGAATTTGTCCAGGTAGTTGATGCGAGTTTTATTTAACCTCACCATCTGCTGGAGTTTTTGCGCGATCGCTGTTTTGAGTTTTTCTGTCTCTGTCCTCTGGTACTCACTGCTAGAAAATTTATTTTTTAACGCTGCAAAGTCGATTTGGCTTAAGTCGATGCGTTGACTGTGGGATTCTGTGATGACAAACTCTCCAGCAGTGATGGACAGATCCAACAGTTCGGACACTTGTTCCATCACTTCGGACACATCAACTTCTGGTACTTCTGCCAAAATTTGGTCTTTGATTGTCTGCAAGTGAGCATTGATAGCGGTAAATTCATTGGCAGCAGAATCTGGGAGGATAGCTTTGTAGAGTTTGTTAGCGTTACCTGCTAGGGAAAGATAAGTTTTTTTGGCATCATCATTAATAATGATAGATTCTACTGCATCTGCCCAAAACTTGGTGCGTGCAAAACCTTGTACTGACTCAAGTACAGCAAAATCAATGCCTTTTTGGGTACAGAATGTTGTAGTTTGTGCGATCGCTTCTCTCAATTGTGCCACTAAAGCTGTTTTTGCTTTAACTGGGGTATCTTCTTCTTTAATCCCACCACCAGATGCAGAACCATAAATAGCTAGTGCTTTCTGTAAATCTCGGAAGACACCAATGTAATCAACAATTAAACCATTGACTTTACCTGGGAAGACACGATTCGCTCTGGCAATGGTTTGCATGAGACTATGGTTCTTCATGGGTTTGTCTAAGTAAATGGTAGAACAACTGGGGACATCAAATCCAGTCATCCACATAGCGCAGACAAATATAATGCGTAGGGGATGAGATGGATCTTTGAATTTTTCATCTAGTGCGGGAGATTCACCCACTAACCTTTTACGGTGAGGAGTAATGTCTAATTCTTTTTTCTGAAATGCTTCTACTTCGTTTTGAGACTGAGATATGACCACTGCCATATCTGTTTCTTCCATATATTTAATTGTGACTGATAATTTTTTTTGCTCAAATTCGCTTAAATTAAACTGAGCAAGTTGATTTTTAAACTGCTGGAGGTGCTGTTGCCAGTGGTGCTGGACTTTGTTGTACATTTTGACAGCAGTAAATCTGTCAATGCTGACTACCATTGCTTTACCCCGGTATCCTCTACCCAGCAAGTGGGTGACAATATCTTGAGCAATTTTCTCTAATCGGTCATCTCTGGTAATTAGTTGATATTCTCTGGCACATTGTCTTTCTAGTTTCTTCTCTTCTTCCTCATCCATTGTTGCTGACTCGATGATTTCTGCCATATCTTCATTGAGTGCATCATTGGTGAGTTGCAATTCGGGAATTCTGTTTTCATAGTAGAGGGGAACTGTAGCGCTATCTTCTATTGATTGCCGGAAGTTATAAATGCTGATATAATCACCAAAGGTTTTTTTGGTTTCTTGCTCTCCTAGCATTAGGGGTGTACCAGTGAAACCAATGAATGCTGCATGAGGTAAGGCATTTCTCATGTTGAGAGCAAATGTGTCATACTGACTGCGGTGTGCTTCATCTGCAATGACGATAATATCTGACCTATCTGAAAGTTGGGGGTAGGTTCCGCCTTTTTCGGTGCGGAATTTTTGTATCATTGTGAAAATGTAGCGATGATCTTTATGCAGGAGTTGTTTGAGGTGTTCTGCACTTTTAGCGTGGACATTTTTCTCGACTTCTGTCACAGCACCAGCATAGGCAAAGTTTTTGTAGATTTGTTTGTCTAAGTCTTCTCTGTCGGTGATAATCACAAATGTCCAGTTCCCATAGAGTTTTCGCACCACTTTTTGGGAGAAGAAGACCATTGAATAACTTTTACCGCTACCTTGGGTATGCCAAAATACTCCTAATCTGCCTTGGTTGGTTTTAATTTCCTTAACTGCGGTAACTGCTTGGTTAACACCTAAATATTGATGATTTTTGGCAACGATTTTAACTAAACTACCTTCGGCAGAGTAAAAGAAGATAAAATTTTCAACTAGATCCAGTAATCTGGTTGGTTCACAAGTGCCTCTAATAATGGTGTCTAGAGAAATTATCCCTTCTTCTCCTTCAGAATTTATCTTCTTCCACTCCGAGTAATGTTCCCATTTGGCAGTTAAGCTACTAATGCGACTTTTTTTCCCATTGGAGAGGATGATAAATGCGTTGTACCAGAAGAGTTGGGGGATAGTTTGCTTGTAATCTGTGAGATTGTTTTTATAGGCAAGTTCTAAGCGTTGGTGATGTGCTTTTAGTTCAATGAAGACTAAGGGTAAACCATTAACAAACCCTATTAAGTCTGCTCTTCTGGTGTAAATCTCTCCTGTCACCCAGAATTGAGACGCGAGAAAAAAATTATTATTTTCTGGGTGATTCCAGTCAATGACTTTGACTGTTTCTGTTTGATCTTCACCCTCATCATTTTTAAAAGTGACTTTTACTCCATCTTTGAGGAGTTGATAAATTTCCGCATTCGCATTGGCTAAACTCAGTGTGCTTCTGTCACGAGTTAATTCTTCAATGGCAAGTGGGATAGCTTCTGCAGGTAAGTCAGAATTTAAGTTTTGTAAAGCTGACTGGAGTTTGGGAATTAAAACTACCTCACCCTTTGTCTCTCTCCCCAGTGTGCTGTTTGTACCAAAAGTTTCATGGAAACAGTTGGCTGTTTGCCATTGCAGTTGAGAGAATAGCTCAATAGTGGCATTTTCTAGCGCTGTTTCTGAGTCTGGGTGAGGTGGACGCATAGGTATGAAGTATAGATTTACTCCATTTTTAACTCAAAAATTCTGTGTTTAGGAATTGCACTGAATTGGTAAAATTCTGACTTTTGCCTTTGCTTCATCCACTGTTACCAAAGCACCCATTTCTAATTCCTGCTGAAATTGCCGCAAGGCATTGATAACTAAATTACCTAACTTAGCAGGTATAATATCTTGCGATCTGACTTGAATTACGCTGGGTGCATTAGCTTGAGTCATTGCCAGCAGTGTACCAAAATCTAAGTCATGGGTGAAAACAATGTAGTCGTTTGTAAGTGCCCATGCCATGATTTCTTTGTCTGTAGCACTGGGATTACCAATTGTTGACCAGTGAACAGCTTCAAAACCCGCACTTTCTAAGACTGGAACCCAGTCAGGAGAAAGATTCATATCAAGTAAAATTTTCATGCGGAAGCGAGGGGTACTTCAATTTCTTCTACCCTCCATGCAGCATAAGCTAAAGCTTCATAAATATCTTCACGTTCTAGGTATGGGTAAGCTTTGAGAATATCTTCTGGGGTATGTCCTGCTGCCATTAAACCGACAATTGTACCTACAGTAACACGCATACCTCGAATGCAAGGTTTGCCACCCATGATTTCTGGGTTGAATGTGATTCTTTTTAGTGGTTTCATAAGGTGACTATTTTAACTCTGCTAATGGGCGAATGGCTAATACTGCATCGCTGGGCATTTTTTCTACTGCTGACATAGGAACAGTAAAAACAGCGATAGAGTCACCTGCTGCATTAAATACTTCTAATACATAGCCATCTTCACCACCGCTTGGATGAGTCACATCATCAATTAGCATGGCGACATCACCTTGTTTGAGGTTGTATTCTGGGAAATCACGACACAGAGCGACGTACTGATATAGTTCCAATTTCATCATCATTAGTCCTTCTTTGGTTTCAAGGTAATAAAACGAAAGCTTCTGTCATGTTTTGATTCTAGCCAAACTGTAATAACTGCTAAATTTTGACCATTTACTCCTTGTAGGTTTCCCGCAATGGTGTAAAAAGTTCCATATTCATTAGTATTATCTTCTACTGCTTCGTTGGTGGTTGTGAGTTGTAGAATGGCTGTCAATAAATCTTCTGGGTTATTTTGTGTAAATCCTGCTTGGGCTAAAAATTTTGATTTATCATCTTTGATGCGAGGGACTAAAAGATAATGGGTAAGTTTTTCTTCGGGAATGATGATATTGTTTGGAATTTTCACAATTTAGTTTTTATTTGGTTATTTTTAACTTAAGCAGCTATATCCTCTGTGGTAATTTCTAGGTGTTCTACGTCGATTTCTCCTGAGATGAGTTTAGGGAGGAGTAAGTCACGGGTTTGGCGAAGTTTTGAGTTTTTTGCAAACATTCCTATCATTGCATGACGCATAGGAGAAACAGCTTGGCTGAAAGTTTCCTGTAAATTTTTAGGAGGCAATAAAAAATTTGTATCCCCAATGCTTTGACGACTAAGTTCTGTCTGTCCTGTAGAACCTACTCCCATGTGATCAAAGTAAGGTTGAAGTTGGATTAAAGCAAATCCAAAATAATCTATATTTACACAATCTGCTGGGCGAACAATAGAAACATGAGAGTCTACAGTGCAATCTGAAATTTTTTGGTAAACCTGTGCTACTCTTCCAAGGGTTCCAATACCAGTTGAATTAATTAAAATATCACCAAACTGGAGAAATTTTTCCTCTGGAACTTTTTTCGAGTGTCTTCTAGCTAGTTCAAGGTTAATCCTATTATCTCTAATACATTTTTGATTAATAACAATACTTTCAGACTGTTCATCATATTTTGGAGCTATTCCACGATTCATATAGACGCTAACATCACGAATACTAACTACCTCCCACCCTTCAGGAATTAACCCCAATTCAGAATCAACCATTTTGGTGTGTTTATGACCAGGGAAGCGGAATTTGACAAACCACTCATGGTAGAGGGTTTGTGCCATTTCTTCTAATATTTTGATGCGTCTTGTGTTGTTTTCTATTAGGTTATCATACGCTGAGAGTATGGCGGCGATTTTCTTCTGCGTGGGGAGTGGGGGAGTGAGAATATCAAACGAAAGTAACTTATCAACACTTAAATTGTCTTGAGTAGCGCCTTTGGTAATACTTCTTAACTGCTCTTTGATAGTAGTAAGATAATACTTAATAAAACGAACATCTGCTTTTTGTGGATTTGCAATAAAACCAATAATACTATCAGGAAAGCAGGCGTTAAATTTGAGGATTGCTGTTTCTGCTGTGTTTTCTCCTGCATTAACTATACATAGTGTATCTTTATTCCACATTTTGCTTTGGGCTAACCCCAATTCACTGTATGTTCGGGAGTAAGATGTTATGTAAAACTCACTTGCTGTAACCTCAGCAGTTTGGATAAAAGGATAGTCTCCACCATAAAGTTCAGGAGCATTTCTAGGTCTATGGCGTGACCTACCACGACCAACAGAACCAAGTTCATTTAACTTATAAGGAATCCATTGTTTTCTATATTGACTATTCATCTATTTTTTATAAACAAAATGCTGTTTTATAGGATTATTCCATCTAATTTCTAAAGTCAATATTAAGATTTTACTCATCATCTTTAAACACAGATTCTAAATCTCGATACCCACTAATTACACGCACAATTACCAGCCTATCCTCAAATACTCGATAAAAAATAATATAACCATCCAAAGCAATTCCTCTGAGTGTCGGGTCAAAATTGGCATAACTCCTACCAATATTGGGAAACTGCGCTAGATTCTGACATTTCTTATTAAACTCTCGAATAAATCTTTCACCTGCATCAACATTGCGCTGGAGAAAATAATCTAAAATTTCATCTAAATCTTGACTTGCTTCTACAGCAATTACATATTGCATTACCCTTGACTCTCACGCGCTTTCCGTATTTTTTCTTCTAGTCGTGCCATTACTACTTCACCATCAAGCACTTCTCCCCGTTCAATTTGAGCAAGTCCAACAGCGATTTTTTTACGAGTTTCTTCTTCCCACTCCTGATAACCATTGTCCCATTCTGCTAGCAATTTCAGTGCTTTACTAATCACTTCCTCAGCATTTGCATATCTACCTGTAGCAATCTGCGCTTGGATAAATTCCTCAATTTCTGCCTTAAGTGTGATATTCATAACGATTACCTCAGCGAAAAGAATGGATGCATTAACTTTGTTCTAACAATTTCGCCACATTCTCTGCAATTCTCTCCTCTAACTCCCTCGCTTCCATATTTAAAACTTCCAATTCCTCATTCAACTCTTCCAACTTCTCAGTAAAATCAAAATCTTCCACTACTCGTTCCGTAACACCCACATAACGTCCAGGGTTTAAACTCCATCCCTGCGCTGCGATTTCTTCTAGAGTTGCTACCTTACAAAGTCCAGGTATATCAATATATTGCCCTTGAGGAAATTTATCCTCCAGCAATGCTTGGCTATCATTAATAGTCTCTACTGCTTCACCTCTGTACAACCTGACAATATTCGCCAAAAATTCAATCTGTTCTGCGCTAAACTCCCGATGGGCACGGTCAATTTGGCGGTAAATGTGCCTAGCATCCAGAAATAATACTTTATCTCTGCGGATAGTATCTGCTTTCCCCTTATCGAAAAACCACAGAGTACAGGGTAAAGTCACAGTATAGAAAAAATTAGAACCAACAGCAATCATCACATCCACTGCATGAGATTGGATGAGTTTCTGCCGAATTTCTAATTCAGTACCTCGCGCATCACTGGCAGAATTAGCCATGACAAATCCTGCCCTACCTGTTTCGTTTAATGCACTCCAGAAAAAATGAATCCACAGGTAATTACCATTATCTGCCTTGGGCATCCCAAATTTGGTAACACGCGGATCTCCTTTGATTTTTTCTTTGTCCACCTTATCGACATTAAAAGGTGGGTTAGCCATCACAAAGTCAAACTTGCTTACTGACTCGTGAATGTCTTCATAATAAGTGTTGCTCTGGCGAATATCTCCTGCTAGTCCATGTACAGCTAGGTTCATTCTGCACAAGCGCACAGTTTCACCTACTTTCTCCTGTCCATAAATACTAATTTCGGTACTGGGATTCTTCTTGTGTCTTTCTACAAAAGATGCACTTTGGACAAACATACCACCACTTCCACAAGCAGGGTCATAAATTCGTCCATGATAAGGTTCGATTACTTCCACAATCAGTTTTACTACAGAAATAGGAGTAAAAAACTCTCCCCCCTTCTGTCCCTCACTCATGGCAAACTTACCCAGGAAGTATTCATAAATCTTCCCAAAAGCATCACCTGATAAATCTGTTCCTAATTCGACTTTGTTAAAATTTTTCAGTAAGTCAAATAATAGATCATTTTCGAGGCGATTATAAGTTTTGGGGAGAATATCCTTTAATTCTTCATTCTCCGCTTCAATGGCACGCATGGCATCATTGATTGCCTTGCCAATGTCTGCGCTTCCTGGTAAATTCAGCAGTGTGGAGAATCTGGCAGCATCAGGCAAGTACATGACACCTTTGGCTTGGTAGTCTGCTTTGGTAATCCCACGTCTTCTACTACCTGCATTTTTCAGTTGCTCCTCAGCATGGGTAAATTTCCAATCAGCGTAGCGGAGGAAAACTAACCCCAGTACCGGGATGGAATACTCACTGGACTTTAGCTTGGAGTTAGCGCGTAACTCATCAGCTGCTTCCCATAAACGTTTCTCCAAGTCAGTAGTGTTAGCAGGCATAAACAGGCATCACATTATTAGATTACCGATTATAGGATAGTTTGTGTTTGTGACAACTCGGTGAACTGCCAACAAAGAGCAGAAATGCGCCAGATGATGACACCTCGGACAGAAAATAGACGATCGCCTTTTTTTGAGTTCAAGCAGAATATGTTGTGTGCGATCGCTATTAGAGAAATTCCTGCCCTGCCACTGCGATCGCCTCGCTCGGTGATGACCCCTTGGGCGATCGCAGTCAAAATGCTGCTTGAAGGATACACTCATGTTGCATGAGCGTCGATACTGGGGGTTTCATCAAGATTCATCAGCAAGGCGAGCAAGTTGTTTTCTTTCTTTTGCGTTAACTAGGGCGTGTTTTCGCTCCTCGTTATATCCTAAAAAAGGATGTGATCGCTTTGTTGTAATAATGAACCGAAAAGACGACAGGTACGGAACAGTGGGAACGGTTAAAACCGTTACTACCACCACAAAAACCGCGAACAGGCAAGCCGAATAATGACCACCGCACGGTGATCAACGGCATTCTATGGATATTAAGAACTGGAGCACCGTGGCGTGATATGCCAGAACGGTATGGTGCATGGGAAAGTATTGCAACACGGTTTTATCGGTGGCAAAAAGCTGGAGTTTGGAATCAAATTTGGAAACATCTGCAAGCGATACCTTTGGTAAGCTTCTCTACGAGACGCTGCGCGAACGCTAACGCAGACGAACAAGGAAAACTCGATTGGGAGGTTCACTACGTTGATGGAACGGTCATACGCGCCCACCAGCATTCCGCAGGTGGAAAAAAGGGGGCGAACGCGAGTGCGTCTCGAAGAGAAGAAGACGAAAAATTAGGGCGTTCTCGCGGAGGTTTCAGCTACATTAATACACATACGTTGTGAGGGAAAAGGTAAACCGATAACAAAAATTATCGGTTCTCCAGCCTGCTCAACCGTCGCCCATAATCATCGAGTAGCGACCTAACCGACGCGGGGTCAACCTCGCCCAAGTACTGCCCCAAAGCTTCTCGAACTACCTCTGCCTCCGTTCGCTCTGTCGCCTGGGCGATCGCCTTAAACTTTTCCTGCCATTCGCGTGGGCATCGTGCCCCAACCATCGGTGATGCTGCCATAGATATCGATGCTATCAGGTACTAGTACAAGCCTACTACATCTCTTGCCTTGAGGGTTGCTAGCAGCGCTATCATAATCAGGGCTTATGATTTGGGGCTGCAATGGCGGTTGTGCGTGGCACGTCAGGGTGGCGACTGATAAGTAACCTGAGTTCGGGATAAGGAAAGGGGCAGGTATTACTCCCTTCCCGGCAGAAGATTACCTAAAAAAGAGGAAAATATACTACGCTGGTAGTACAGAGGTGATATATAGGTAAATCTATGCG
>JAESFM010000308.1_pt1 | contig 10824 bp, 11 predicted proteins | sample 9266171 | NCBI WGS metagenome assembly JAESFM01 (sample SAMN14505069, study PRJNA617099) | algae metagenome | isolation source: Hassallia sp. WJT32-NPBG1 and co-occurring heterotrophs from well developed... | place: USA: Mojave Desert, Joshua Tree National Park, California | collected 2006-06-22
CAACAGGCTCACGGATACCATCGATGTCTACTGGGGGTGCTGCGATGAACGCAATGATGAAGCAGGTGGTTGCGGCTAGCAAGGTGGGGATCATCAATACGCCGAACCAACCGATGTATAAACGGTTCTCTGTGCTGGTGATCCAGGTACAGAACCGTTCCCATACGTTGGCGCTTTCGCGTCTTTGTAAGGTTGTGGTCATGAGTTTATAATTGCTTTATTTGTGTATGAAATTTGGGGGTAGGTGTTTCTACCTCTTGTTTATCAGATTAGAGGCATAGTTGAGATTTGTAAACATTTTTTAATTAAGTATCTATTATGTAAGTTATCTGTTTTTCTTATATAAGGTAGAGACGCGGTAAATTGCGCCTCTATAGCTGCATTAACCAGGAGGCCAAGTCATGTGCCGTCCTCCTAAAATATGTAAATGTAAATGATAGACACTTTGACCACCGTCAGAATCTGTGTTGATGACAACGCGATAACCGTTGGTGAGTCCAGCTTCTTCGGCAACGCGCTTTGCCGTTAATAAAAGATGCCCCAAAAGGTCGCGATCGCTTTCTTCGGCATCAGCCAGTTTGACAAGGGGTTTTTTGGGAATGACAAGGATGTGAACGGGTGCTTGGGGCTGAACATCTTTGAATGCCAGGGCTAAATCATCCTCATAAACAATGTCTGCCGGAATTTCTCGACGCATAATTTTACCGAAAATCGTGTCTGTAGTTTCAGTCATGGCGATTTACCTGCTCATCTGCTACAGATTCTGTCATGTTTTGTGTTACAGATTTTCGCTTAGTAAAGCTTTGCGTAAAATTATGGCAAATTGAGGGTTAAGATTTAAACGCAGAGGGGCGCGGAGGTAAGCGCAGAGGGACGCGGAGAATTCGTATTATCGCTCTCAAGCACTTTTATGAGGCTATTGGTTCTTGTTTATGTTTGAAGTACCAGTAGAGGTTGGCAACAGTGAAATCTGGTATTTCTTGCCAGTTTGAGGGTGCTAAAGCTTTATATCCAGACGCTGTTGCTTGCTGACTAATGTAAGATTCATGCCCTTGACGTAAATCAGGCTTTAACATAAATTTTAGCTGATCTCGCAGGGATGCTGAATGAGATTTTTTCTTCAAATTCTCATAAAGTAATAGTTCTGGGGGTATTGAATCGGCAGTTGTGTCAGCGGCATAACTGCCAACAGTAACTTCTGAAGTATCAAAATCACCACTTTGGAGCAGTTTTATTTCTGATGGAGGCAGTGAGCGCTTCCAATTTACATCATTTTGCCACGAGTTTAGTACGGCTAAATCATGCTCGCAAATCCGCGCAATTTCAGGGAAGAGAAAATCAAGCTCATCATCTGTTTTACCGAAAAAATGGGTTTAAAGCCCTGTCGTTCTACGACGGCTTTTTCTTCATCTTTAGACCTCTAATCAATTCTCTAAGAACGTCAGTCTTCGTTCGTCCCACCGATTCGCAATACTCTTCAAGGATCTGAAATTCAAACTTTTCGATCCTAAAATCTAGTCGCTTTTTCATTGATTATTCCGGTTATATGCTGTACAATACTAACATGAAAACACTAAAGTTCAAGCTATATCAACACAAGCGTAATAGATACCTCAAGCGGACAATCAACGCCGCCGGGGTAATTTATAACAAATGTATTGCACTGCACAAACGGTACTACCGGATGTGGAAGAAGCACTTGAACTGTGCAAAACTTCAGTCTCATATCGCTAAGTTGCGAAAACGTAATTTGTTGTGGCAATCACTAGGTTCTCAAGCGGTGCAAGATATCTGTCAACGCATCGAGAAGTCCTACCAGTTGTTTTTTAAGCACAATAAAAAGGGGGTTAGACCGCCGGGATTTAAGAAGGTCAAGAAATACAAATCATTCACGCTAAAGCAAGCGGGATATAAGTTCCTGGGTGGCAATCGAGTCAAAATAGGGAGTCGGGTTTATCAATTTTGGAATTCTAGAGAAATTGAAGGAACAGTTAAAAGGCTAACTATTAAACGCACACCATTAGGTGAATTGTTTATGGTTGTTGTGATTGAGGATGTTCTCGATTCAGAAATCAAATTCATGACTGGTCAGATAGCAGGATTTGACTTTGGACTCAAGGCATTTTTAACTTGTTCAGATGGTATCAAAATTGAATCTCCCCAATTCTTAAAGCAATCACTTAATGTAGTTAAAAAAGCTAGTAGGCATCACTCCAAAAAGCTAAAAGGTTCACGATCACGGGAACGAGCTAGGAGAAATCTAGTACGCAAGTATGAAGATATTTCTAATTCTAGACGTGACTGGTTTTGGAAACTAGCGCATGACCTAACAACTCGATTTGATGTCTTGTGCTTTGAGACGTTAAACCTCAAAGGAATGCAACGCCTTTGGGGGCGTAAAATATCAGACTTGGCTTTTGGTGAGTTTCTCCAAATACTAGAATGGGTTGCCAACAAGAAAGGTAAACAAGTTGTATATGTGGATCGGTGGTATCCAAGCAGCAAGACTTGCTCTAGTTGTGGATATGTTCTAGAAAGTTTGGATCTATCAGTCAGAGAGTGGCGTTGCCCGTCCTGCCACTCAGTGAACGCAAGGGATGAAAACGCCGCGCGAAACATTAAAGCAGTTGGGGCATCAACTGTTGAGTTAGGCAATGTCAGACAGTCCGAGACTGCAATTGCTGTTTGAGCTTAGAATCCCTGCACCTTCAGGTCAGGGAGTATGTCAAAGAGATCAACTAAAGTAAGGCTATCTTGACGGACTTTATCTTGGAGATGAGAAAGGCGATCGCTCACTACTTCAAATGCACTTTGCAGTTGATATGTCAAGGTAATTGTCTGGTCAATTGCCCAAGCGCATTCTAATCTACGCAGTCTTCCCGCACCACAGGTATCTTTATATATTTGCGGATTCTTATAATCTGCTAGAGCCTTAAATAACATTCCTTGTACACCGACAAGAGCCGCATTTGTGTCAGTTGTCTGCGTTAACATCAATGTATTTCGGAGCCAGTTAACTGCCTGGATAAAGTGCCCATAAGCCTGAGCTAGAATTGTGCGATGATGCTTAAACTCAATATCCTCGGCAACCTGGTCAATGTGTTTTAGAATTTCTGCTCCTTGGTCTTTCATGGCTTGTTTCATATCAATAAAGCCGTCCTTAACTTCCAAGCGCAGTTGCTTCACGTCTTCCCTTAGTTTCAAGGTCTGGTGCAGGTTCACCGCTGATAAAGCTACACCTGCTACAGTTCCAACACCTATCACCGCTGTTGTTGCTTGTAAAACTCCCACGCTGTTCTGGAGCGCTTCAAGCATTGTGTAGGTTTTTTGAAAGCCCTTGTGAGTTTGAACCATCTGCAAGCCACCCATAGCTAACTGTGCAGGGGCAAATAAAGGGTTAACAGGAGAACCTACTTTGATTGCAAGACCAACTGCGTGAGCCACAAATTTACCTGTTGCCTTGTCTCTAACTATGCTCAGTAATTGTCCTGTAGCGGTATTACGAACAATCTCATACTTACCAGAGTCAATTAGCGCTTGGATTGCAGGGGCAAACTGAAACAGTATATCCATATTTTTGTCAATTTCAATATTATTTTTTACAGCCTAGCTTGTCCTATTAACAAAGATAACCGTGTTTTTACGTAGTTAGTTTCAGTTAAATCTGGGCATATTAAATTACGAGCTACTATAGCGGTTCTCGGTTGAGTGAAATACAGACCTAACCCCCTTCCCTGCAAGGGAAGGGGAAAAAGCCCCTCTCCTGCCTTCAGCACGCTGCGCGAACGTAGGAGAGGGGTTGGGGAGAGGTCAGAGTGTAGTGGATTCAATTGCAAACCGCTATATATCAATTATGGGAAAATATTAATGGAGGAAAGCATGAATAACTACTTAAACACATTTGAGAATATTACCCAATCTGTTGAACAAATCTTGAAGGATGAGCATAATTCCTTAGAAATTAAGCAATCTGCTACAAGTCTGAGAAACTCAGTTAAACCGTGTATTGAAGAACTAAAACAATCCGCTACTAAACTTAAGCAGTTAATTTTAGTCTGTTCCGATGATCTATACCATGCTGAGAATATTTGGCAGAGCAAGCCAATGATTGCGTCAGCAGCAAAACATGAAATATGGCAACAGCTTGGGGAGATTAGTGGGTGTTCTATTAAAATTCGGCAAGTAGGAAGTCAATGTAAAGAGGAAGCAATCAAACAAGCAAAACAATCTTGGGATAAACAAATACAGTACTTGAGAAAAAAATGGTTTATTGATGCAAAAGGTCAGCGAAAGAAAGGAGTCTGGTGGGATGAGAAAAATGGTTTTAGGAATGAAATTAAGTCCGAAGTAGACAAGCTATATGAAAAAATAGCCGGAATAATCAAAGAAAAATTAATTTTGGTTTATCAAGAACTTATAAATATGAATTTAGAATCATGCCAGTACTATCTCAATATGCTAGACCAGCAGAAAAAAGCTGAGTTAAATAAACAGATAGACTTAAGAAGCATTGAAATTGAAAACGAATTTAATAATACCATAGAAGTTTTACCAAAATATCATTTAGGATTAAAAGCGAGTGTTAGCCCATATTTAAAAGTTTTGGTAGAGCTGGGTTGGGGTGATATCACCTGGGATGACGTTGTTAAGTTTAAAGAGAACGTTTCTGCAACAATTGAGGAGTTTATCACAGCCATTTTTGATGACAGAATTAAATTAGCGACTGAAGCTATGGGAAAAGCGATCGCATTTTACAATGACTTTCTAGAGCAACAAGAGCGATATCAGCAAGAAACACCAGAATACCGCGAAGCTGAGAAAGTTTGGATTTACCAACAGCGTCAGGAATTGGCACAGATGCAGGATGGAATTGAAGTCATCCTCAACGCTGGTTGATACATAACTGAATAATCGTTCAAGGGAATATATGCTTGCTAGAGTTTGGAGTGCATCAATTGTCGGTATCGACGCTGTTAAGGTAGGTGTAGAAGTTGATGTGTCGGGAGGTTTGCCGGGAATTGTCGTGTTAGGATTACCCGACGCTGCTGTACAGGAATCAAAGGAAAGAGTAAAGGCAACTTTGAAAAATGCTGGTTTTGCCTTTCCGATGCGAAAGATTGTAATTAATCTTACCCCTGCTGATTTACGCAAGGAAGGTCCTTGTTTTGATTTGCCTATCAGTGTGGGCATTTTGGCAGCTTCGGAGCAAGTCAGCGCGCAGTTGTTGGCAGATTATCTTTTCTTAGGTGAAGTCAGTCTTGATGGAAGTTTACGTGCTGTTGCGGGTGTTTTACCTATTGCCGCGACTGCTGAAAAGATGGGAATTGCAGGTTTGGTTGTGCCGGCTGACAATGCACAAGAAGCTGCTGTGGTTGAAGGATTGAAGGTTTATGGGTTTAGTAATGTATCTGATGTGGCACATTTTTTAAATAATCCAGGTTCTCATAAACCTGTAGAGTTGAATAGCGTAGCAAAGACATCACCTGCAAAGCCTCTAGATTCCTTTATTAGTGCAGATTTGAAGGATGTTAAAGGACAAGCACATGCTCGTCGTGCTTTAGAAATTGCCGCAGTTGGGGGACACAATTTAATTTTTGTGGGACCGCCTGGTAGTGGTAAAACGATGTTAGCTAGACGCTTACCGACGATTTTACCGCCTTTGGTTTTCGCTGAGGCATTGGAAGTGACGCGGATTCATTCGGTAGCTGGTTTATTAAAAAATCGTGGGTCTTTAGTACGCGATCGCCCTTTTCGCAGTCCTCACCACTCAGCTTCTGGTCCTTCGTTAGTTGGTGGTGGTAGTTTTCCCCGTCCTGGAGAAATATCATTAGCACATTTTGGCATTCTTTTTCTCGATGAGTTAACAGAATTTAAACGTGATGTCTTAGAATTTCTCCGTCAACCTTTGGAAGATGGCTATGTAACGATTTCCCGCACGAGACAATCGGTAATGTTTCCAGCGCAGTTTACATTGGTTGCGAGTACCAATCCTTGCCCTTGCGGTTATTATGGCGATACTATCCAACAGTGTACGTGTTCGCCACGACAAAGAGAACAATATTGGGCAAAGCTTTCGGGTCCGTTGATGGATAGAATTGATTTGCAAGTTGCGGTTAATCGCTTGAAAGCAGAGGAAATTACTCAACAACCGACAGGAGAATCATCTGCAAGTGTGCGTCAACGGGTGCAACAAGCACGGGAAAGAACTGCAAGCCGATTTAAAGATGAACTCAATCTGCGTTGCAATGCACATATGCAAAGCGGTCATCTTCAGAAATGGTGTAAGTTAGATGATGTAAGTCGGAACTTGTTAGAAGGGGCAATTAAAAAATTAGGTTTATCGGCAAGAGCAAGCGATCGCATTCTCAAAGTAGCACGAACAATTGCAGATTTGGCGGGAGATGATGACCTCAAGGCAAATCACGTAGCGGAAGCAATTCAGTATCGCACAATAGATAGAATGCATTAAAGTATTAATATATCTTAATGATTATGTACATATATTACGGAATTACCGATTTTCTTTGAACTTTTATTAAGTTTTACAAAGTTTACAGGTAGTCACCGACAGGCTAAAAGCCTGTCGGTGACTACCTGTAAGAGCAATGTGATTTCATCTCCTTTCCCCTTCTGCCCTCTGCTTTATTTTTAGAACAGCTGTAGGTTATAAGTAGGAGATTCTATCGCCTTAAAAAAAAAATACCTTTTGTCATTGGGATGGGGTTGGCAATTCTCTCCTGATGCCGTCAGATTTTTTTTAAAAGACGGCTCAAAGAGGGAGGTTCGCAATGTCTATATCAAAAGGTTGCATTAAACTGGAAAATCAGCTAATAGCGGCTTTGCCTACTTCTGAGTATCAACGCCTTATTCCTCACCTAGAGAGAGTTCCCCTGCCATTACAGCAAGTCCTCTATGAAGAGTGCGAACCAATCACACACGTTTATTTTCCCCTTCAGGGAATAATTTCTTTAGTTTCCACTATGGAAGACGGTGGAACAGTAGAAGTCGGTATGGTGGGCAATGAAGGAATAGTAGGGATGCCTGTATTGTGGGGAGGCATATCCACGATCACAAGAGCGTTTGTGCAGATCCCTGGTTCTGGGATGAAAATAAAGGGAAGCCTGCTTAAAACCGAGTTTGACCGGGGTGGTGCGCTGCAAACCCTGCTGCTGCGTTACACGCAAGCGCTGCACACGCAGGCATCTCAAGGGGCTGCTTGCTTCCGTCTACATACTATAGAGCAGCGACTTGCCCGTTGGCTGCTTACTGTTCATGACCGGATGGACAGAGACGAGTTTCCCCTGACTCAGGAATTTATCGCCCAGATGCTAGGTACGCGACGTGCTGGTGTCACACTGGCTGCTAACAGCCTCAGCCAAGCAGGAATGATTCGCTACACCCGTGGCAGAATAACCATTTTGAATCGCCAGGAATTGGAAGCGAACTCCTGTGAGTGTTATAAAACCATCCAAGCTGAGTTTACTCGGTTGCTTGGTAATTGCGAGCGATCGCATTAGTTTTCTTGGGTTTGTACTTAGCGATAAAGCTCCAACTACAAACCATCATAGTTTCTGTGCTGACTACTAGTTAGGGCATTGTATGGGAATTGAGCGATCGCGCTACAATGCCGTACATTAATGGTACATTCGGCACATCTAATGGTGAAAACATCCGCCTTCCTGAAGCTTCACGCATCCGCTCAAATAGCTTGCAACCATTGCTATAGGGATATTCTTTCAACACTTCCACAATCAGTCCAGCTTCCAACAATGCTGTAACTATCTCGCCAATTCCCCACTGAAACTCATGGGAACGGTAAGGATTGTGAAAATTCTCAATACCTTTTTCGTAGCCCCAAGGTGTCAAATTACCGCTAGACTCAGCCACATAGTCGCTAATACCATCTTCCCAAGTTAAAGGCTTTCCCTCAGAAAAATAAGCGAATTTGTGACTCCAATCTGTGTCAAACATCATCGCTACAGGGTGGAAGTCCACAACAACAAAGCGTCCACCAGGTTTGAGAATGTCTGAAATTCCTTTTGCCCAAAGGCTAAGATTAGATATCCAACACACAGCACCGTAAGAAGAGAATACAATATCGAACTGCTCATTTTTCTTCGCTGATTCCTCCAGCCAATCAAAAATATCTGCCCGGTGAAAGGTGGCAGAGATTCCAGATTCCTCTGAGAGTTTTTGAGCAAAAGCGATCGCTTCGTCGCTAATATCTACCCCAGTTACTTTAGCGCCAAGCTGCACCAGACTTAAAGTATCTTGTCCAGCGTTGCATTGCAGATGAACCAAAGACAAACCAGCAATATTTCCCAAAAGTTCCTTTTCTTCTGGAAAGAGTGTACAGCCACCTTCTTGAAAAAACTTCGCCTGATCACCCTTATGGCTATTGTGCGCTTTAGTTGCTTCATTCCAAGACAAGCGATTCTCTTCATGAAGTTCTTTTCTTAAAGGTGCGCTGCTCATCATCTTGTACTTTTTTAAAATTATTAATAAATTAAAGTTCGTAGTCAGCGCTTCAGCACTTAACCACTAAAGTGGTTACTACGAACTTTAAAATACTTTCAGTTTAATTGCATTCACGTAGCTTATTTCTTAGAAATCACCCATATTGCGTGAATGATTCCTGGAAGATAGCCGAAAAGAGTCAAAACTATATTAATCCAAAAGTCTATACCAATACCAACTTGCAAGAAGACTCCCAGAGGCGGTAGAAATATAGCACAAAGAATCCGAACTAAATCCATTTCAACCTCCAATCAATATCAAACCGAACAGCCTTTTTATTAATTTATTCCCAACTGCTCAAGCTTGTTTCTACCTTTCAAGGTAACATCGCCTATATCTTTATAGATACGGTTTACCGCACCGATTAACCGCCGCTAATTTTGGCTTTGTAACCTAGCTTAATCAAAATCTCCAAGATTTTCTGCTTGTGGTCGCCTTGAATTTCAATTTCATTATCTTTGACTGTCCCACCTGTACCGCATTGAGCTTTCAACTGCTTCACCAAATCTGCTAAGGTTTCCGGTTTTGCCTGAAACCCAGTAATCACGGTGACAGTTTTACCTTTGCGTCCAGCGCGGGTCGCTTGTACGCGGACGTTTTGTTGTTGTGGAGGTAGTTCTTGAGTTGGTCTTTCTAAAGCAGCGGAGTTGTCGTTACCAAATTCTTGGTAGACAAAGCGTTTGTCAGAGTTACCTTTTCCAGAAGCCATAGTAGATCAAGTAAAATTCAGCTTTATGGTTGTTTATACTGATTAGGGATTAAGAAATAACTTCTTTAAAATGCCCCATGCCCAATGCCCCTTGCCCCAATCATAATAAGGCGATCGTATCCTATCCGCTTCAGACTTTTCTATAATTAAGTTCGTCCTGTCATCGAAATCAATCTGTGACTACCACTCCCCTTCCTTCCTCTCAATCAACTGCCCAAAGCCCTGATACTCAAGGACGTTTTGGACGCTTTGGCGGTAAGTATGTCCCAGAAACGCTGATGCCTGCTTTAGCTGAACTAGAAGCAGCTTACCAGCAATACCGACACGATCGCACTTTTCAAGCTGAACTGCAACAACTGTTACGCGATTATGTCGGACGCGCTACACCTTTGTATTTCGCCGAACGCCTTACCGCTCATTATGCCCGACCAGATGGCACGGGAGCGCAAATTTATCTAAAGCGTGAAGATTTAAATCACACTGGCGCTCATAAAATCAATAATGCTTTGGCTCAGGTTTTGTTGGCAAAGCGGATGGCTAAACAGCGAATTATCGCAGAAACCGGTGCAGGACAACATGGAGTAGCTACAGCTACAGTTTGCGCTCGTTTTGGGCTGGAATGTGTGATTTACATGGGCGTTCACGACATGGAACGCCAATCCTTAAATGTCTTCAGAATGCGGTTGATGGGGGCAGAGGTGCGTCCGGTAGAAGCTGGGACTGGAACTTTGAAGGATGCAACTTCTGAGGCTATTCGGGATTGGGTAACGAATGTGGAGACGACTCATTACATCCTCGGTTCGGTCGCAGGACCTCATCCTTACCCGATGATGGTACGCGATTTTCATGCGGTGATTGGGCAAGAAACTCGCGCTCAAGCGATGGAAAAGTGGGGTGGTTTGCCAGATATTCTTCTGGCTTGCGTCGGTGGTGGTTCTAATGCGATGGGACTATTTCATGAGTTTGTCAAGGAATCTTCTGTGCGCTTAATTGGTGTGGAAGCAGCCGGCGAAGGTGTGAATACAGATAAACACGCTGCAACCTTGACAAAAGGACAAATAGGTGTATTGCACGGAGCGATGAGCTATTTGTTGCAAGATGAGGATGGACAAGTAATTGAAGCTCATTCAATTAGTGCGGGGTTAGATTATCCTGGTGTGGGTCCAGAACACAGCTATTTAAAGGATACTGCGCGTGCAGAATATTACAGCGTCACAGATGAAGAGGCTTTGACGGCGTTTCGGATGTTGTCGCAGTTAGAGGGAATTATACCAGCACTAGAAACGGCTCATGCGATCGCCTACTTGAATACTTTATGTCCGCAACTAGAAGGTAGTCCCAAAATTGTCATTAACTGCTCTGGACGCGGTGACAAGGATGTGCAAACTGTAGCCAAGTTCTTAGCGAATGGGTAATTGGGTATCAAGCACGGGGCATGAGGCATAATATCGTGTCCGGTTAAAGACTTATCATCAGGACTTACGCAACTGGCACAGTGCGATCGCTATTTTATAGTATTTATGTACTATTAAAAAATGGGATACCCACAGGTAATTGCTGAAATTAGTAACAATAATCGGCTGTGTCAGTATTCTTCA
>JAESFM010000309.1_pt1 | contig 10824 bp, 5 predicted proteins | sample 9266171 | NCBI WGS metagenome assembly JAESFM01 (sample SAMN14505069, study PRJNA617099) | algae metagenome | isolation source: Hassallia sp. WJT32-NPBG1 and co-occurring heterotrophs from well developed... | place: USA: Mojave Desert, Joshua Tree National Park, California | collected 2006-06-22
TCGATGAGGTTTATTCCAGGAATTAACACCATTTTACGAGCTTTGTTCCAAAAGAATAAAAACAAGCAACCTCAAGTTAATTATCGATAATGGTTTATAGTACAATATTCCGAAATACCTGACCTTTGTAGAGGATTGTTGTTACGTCGGGTGGGCATAAGCTTAATCTTGTGTTTACCAGCATGACATTCTTCCACTAATATTGTTGGTAATCGCACCACGTCAGTCGAACAAACAACAAAACTAAAATATATCATGGTAGCTAATCGCTATTTATGATAAAGAGGGAGGACGCAATGTCTTGTTATTCAACAATCACCGATATGTCTGTTTTTAACAGACGTGAATCACAAGTTCGCAGTTACTGCAGACATTTCAGTACAGTGTTCAAGCATGCAAACGGGAGTTTAATAATTGATGAAAATGGGAAAAAGTATGTAGATTTTCTAGCAGGCTGTGCTTCGCTCAATTACGGCCACAATGATCCGGATATGAAGGCCGCTCTTCTCGATTACATAGCACAGGATGGCATCGCTCACGGCCTCGATCTATTCACCACCGCGAAAAGACGGTTCCTCGAAGACTTCGAGTCCTTGATCCTGAACCCGCGCGGTTTCGATTACCGCGCTCAGTTCACCGGTCCTACCGGCGCCAATGCCGTGGAAGCCGCCTTGAAGCTCGCACGCAAGGTTACGGGACGCAACAACGTCGTCGCCTTCACCAATGGCTTCCACGGTGTTACGCAAGGCGCCTTGGCCGCTACCGGCAACCGGTATCATCGAATGGCGCCCGCGATCCAGCTCAACGGCGTATCGAGACTGCCTTTCGACGGCTATCTCGGCAAGGACGTCGACACCGCCGAAATTCTCGAGCGGATGCTGAACGACCCGTCCAGCGGCCTCGACTCACCGGCCGCGATCCTGCTGGAAACGGTACAGGGGGAAGGGGGCTTGAATGCGGCCTCGCCGTCATGGCTGCGGCAGATAGCGCATCTGGCCCAGTTGCACGGCGCTCTCCTGATCGTGGACGATATCCAGGCCGGCTGCGGCCGCACGGGCACGTTCTTCAGTTTCGAAGGTATCGGCATCGTCCCGGACCTCGTCACGCTGTCCAAGTCCCTGTCCGGCTTCGGCTTGCCCATGGCGTTGCTGCTGATCCGTCCGCAGCATGACCTTTGGCGGCCTGCCGAACACAACGGCACGTTCCGGGGCAACACGCACGCTTTCGTCACGGCCCAGGCCGCTCTCCGTAAATTCTGGGCCGACGACATCTTCTCACGTTCCATCCTGGATAAGGCAAGGCATGTCGGAGAACGTCTCACCGCCATGACGAACCTGATCCCGGGTTCCCGCGTCAAGGGCCGGGGCATGATGATTGGCATCGATGTCGGGTCGGGGGAACTGGCGGAAGCGATCTGCCGCCGCTGCTTCGAGGATGGCCTGATCATCGAGACTTCGGGCGCTTACGACGAAGTGGTCAAGATCCTGGCGCCCCTCACCACGCCCGACGATCTGCTCGATTACGGGCTGGACATCCTGGAATCCGCCATCCATGCGGCTCTCGCCGATCGCGCGGCCGCCGCTGCCGAGTGAGGTCATCACGCCGGCTCCGGCCCGCCTGATCGCCTGAAGAGCTTTTCAATTCGACCCCATCGATGCGTTCACGCCTGAGCTTCGCTTGCGGCGGCGCGGCACTGCGCCGCCGCTTTCCGGCAACTGGTTCGATGGCTCTGAACCATTCCAGGCTCAAAGCTGACAAGAAAGGCTGATGGTCATATCATGAACCAGACTGAGCAGGCTCTTGAGCGCTTCGCGCTTATTGGTGACGAAGACGCATACAGTACAAGAGCCGACTTCACTTTCAGCGACCCGGAAGAGGTTTTGACTTGTCCGGGCTATCCCCCCGAGATCCGATGGCAGCCGGGTGAGCGCCTCGATCACTTGTTTGAGAAACGCTTTTCCCTCCTGCGGGAAACCGGTGCTGGAAACCGCGTGGCGGTCACCGCCGAGGACGGCGAACTGAGCTACGACGACCTCGAGCGCCAAGCCAACCGGCTGTCCCGCCACCTGATCGCCTCGGGCGTCAGGCCGGGCGACAGGATAGGCCTCCTCTTCAGCCGGTCGGTCTGGGCCTATGCCGCAATGCTGGGCGTGATGAAGGCCAATGCCGCGTATGTGCCGCTCGATCCGGGATTCCCCAAGGACAGGATCGCCTTCATCGCGGAGGACGCCGGCATCAGGCTCGTCCTGACGACCGCCAGCCTGCGCGGCCACCTCGACACCCTGGCGGCCGAGGTGATCTGCCTGGACGAGGTTCAGCCCGCAATCGACAGGGAAGAGTGCACCGCCCTGGACCCTCCCGCCGAATCCCTTGCCGACGACCTCTGCTACATCATCTATACCTCCGGCTCGACCGGCAAGCCCAAGGGCGTCGCTGTCGAGCACCGCAGCATCTGCAACTTCGTCAGGGTCGCGGCCGAGGTCTACGGCATCATGCCGGAAGACCGCGTCTATCAGGGCATGACCATCGCCTTCGACTTCTCGGTCGAGGAAATCTGGGTCCCCCTGTATTCCGGCGCGACGCTGGTAGCAGCTCCCCCAGGCCCCAGCCTCGTCGGGCGCGACCTTTCCCAATTCCTGGAAGCCCGGCGGATCACGGCGCTCTGCTGCGTGCCGACCCTTCTCGCCACCCTCGACGACGACTTGCCCTCGCTCCGGTTCATCCTGGTTTCCGGGGAAGCCTGCCCGCAGAACCTCGTCGAGCGCTGGTACAGCCAGGGCAGGACCTTCCTCAACGTCTATGGCCCGACGGAAGCGACCGTCACCGCCACCTGGACCATGCTCGTCCCGGACAAGCCGGTCACGATCGGGGTGCCGCTGCCGACATACAAGATCCTGATCCTAGCCCCGGACGAACCCCGGCTGGTGGAGAAGGGCGGCATCGGGGAAATCTGCATCGCCGGCATCGGGCTGGCGCGCGGCTACGTCAACCGGCCCGACCTGACCGACAAGGCCTTCATCCCGGACTTCCTTGGGCTTGACGACAACCCGTCGGGGCGGATCTACCGGACCGGCGACCTGGGCCGCATCACGGACAAGGGCGAGATCGAATACCTCGGCCGGCTCGACGCCCAGGTCAAGATCCGGGGCTACCGGATCGAGCTGGCGGAGATCGAATCCGTCATCATGAGGGTGCCGGGGATCGCCCAAGCCGTCGTCGGCACCTTCCAGCCGGAACCCGGCACGGTCGAGCTGGTGGCCTACTATACGCTCCGCCACGACGTCGACCACCTCGACCGGGAAACGATCGTCGGGACCATCCGGGGCGACCTGCCTGCCTACATGCTGCCGGCCTTCTTCGAGAGGATGGACGCCCTGCCCATGCTCCCGTGCGACAAGGTGGACCGCAAGAGGCTGCCGCCGCCGTCGGGACCGCGGCACAGCGTCCGCAAAGCCGACTGCATCGCGCCGGCGAACGACACCGAAGCCGAGATAGCGCGCACCCTGATGGACCTGCTCAAACTCGAGCAGGTCTCGATGGACGACCATTTCTTCGACGACCTCGGCGCCAATTCCCTGCTGATGGCAAGGTTCTGTGCCCGGATCCGCGAAAAGCTGAACTATTCCGACGTGTCCATGCGGGAGGTCTACCTGCATCCCACACCTCGGGACTTCGCGGCCTTCCTCACCACCCAGGCCCACAGGAAGGCACCCACGGCGCCGGCCGAGCCGGTCCATGTCGCCCGCGATCTCGATTACTGGCTCTGCGGCGGCATGCAGTTGATCTTCTATTTCGTCTACTCGACGGCCCTGACCGCCGGACTTGTCCAGGGATATGTCTGGATCTCCGAGGCACACTCGGTCGCCGACACCTATCTGCGGTCCGCCGCCTTCGGCTCGGGCATGTTCCTCGCCATGGCTGCCCTCCCGATAGCGGTCAAATGGCTGGTCGTCGGCCGATCGCGGGAAGAGAGCATTCCGATCTGGAGCTCCGGCTATTTCCGCTTCTGGCTCATCAGGCGGATGATCCAGGCCAACCCGATGGTCATGTTCGTCGGCACCCCGCTCTACAACGTCTATCTCCGCCTGCTGGGGGCGAAGATCGGCCGGAACGTCGTGATCTTCTCCGGCGTCGTTCCGGCCTGCCCGGACCTTCTGTCGATCGGCGACGGCACGATCATCAAGAAGGACAGCAATCTGGTCGGCTACCGGGCGCGCGCGGGACTGATCGAGACCGGCAGGATCACGATCGGCCGGGACGCCTTCATCGGCGAGGCGACCGTCCTCGACATCGGGACCAGCATCGGCGACGGCGCACAGCTCGGGCACTCGTCGTCGCTGCACCAGGGGCAGGCCATCCCGGACGGCAAGCGGTATCACGGCTCGCCCGCGCGGGAGACGTCGGACGACTACCTGTCGGTCGAACCGATGCCGTGCGGCATCGTCCGCCGGGCCGCGTTCTCCGCCGCTCAAGCGGTCGTCCTGTTCGGCCTGACGCTGCCGCTGCCCCTCGTGATCCTGGATTCGCTGCTGGTATGGCTGGGTTTCGGCACCGGGGCTGAGGTCGCGGCCCATGTCGGCGCCCGTTTCAACGACCTGGATTTCCAGCTGACCCTGATCCAGATTTCGGCCGGAGCCTATTTCGGATTGATCGTCCTGGGCCTGCTGAGCATCGTCACGATACCGAGACTGCTCAACCTGTTCATGACGGAAGGAAAGACATATCCGCTATACGGCTTCCACTTCCTGGTTCACCGGGCGATTTCGAGCAGAAGCAACTCGTACTTCTTCAATCTCCTGTTCGGCGATAGCTCTTATATCATCTATTACCTGCGGGCCATCGGGTACAAGATATCGCTGAAAGACCAGACCGGCTCCAACTTCGGGGTGGCGCAGAAGCACGACACGCCTTTCCTGTGCGAGATCGGCAAGGGAACCCTGATCTCCGATGGTTTCTCCATGATCAACGCCGACTTCTCCAGCTCTTCCTTCAGGCTGAGGAGGGTCTCGGTCGGCGCCGACAGCTTCATCGGCAACAACGTCTTCTACCCGGCCGGCAGCAGGGTCGGCGACAACTGCCTGTTCGGGACCAAGACGATGGTGCCGGTCGGCGGACCGGAGCTGAAAGACGTCGGGCTGCTCGGTTCTCCCAGCTTCCAGATCCCGCGTTCGGTCGCCAGGGACAGGCAGCTGGAGCACTACCGCGACGGCCCGACCTTCAAGGACCGGCTGTTCCGCAAGAACATCTCCAACACCGTCACGATATTCCTGTACCTGGCATCGCAGTGGTTCTTCGTGCATCTGGTCATCCTCCTGAGTGCCGTCGAGATGGACCAGTATGCCGAATCCGGCTGGATCGCTCTGCTCGACTTCACGATGATCGTGCTGGTCCTGACGGTCGCGTACTATGCCCTGCTCGAACACGCCAGCATCGGTTTCCGCAAGCTGCGGCCGCAGTTCTGCTCGATCTACGACGATTACTACTGGAAGCACGAGCGTTTCTGGAAACTGAGCGAAGTCTTCTACCTGGACCTGTTCTCGGGCACGCCGTTCAAGGGGATGGTCTGGCGGCTGCTGGGCGTCAAGGTCGGCAGGAAGCTGTTCGACGACGGCAGCGGCATCCCGGAAAAGACGCTGGTGACGATCGGCGACAACTGCACGATCAACCGGATGGTCACGATCCAGGGCCACTCGCTGGAGGACGGCGCCTTCAAATCCGATTACATCCGCATCGGCGACGGCTGCACCATCGGCTACAACGCCTTCGTCCATTACGGCGTCGAAATGGAAGACAACGTGGCGCTCGGACCCGACAGCTTCCTGATGAAGGGCGAGCATCTGGCCGCCAACTCGACATGGCGCGGTAATCCCGCCAGAGAGATATGAGGAAAATCCCATGTCCGCATCCTTCCAACTCCGGCCGGAATCGATGCCGCTCTGCGGCCCGGCCGACACGATCGAACTGGTCGGTTCCGCCCAGGGGACGGGCCGCCATGCCGACCGCCAGGAATGGGTCTATGTAGCCGTGCATCGCGGCCATGGCCTCTGGACCCACGTCTATGACGTCGTCCATCTGCCCGGCGCCTTCGGCGAGGAAATCCGCCTGATCCGCGTCCTGCCCGGCGACCGCCGGGTGGAGGCGCGCAACTGGGCGCTGTCTGCGAAAACGGGAAAGTTCACCTTCACGGCCGAAGCGGACGAAGACGCCGTCCGCACCACACAGGAGCAAAGATGCCTCTTACCCGCAGAGCCTTGATGCTATCCACGGCAGCCGCCGGTCTTGCCGGTTTCGCCGGTCTTGCCGGCCTGATGATGCCCCCGGCGTTCGCGGCACGGGTCAATGGACGCCTGTCGCTGCCCGCCGGGATCTGGCGTTCGCGCACCACCGCCGACCTCTTCGCGGTGGGAGAGCGGGCATGCCGCACCTATACCCTCTACGACGACGCGGCAGCGCTGACCGATGAATCCGACCTGAGCGACGTCGAAGGGGAAGTTCTGGAAACCCGGCTGGACGACGAGGGCCACCTGGAAGTGGAGTATTGGGGGACGGTCACCCGGTTCCAGTACGAGCGGCTGGACGGCTGGCCGGCGCTGCCGCGCCTCGAGGACGACGCCTGGATATCCGATCCCAACCGGACGGTCGCCGCCTTCTTCGACATTCTGTCCGGCCATTTCGCCTTCGCCGCCGAGCGCGGGATCGACTGGTCGGCACTGCGGGCGCACTGCGACGCGGCGCTCCGGCGCGGTCCCGCCACCCAGACCCATCTGTTCGACGCGTTGGCGGAATCCCTGCGCGCCCTGGAGGACGGCCACGGATCGCTGAGGGGACTGGAGCGCTACGAGGACAGCCGCCCTTGGGAAGGACAGCTCTACCGTGCCTGGAAAGCCGCCGGCGGGCGGCCGGTCGATGGCGACTACTCGGACGGTTTCACCAGCGGCTGGCTCGACCATGTCAGGCGCCGCATCCTGTCCGGGTCCGGCCATGTCGCCGCCCACGACACCGTCGCCTGGGGACATCTGTCCGATGGGCTGGGCTATATCTCCCTGATGGCCTGCGAGGGCCTGTCCGATCACGAAGGGGGGCATGCCGACGTGCTGGCCGCCAGACAGGTCTTTGACCGCGCAGTCCGGGGCTTGGGTGACGTCCGTGGACTGATCGTCGATCTCCGCTGCAATCCCGGCGGCTGGGACCGGGTCTCTCTCACTTTGGCGTCGCACCTGACGGACAGAACAGTCCGCGCCTTCACCAAGCAGCCGGTGCGGCATGGCTCCGGCCTTCAAGTGCAAACGATCGAACTGGTGCCCGCCCAAGGCGCCCGCTTCACCGGTCCGGTTGCTGTTCTGACCAGCGATTCCACGGTCAGCGCAGCGGAAGTGGGGACGCTTGCCTTGCGCGCCTTGCCGAACACCCGGTCGTTCGGCCGTCCGACCTACGGCGCGCTGTCCGACCCTTACAAGTTCCGCCTGCCGAACGGCTGGAAGGGTGCTGTGTCGAACGAGATCTATCGGGCGTGGGACGGCGCCGTGTACGAAGGCTCAGGCATTCCCCCGGACCAGCCCTCCGCCGAGCCGTCGGCTCGGGACTTCTGGAGATCGATCGACGCTCAAACCACGGATGCCAAGACATGGCTGCTGGCGCTCTGAAGACGGCGAGGGGGACTCGCCTCATGAAGCGGATGCTGCTCGCCACGACTGCGGCGGTCGCTTGCCTGATGATCGCGCCATCAGCCGAAGCGCGCAGCGCTTCCCGCCCTGAACACGCCGTCGCCGCCAGCGTCGAAGCCGGCAACGGGGCCGGCGACGGGTTCGTCGCCGTGGCCCAGGCTGCACCCGCTGAGGACGATGAAGAGGACGACGAAGAGGACGACGAAGAAGAAAATGAGGATGAGGATCAGGATCAGGATGACAGTGACGACGACGAAGAGGACGAGGATGACGAAGAAGATGAAGACGACGGGAGCGCCACCGCCGATCCCGTGCCCGGCGCCGTCACCGGCGATCAGGATGATGTAACGGCTGATGATGCCGAGGATGAGGATGAGGACGAGGACGAGGACGAGGACGAGGAAGACGACCCGTTCCCAAGCGTTCCGGGAACCCTCAACGCCACGATAGGCGGCACGTCGACCTTCCAGGCCGGAGTATTCGGAGACCTCACGCGCGGCGTCCAGTTCCGCAACGAGACCGAACTGGACTTCAACATCCGGGGCAAAGCCGACAACGGCCTTTTATACGGCCTGAAACTTCAGTTGGAGACCACCACCGGCCACGAATCCAGTTCGGAATCGAGCTTCGGTGAGGCCTACGTCTATATAGGCGGCCCCTGGGGCCGGCTTGAATTCGGCGATACCGACGATGTCGTGGCCGGAGGGCTTTTGATCTACGCCCCCAGCGTCGGCATCGGGCAGGTGGATGGCGACTACGGCAGCTTTTCCAGGCTGAGCCTGGATGACTACTATCCTTTCTATCCCGACATCGGGACTTCGACCAAGATCAACTATTACACCCCGAGGATCGCCGGCTTTCAGGCCGGCATATCCTATAGCCCGCACCTTTCCGACAACGGCCAGTCCGTCGTGGCCTTTCGACCCGGAAGGGTGCGTGCCACGACCGCCTCCGCTCCCTCGCGGAGCCTATCTTCGGCAAGCGCCATCCCCCGAACCGCAATCCAGACGGCATCTCTCGGCACCAGGACCGTGACCCGCGCCTCGGCTCCCACTCCGACGCGGGCCGCCCAGACCGTCGATGACGACGAGGACGACGGCGAAGATTCGGAGGATGACAGTGGTGACGACGAGGACGATGAGGACGAAGACGACGAGGACGAAGATGACGAGGGCGAGGACGACGGTCCCGATGACGGGCCGGATATCGGCGATCCGGATGTTCCCGACGAGCCGGACACGCCGGATCAGCCCGACGTACCCGACCAGCCTACTCCTGAGCAACCCGGCCCCGGCGAACCGACACCGCCGGTTCCGCCCGTCGTTGAGCCTCAGCCCGAAACGCCGGTCGTCGAAGAGCCCGAGGACGAAGACGAGGATGAAGACGAGGAGGAAAGCGGATACCGCGACGTCACCTCCTTCGCCGTGAACTATCAGAAGGAGTTCGAAAACCTGACGTTCAGCGGCAGCGCCGCCGTCTTGAACGGCAACGGCTACGGTCCCGGCATCAAGGACTTCACCGCCTGGGTGACAGGTATCCAGATCGGCATTTCCGACTTCATGGTCGGGGGAGGTTTCGGGAAGTTCGACGGCTTCACCGGCCTGGACTGGCAATGGAATGTCGGCGCCACCTATGAAGCCGGCCCCTTCGGCATCGGCGCACAGTACGCCTGGGCACGGGACGTCAACGGCGATCACTCCTGGGCGGCCGGGGTCGGCGTCAACTACGTCCTGGCTCCAGGCCTGTCGCTCCAGGCCGACTACGTCCATTCCAAGGTCGGTTTCGAGCGGTCCGGCAACGTGAACACTTCCGATGTCGTCCTGGTCGGCCTTCAACTAAGCTTTTGATCCCGGATGTGAGGCGCTTCATAGCACCCCTGGCCAATCCGCCCGACGGTGAGGACCACACGGAAACTCCGGATCACGAGGCTTGGCATGGCGATGCTGCGGATGACATCGGTTCGGGAGGAAACCCCAGGCGGCGCCGAGGAAACCTTCAATGCCGTGCTGGTCTCCGCGATGGCCGGGTACGGGGCCATGGCGGTCGCCGCCGCTCGGGACGACGACGCCACCACGCTGGCGCGGGCGGTCGGGACGCGCATGGATGCGGCGGGCGCCGTCGTCATGGTCGCGATGGCGCACCCCGGAGCATCCCTACGCGACCTGATCGATCAGGTCGGCGTAACCGTCCGCCCCAAAGTCATTCCCATAGCCGCGTCCAAGTCCAGGGCGAAAAAGCATCGAACCGACGACCTTCCCAGCCCTGAATCATTGGCCTTGACCCTCCTGCAAGGAGAGGACGCCGGGCTTCTCATCGTCGCCGAGGCCCACGCCCTGGACCAGGAAGCGCTGGAAGACCTCCTGTCATTGTCCCAGGTGCATCTGGGAGACGGCCGAGCCTTGCAGGTGCTTTTGGCCGGAAACGACGATCTCAACGCCAATCTCGACCGCGCCAATGGTCAGGTCCGCGTCAAGCGGTGGACCCTGGAAGCCCGGCCCCAGCCGGCCACCCAAAAGGCAATCCCCGCTCCGAAGCCTCAGCCTCAGCCGATCCCGGTACAGCCGCCGTCACCCACCCTGTCACAAGCCCCGCCGCCTGCTGACCGGCGTCCCCGCCACCGCCACGCCGCGTTCGGCCTGCTGTTGACCGCCGCCGCCGCGACAGGATGGTTCGCCGCCGACCGTGCCCTAACCGAATACTCCGTTGCCGTTCCGGTGCCGCCCACGATCGAATCCCCGCTGGCCGAAGCCAGCGCCCAACCGGAACCCGAACCAGTTCCAGCCCCCATCGAGCCTCAAGCCGACATCCAGACCCCCGAACCACCCCCGGAGGTCCTGCTTTCGACCGACCACGGCCCCATGCCGACCTTGAACCCCGGCGATACCATCGTCGTCCAGGTCGAAACCAGCGCGGACAGGTTCGTCTACTGCTACTACATGGACAGCTTCCGGCAGGTATCCCGCATCTTCCCCAACCGCTTCCAGACCGACGCCTTCGTGCCGGCAGGGCAGCAGGTCGCGATCCCACCGGGTCCGGAAGCCGAACGCCCCTTCAACATCCGGCTCGACATGGCCGGCCGCCTCGAAGTCATCACCTGTCTGGCCTCATCGACCGCCATCGACCGGAGCGGGATCGACGGCGCCGACATTGACGACCTGAC
>JAESFM010000310.1_pt1 | contig 10792 bp, 9 predicted proteins | sample 9266171 | NCBI WGS metagenome assembly JAESFM01 (sample SAMN14505069, study PRJNA617099) | algae metagenome | isolation source: Hassallia sp. WJT32-NPBG1 and co-occurring heterotrophs from well developed... | place: USA: Mojave Desert, Joshua Tree National Park, California | collected 2006-06-22
ACCGCGCCGCGCCTTGCCGAGGTGCTGAGCCGCAACCCCAACCGGCTCGACGCCGTGCTGACGCCGGGCTTCTTCGACGGGCTGCCCGACCGGCAATCGCTGGCCGAACAGCTCGACCTGCTGCTGGCCCAGGCACGGGATTTCGAGGACGTGCTGAACATCGCCCGGCGCTGGACCAACGACCAGATCCTCTGGGCCGGCATCCACATCCTCCGCAACATCACCGACGGCGAGCGCTGCGGGCCGTTCCTGTCCGACGTGGCCGATCTGGCGCTGGCGGCGCTGGAGCCGCGCGTCGCCGACGACTTCGCCCGCCGCCACGGCCGGTTCGACGGCCATTCCATGGCGATCCTGGCCTTGGGCAAGCTGGGCAGCCGGCAGATGACCCTGCGGTCCGACCTGGACCTCATCATGGTCTACGACGTGCCGCCCGGCATCGGGACCTCCGACGGACCCAAGCCGCTGGCGCCGAACGAGTATTTCATCCGCCTGACCCAGCGGACGATCAACGCCGTGACGGCCCCTACCGGCGAGGGCCGGCTGTACGACATCGACATGCGCCTGCGTCCCAGCGGCAAGTCCGGTCCTCTGGCGATCAGCCTCGAAGCGTTCACCCGCTACCAGCTCAACGACGCCTGGACGTGGGAGCACATGGCGCTGACCCGCGCCCGCGTGATCCATGGCCCGGCCGAACTGACGTCGCGCCTGAACGATGCGGTCCGCGAGATCCTGACCCGGCCGCGTGACCCCGACAAGCTGCTGCGCGACGTGGCGGAGATGCGCGTCCGGATCGACAAGGAGTTCGGCACCACCGACATCTGGGAAGTGAAATACGTCCGGGGCGGCACCATCGACGTCGAGTTCATCGCCCAGTACCTGATGCTCCGCTATGCCGCCGACCATCCGGAGATCCTCAGCAGCGACGCCGCCACGGCGTTGCGCGCCGCCGCCCAGGCCGGCGTGCTGGACGGGACGGTCGCGGAAGACCTGTGCAGCGCCCTGTCCCTGTGGCGGCGCATCCAGGGCTTCCTGCGCCTGACCACCGAGGGCAAGTTCGTCGCCGACAAGGCCCCGGCGGGCCTGCGCGAGGCCATGATCCGCGCCGCCTTTCCGGAGAGAGCCGAGGACCGGGATTTCGGCTTCGACGCGCTGGAACTGCTGGCGCGCGACATCGCGGCCAGGGCGTACCGGCATTTCACGGCGCTGGTGGACGAGCCGGCGGCGAAGCTGGGTCAGGCTACACCCGCTCCGTGATCCGCTGCTTCAGGTGGTCGCAAAGGCGCAACGCCAAGGCAACCAGCGTCAGCGTCGGGTTGATGTTGCTGCCGGTCGGGTAGACCGAGCTTCCGGCAACGTACAGGTTGTCAAGACCGTGGACTTTGCAATCGGCGTCCACCACGCCGGTCCGCTCGTCGTCGGACATCCGGGTCGTTCCCATCTGATGGTACCCGCCGACCATGGACGGGCTCCAGGAGGTCCCGCCTTCCCGCAACCATGGGTCGAACTGGAACAGCCCCAGCCCCAGCCGCGCCAGTTCGCCGCCCAGCAGCTCTCCCAGCCGCCAGTCCAGTACCGGCAGCCTTGAGTCGAGCGCGTCGCGCCGGTCCGACAGGGTGATCCTGCTGTCCGGGTTGGGCGCCTGTTCCGCCTGACACAGGAAATAGACCTGCTGCACGCCATCGGGCTTCGGCACCATGGGACGGTTATGGACCGCCCGCCGGTACAGGTTGTAGGCGGTGATGTCGGTTCCCTGGATCAGGTCCCACAATCCTTCCGCCAGCCGGTCGGGCACCCGTCCGGCCTCGATCGACTGGGCGAAGCGGCGCATCGTCGCCATCGACGTCTCGTCGGTCACGTATAGAAGCTGAAGCCGGGTGTTGAGGATCTGTTCGGCCTTCGTCTTTTCCGCCGGGACGGTGATGGAAGGGCAGAAGACGTGCTCGCCGAACCAGCCCGGCCGGAACATGTCGATCAGGTGGAATGGGTCGTTCGTCGCCAGGCTGCCGATCCGGTCGCGCGGATGCTCCATGAAGAAGCGGCCGACCACATCGCGCCGGTTGCCGATGCCGTGCGGCTCGATCCGGTCCGACGCCAGCATCAGCCGGGCATTCTCGATCGCGCCGCAGGCCAGCACGAATTGGCGCGCCTTGACGCTGGCCTTGTGGCCGTTGAAGGTCACCAACTCGACCGACTCGACCTTATGGGCTGCGGCGTCGCTGACGACTTCGGTGGCGTTGGCGTTCAGCAGAACGCGGATGTTCGGGGCCTTGCGCAGCTCTTCCCGGTAAACCTCGCCGAAACGGGTCGGCGTTGCGATCTCCCAGAAGTGGAACTTCAGCCGCGACTCGTCGAGGACGATGGGTTCGACGTTCAGCTTGTCCCAGATCTCGGCGTTCTTTCGCCTCGGGCCGAGCGAACAGATCGGTCTGGCCAAGTCGTACCAGGGCTCCAGCTCCTCGGGGCCGAACGGCCAGCCGCTGAACGGGACCCAGGAGCGCTGCTGGAAATCGATCGGCTGGAACTCGCCGCACCAGTTGTCCCAGTGGTTCGAACTGCCGCCGAAGAAGCGCAGCCGCGCTTCGTCCAGGCCGAAATAGGGCACGCCGACGCTCTCGCCCCGATAGAGCGCCTGGGTGGCGTCGTCGTATTCCATGTCGCCGCTTTCGATCACCAGCACGTCGATGCCGGTGCCGATCAGGCTGCGGGCCATGCTGATGCCGGCGGGGCCGGCGCCGACGATGCAGATGTCGGCTTCGAGGACGGAGCCGTCGTCCAGGCTGCGCAGATCGATGAACATGCCTGGGTCCCTTATGCCAGCGCCAGGGCGGAACAGGTGAGCGCCAGCGAACGGGGCAGGACCCAGCCATCGACCGTCACGACCTCGCCGTCCTCAAGGTCGAGCCGTGCGTGACGGGCGGTGTGGCCGCGCATGCCGGTTTCCCCGGCTTCCGCCAGCGAGACCTGCCACGCCCGGGCAGCGGATGCTTCCTCCGGATGAAGCTCCAGGTATGTCCGTCCCAGGGCACGCATGGCTTCCAGCGGGTCCCGTGCCGGGAATACCATCGGCAGGCCGGCCGTGGCGGCGGCCGTCACGGCGGCCAGAGACTTCAGGAAATGGCGTCTGCGCATTCGTATCGGCATCTTTCAGTGGTGTACCGGGAGATGGAGCGTCGAATTGGGCTCGACGTTACGGCGCAGCGCGGCGTTGACCCGGCTGGGTTTAGAGTTCACGAACAGGAAGACCGCGGCCGCATTGACGATGGGGATGACGATCAGCAGGGACATCCACCCAGGCCAGCCGGCCCGCCGGCAGATCTTCCAGCATCCCGGCAGCGGCGCCATGACCGCGCAGAACAGCAACAAGAGCAGACCCATCTGGAAGGCGTGAAATGAGATCATGTTGGCCCTTCTTCATGGTGCGCGGACGCCGTTCACGAGCGTCGGGCGATACCTGGTTCGTTCGACCGGGGGCTTTGCAGCAGCAGGATGAGGATGACGAATCCCAGATAAGGGATCAGAAGCAGCAGGGAGAGTGCCGGCGCATAACCCCAGCGACGGCACAATTGCCAGCACGGCGGGATGATCAGCGGCGCCATCAGCAGCCATCCCAATATCACGACGATAAGCATTGAGATAAAAGTTGACATGAATTTAGTTTATTCGAACCCACCCCTTTCTTGCAACGATGTCAGTTGTTCTAATGCCGAAGGCGTTCGGTGAATGGGGTGGACCACAACGTACTGCGACTTGCGCGGCACGTGACTTTAACGGAGTTCCACCGTGTAGCGCACGAAGCCGTCGGCGGTTGCGAAGCTGTCGTAAAGGCGGCGGGCCGCCGCATTGTCCGCGCGCGTCTGCCAGTAGACTTTTCGCCAGCCCTGCTCGCGGCCCTGGGCGATGAGATCCTCGATCAGGGCGCGGCCGGCGCCATGCCCCCGCACGTTGTGGGCGACGAACAGGTCTTCCAGGTAGCAGACCGGCGTCGCCGACCATGTTCCGGGGTGGAGCATCGCGACGGCGAAGCCGACGACCTTGTTCTTTCGCACCGCCAGCCGGGCGAAGATGCCGGACTTGGGATCGAGGATGCGGCGCCAAGTTTCCGCCGTGACCTCTTCGGGGACCATCGTCTCGTAGAAGCTGAGATAGCCGTTCCATAAGCAGCGCCAAGCCACTTCGTCAGCTGCCGTGGGGTCACGGATCTCGATCATTCCCGGCCCTTTTTCCAGGTTGCCTGTGCAAACCCCCTCTTTAGCCGATTTTCGTTGCCGATCACCCCCGCTTTTCGCCGCACGGGAGCAGGGCATAAGGGACAAAAGATGGCCGGTGAGACTTTGCATCCGCCTGCGTGTTTGAGTGAAGCTGTCGAGGAACGCCGCAAAAGGGGTCGAAACGCATGAGTAGCGGAAACGAGATGGTGGACCCCGCCCCGCACCCCCAAGCCGGCCCTCACGCGGAACAGTCTTCCGTTGCGGCGCTCGTCTTCGGCGCGATCGGGGTCGTCTTCGGCGATATCGGCACCAGTCCCCTCTATACCATGAAGGAAACCTTCGCCGGTCCGCATCCTCTGGAACTCGACCGCCTGCATGTCCTGGGCGTTCTGTCGCTGATCTTCTGGGCCGTCACCATCATCGTTTCGGTCAAATACGTCATCGTCATCATGCGGGCCGACAACCGGGGAGAGGGCGGCAGCCTGGCGCTGCTGGCCCTGCTCAACCGGGTGACTCAGGGCAAGCCGGGCGTTGCGGCGCTTGTCGGCATGCTCGGCGTCTTCGCCGCCGCCCTGTTCTACGGCGACAGCATGATAACGCCGGCCATCTCCGTGCTGTCCGCCGTGGAGGGGCTGGAGGTGGCTGCTCCGCAGCTCCATCCCGCCGTAGTCCCGCTGACCATCGCTATCCTGATCGCGCTGTTCGTGATCCAGAGCCACGGAACGGCGCGGATCGGGGTGTTCTTCGGTCCGGTCATGCTGCTGTGGTTCAGCACCCTGGCCGTGCTCGGCATCCTGAACATCGTCCAGGACCCGGACGTTTTGTGGGCGCTGAGCCCCCATTATGCCGCCGCCTTCATGATCGAGGACGGGCTGACCGCCTTCCTGGCGCTGGGCGCCGTCGTGCTGGCGGTGACGGGTGCGGAGGCGCTGTACACCGACATGGGCCATTTCGGCCGGCTGCCGATCCGGCTGGCCTGGTACCTGCTGGTGCTGCCGGCCCTGATGCTCAACTACTTCGGACAGGGCGCGCTGCTGCTGACGCACCCCGACAGCATCGTCAATCCGTTCTTCCACCTGGGGCCGGGCTGGGCCGGCATTCCCCTGGTGCTGCTCGCCACCACGGCTTCGGTCATCGCCTCGCAGGCTGTGATATCGGGCGCCTTCTCGGTGACCCGGCAGGCGATGCATCTGGGCTATCTGCCGCGCATGAGCATCGTCCATACCTCCGAGACCGAGATCGGACAGATCTACATCCCCGTCCTCAACTGGACCTTGGCCGTCTTCGTGCTGGCGCTGGTCCTGGGTTTCCAGACCTCGACCAACCTTGCCTCCGCCTATGGGGTGGCGGTGACCGGGACGATGGTGATCGATACCGTGCTGATAGCATTGGTCATGGTGCTGCTGTGGCAATGGCCCCGGCGCTACACCGTGCCGCTGGTCGTCTTCTTCCTGATCGTGGACCTGTCGTTCTTTATCGCCAATTCGACCAAGATCCTGCACGGCGGCTGGTTCCCGCTGACCATCGGGCTGGTCATCTTCCTTTTGCTGACCACCTGGAACCGGGGCCGCGCGCTGCTGAAGGCCGGCTTCGAGCACGATGCCGTCCCCGAAGCGGAGTTCTTCCAGAAGGTCGCGAAGGATGTCGTGCGGGTGCCGGGGACCGCGATCTTCCTGGCCAACGTGAGCGGCGGCGTGCCGCTGTCGCTGCTCAACAACCTGAAGCACAACCACGTCCTGCACGAACGCGTCATCCTGCTGAGCGTCATCATCGAGGAAGTCCCCTATGTCTCCCATGAACGCCGGGTCAGGGGCATCGACCTGAGCTGCAACTGCAACCGCGTGAACCTGCATTACGGCTATATGCAGTCGCCCAACATTCCCCGGACCCTGCGGGAGGCCCGCTACGACCAGCTCGGCTTCATCTACGAGCCGGCGACCGTCTCGTACTTCCTCAGCCGCAAGACCGTCATTCCCAGTGCCAAGCCCGGCATGCCGATCTGGCGGGAGAAGCTGTTCGCCTGGATGTTCCGAAGCTCCGCCAACCCGCTGGAGTTCTTCTGCCTGCCGTTCGACCGGGTCGTGGAACTGGGCGGACAGGTGGAGATCTGACGGTTTGCCTATGATCGGCGGGTAGGCCGAAAAGACGGCCGGGGCCGGTGCGACGGTTGCGGAACAGCCCTGTTGGTGGTCGTCCAGACATCTGGAATCGGCACCAAAAGGTTGTATCTGTGAATGAACTTTCAATCTAAACTTCCTCCCTCTTCCGTCGTCGAAACAAGCAAGCCCCGTCTTCTCGGCGTCCTCGGTCCGGGTCTGATCAGCGGCGCGTCGGACGACGATCCGACCGCCATCGCCACGTATTCCCAGGCGGGAGCCAAGTTCGGCTATGCGCTATGCTGGCTGCTGCCGCTGGTCTTTCCGCTGATGGTCGTGGTCCAGCAGGTCAGCGCCCGGATCGGGCGGACGACAGGGAACGGACTTGCCGGCAATATCCGCCGCCACTATCCGCCCTGGCTGCTCAATGCCTTCGTGGGGCTTCTGCTGATCGCGAACACGATCCAGCTTTCCGCCGACCTCGGCATCATGGGCGACGCCCTGGCGATGCTGATCGGTGGACCTAGACTGCTGTATGTCGTGCTGTTCGGCGTCCTATGCGTCGGGTTGCAGGTCTTCATGCGGTACACGCGCTACGTCTCCATCCTCAAATGGACCACGCTGTCGCTGCTGGCCTATGTCGCGACCGTCCTGCTGGCCGACGTGTCGTGGGGCGACGTCGCGGCGGGAATGGTCCCGGCGGTATACGATGCCGACCGGATAACCATGATCGTCGCGATCTTCGGGGCGGCGATCAGCCCCTTCCTGTTCTTCTGGCAGTCGAGCCAGGAGGCGGAGGACCAGCGCGTCAAGCCGGAGCGCGAGCCCTTGATCCACGCGCCCCATCAGGCTCCGCAAGCCATAAGGCGCATCCAGCTGGATACCTATGTCGGCATGGCGGTCGCGACCTTCGTCGGACTGTCGATCATGATCACCGCGGCGGCGACCCTGAACGCCGGCGGCATCACCGAGATCCGCACCTCCGCCGATGCCGCCGAGGCCCTGCGTCCGGCCGCCGGTCCGCTGGCGATGGCCGTGTTCTCGCTGGGCATCGTCGGTACCGGCCTGCTTGCGGTCCCGATCCTGGCCGGATCGGCCGCCTACGCGATCGGCGAAGCCCGCCACTGGCCGGTCGGCCTCAGCCGCGGCCCGCTGGAGGCCAAGGCCTTCTACGGCACCGTAGCCTTCGCGACGCTGATCGGCATCGGCATCAACTTCGTCGGCATCGATCCGATGCAGGCGCTGTTCTGGAGCGCCGTGATCAACGGCGTCGTCGCCGTGCCCGTGATGGCGGTGATGATGCTGATGGCGTCGAAGCCGGAGGTCATGGGCGAGCATACGATCCCGGCGTCGCTCCGGATCGTCGGCTGGATCGCCGTCGCGATCATGGTGTTGGGCGTCATCGCGATGGCTGCGACGTCCTTGACCTAGAAGACAGATGTCTTCGCGATCGGGACGGTAATCTTCAAGACGACCGGCGTGGAGCACTACCCGATATGCCGGCCGGATACATGTACTGTAGCGAACTGTGCTCGACCCCAATTGCGCCGTCCCGCCGGACGGTTTAATGTAATTGGTAGAACGAACAAAAATACCGAACGAATACAAGGGATTGCGACCGCCGCCCAGGTGGTCCGGGACAGGAGGATTTCCGTGGTTCAGCTTACCGTAAATGGAAAAATGCACGAGGTCGACGCCGAACCGGACACCCCGCTGCTGTGGGTGATCCGTGAGCAGATCGGCCTTACCGGCACCAAGTTCGGCTGCGGCATCGCCCAGTGCGGCGCCTGCACCGTGCATCTGGACGGGGTCGCCACCCGGTCCTGCGTGACCCCGCTCAGCGCCGTCACTGCCGATCAGAAGATCGTCACGATCGAAGGGCTGTCGCCCGACAGCAGCCATCCGGTGCAGAAGGCCTGGGCGGCGCTGGACGTGCCGCAATGCGGCTACTGTCAATCCGGCCAGATCATGGCCGCCGTGGCGCTGCTCCAGTCGAACCCCAACCCGACGGACGACGACATCAACACCGAGATGAGCAACATCTGCCGCTGCGGCACCTACAACCGCATCCGCGCCGCGATCAAGATGGCCGCCGGCGACACCGGCGAAGCAACCCGCGGCTGACGCGAAGGATTGAGGATAACCATGACCACCATGCTCAAGACCTCGCGCCGCGGCTTCCTGGCGGGTTCGGCCGCCGCTGCCGGCGGCTTCATGCTGGGATTCCACATCCCTTTCACGGCAGCCGAAGCAGCCACTCCGGCGACCGGCGCCGCCGTCCCCGAACTCAACGCCTGGGTGGTGGTGAAGCCCGACGACACCGTCGTCATCCGCATCGCCCGCGTCGAGATGGGGCAGGGCACGCTGACCGGCCTTGCCCAGCTCGTCGCGGAGGAGCTGGACTGCGACTGGTCGCGCGTCACGACCGAGTACCCGACCCCCGGACAGAACGTCGCGCGCAACCGCGTCTGGGGCAACTTCCAGACGGCGGGCAGCCGGGGCATCCGCGACTCGCAGGACTATGTCCGCAAGGGCGGCGCCGCCGCCAAGCAGATGCTGATCCAAGCCGCCGCCAACGAGTGGAAGGTGCAGGCCTCCGAGTGCACCGTCGACAAGGGCGTCATCAGCCATGCCGCGTCCGGCAAGACGACGACCTACGGCAAGGTGGCGATGGCGGCGGCACAGCTTCAGCCGCCCACCGATATCCAGCTCAAGGACCCGAAGGACTGGAAGATCGCGGGAAAGCCGCTTCCCCGGCTGGATACCGCCGAGAAGCTGAACGGCGCCCAGGTCTATTCGATCGACATGAAGCTGCCGGGCATGCTGAACGCGGCGATCCGCGAATGCCCGGTCTTCGGCGGCAAGGTCAGGAGCTTCGACGCCAAGGCGGTCGAGACGATGCCCGGCGTCAGACAAGTCGTCGCGGTCGGCGACACCGCCGTGGCCGTGGTGGCGGATACGTGGTGGCGCGCCAAGACGGCGCTCGACGCTCTGCCGGTCGAGTGGGACGAAGGCCCCAATGCCGGCCTGTCGAGCGAGCAGATCGCGGCCACCCTGAAGGAGGGCCTGGACGCGACCGAAGCCTTTATCGGCAACCAGGCAGGCGACATCAAGGCGTCGCTCGCCAAGCCGGGCGCCCGGAAGGTCGACGCGGTCTACAGCTATCCCTATCAGCACCATGTCACCATGGAGCCGATGAACGCGACGGCGCTGTTCTCCGGCGACCGTTGCGAGGTCTGGACCGCGACCCAGAACGCGGAGGCCGCCCTTGCCACCGCATCGACCGCCGCGGGCCTGCCGATCCCGCAATGCGAGGTCTACCGCCTGCACCTGGGCGGCGGGTTCGGCCGCCGGTCGTCCAGCCACGACTATGTCAGGCATGCCGTCCTGATCGCCAAGCAGATGCCCGGCACGCCGGTCAAGCTGATCTGGTCGCGCGAGGAGGACATGCTGCACGGGCGCTACCACCCGATCACCCAGTGCAAGCTGACCGGAGCGCTGGACGCGGAGGGCAACCTGGACGGCCTGCACATGCGGATTTCCGGCCAGTCGATCCTGGCCAACATCAACCCGCAGGGGCTTCAGAACGGCAAGGACCCGGCGACCTTCCAGGGCCTCAACCCGACCGGGACCGAAGGCGTGTTCGGCTACACCGTGCCGAACCTGCTGATCGACCACGCGATGCGGAACCCGCCCGTACCGCCGGGGTTCTGGCGCGGCGTCAACAACAACCAGAACGCCATCTACCTTGAGTGCTTCGTGGACGAGCTGGCCCATGCCGCCGGCAAGGACCCGCTGGAGTTCCGCCGCAAGCTGCTGGTGAACCACCCGAAGCATCTGGCCGTGCTGAACGCGGTCGCCGAGAAGGCCGGCTGGGGCACGCCCGCCCCGGAAGGCGTCTATCGCGGCCTGTCCCAGCACATGGGCTACGGCAGCTACGTGGCGGCCTGCGCCGAGGTGTCGGTCAGCGACAGCGGCGACCTGAAGATCCACCGGATCGTCGCGGCGACCGACTGCGGCCATGCGGTCAACCCGCAGCAGATCGCGGCGCAGGTCGAGGGCTCCTTCGTTTACGGGCTGACGGCGCTGCTCTACGGCGAGATCACGCTGAAGGACGGACGGGTCCAGCAGGAGAACTTCGACACCTACCAGATGATGCGGATGGACCAGATGCCAGCGGTCGAGACCATCGTCCTCCCATCCGGCGGGTTCTGGGGCGGCGTCGGCGAGCCGACGATCTTCGTGGCGGCTCCTGCCGTTCTCAATGCTATCTTCGCCGCGACCGGCAAGCGCATCCGGTCGGTTCCGCTGGCCAACGCGGATTTGCGCAAGGCCTGATGGGGAAGGATCGCCCATGGAGTTGAGAACAGTCTTTGCCGCGATGCTCCTGTTCTTAAGCGGGCCGGCCTTGGCGCAGCAGCCGGCCCCGCTCCCGCTTGCCAAGGAGCCTCCGGGGGCGTCCTCCTGCTCCGGCTGCCATGGCCGGAG
>JAESFM010000311.1_pt1 | contig 10750 bp, 10 predicted proteins | sample 9266171 | NCBI WGS metagenome assembly JAESFM01 (sample SAMN14505069, study PRJNA617099) | algae metagenome | isolation source: Hassallia sp. WJT32-NPBG1 and co-occurring heterotrophs from well developed... | place: USA: Mojave Desert, Joshua Tree National Park, California | collected 2006-06-22
GTCCGGCACCTGCAGATTAAGGCCGAGCAACTGCAGCACGGAGGCGATCAGCCCCTCGGTCTGACGCACCGCCAGGCGGAACACCGCCCGCAGCGTCAGGGCGGTGGCGATCGCCAAGGCCGAATACGAAGGCTGCCCGCCTCGGCCAGTGCGTGGCTCGGCCTTCCAGGCCTCAACCGCCTCCGGCGTGAACCAGACGGTCAGGCTGCCGCGGGCGCGAAGGCCAGCGTCGTACTCGGCCCAGTTGGTCACTCGGTGCTTCTGCTTCGGGATGTGATGGCGCCGAGCGGCGTTCGCTTTGAACGGCATGAGGGCTGGCCCTGCAGGGTGAGAGGGCCTCGCCCCGGCCTCACCCTACCCAAAGCCATCCAGACCGGCGATCGCTGCAACAAGGCGTACCGACGTCGGTAAACCTGGCGCTGTGAACGTGCATCCGATGGCGGCGTCGAAACAGAACCCGCAAGCCCGTGCGATTGCAAAAGTGCTCTGGTCGCGGAGCTTGGCCAACGGTGGGCCGGCAGGAAACCAAGTATCAAGAAGACCTTCTGACCAGCGTTCTTGACAACCGAACCGGATCAATGATCCCGGTCTATTATCTTCCAGTAACTGTCCTTCCTGACAACCAGACCATTGCGGAAGGTGAAAAAATCACAGCCATTGGCTTCCAGCTTCTGGCCAGTTCCGGCATCAGTCCCGCGAATTGTCCATTTCGACATGCCGCTGTCGCCATCCACGTAGTGGCTGTCATCCGTGTAGGTGACATCCGGCATACCGGTGAAGCGCATTTGCAATCCCTCACGGACCGCAGCGGCACCTTCAAATCGTCGTCCCCACCGATCGGCACCGCGCGGGGTTTCCAGAATGCAATCCTCGGCGAAGAAGTGCATCACCTTGTCTATGTCACGGCTGTTGAAGGCGGCGAGGATATCCTGCAGCAACTTCACACTGGGCTTCTGTGCCATCTGTCTCTCCCGGAGGATGCTCAAAAGCGGCAACGACGAGGTCGGGCAGGTTGGGCGCTAGAAGTCCAACGCCTCGACGAACCGGCCGGCGTCTGACACCCAGCCGAAGAGCAGCTGGATGTTGAGGAGCGACGCCTCGTGGTTGCTCCGCGGCAGGCCCGCCCCGATCGGCTCCCCGGTGCAGTCCTCCAGCACCACGCAGTGGTAACCGCGGAACATGGCGTCCCGCACCGTGGACTCTACGCAGATGCTCGTCGTGCAGCCCGTCACTATGAGGTGCCGCACGTCTCGGGCGCGGAGAAGGGAGTCGAGTCTGGTTTCGAAGAAGCCGCTGTAGTAGTTCTTGGACACCACGAGGTCGCCTGGGCGCGGTGCAAGCGCGGGCAGGATTTCGGTGTTCCAGGTGCCCTCGACGAGAATGCGCCCAGCACGCCCGTCCGGCGCGGGCACCTCAGCACCGAGCCCCAGGGCAGCGTGCTTGATCCGGTTGGGTGAATCCGGGGCGCCTGCATCGGACAGGTCAGGGCGGAACTGCATGACGATGTAGGCGACCAGCAAGCCGGCCGCGCGCGCCGCGTCCACCACCCGAACGGTTGGGTCAATGGCGCGCTGGATCGGGTTGATGTCGATGCCGGCACGGTCGAACATGCCGCCGCGAGTACCGAAATCGTTTTGCATGTCTATGACCAGGACAGCGGCCCGGCCGGTTTCGATCCGCACCGGCTCCGGCCGGGCGTCGAGGGTGATCAGGCGGCTTTGCGACGGCATGTGTGTGCCCTCCCGCTCCGCGCCGGTCCCCCGGCGCTCAGCGAGCATGGTAGTGCCTTCATAGCGTGGGCAAGGAGCCATTTGTCGAAAGGCTCCGCCTGTCTGTTGAATTCAGTGCCCATAACTCGAGACGCAGCCCGAGCCGACAGGCACTCGGGGTCAACGATGCTATTTCGCCTTGACCTGCACGGGGCATTTACACATGCGGTAAGAAGGGCCGGCGCTGCGAACAGGATCATCGATCCTGGTTCGATACAGGATCAGGCCTGCTCAAGCAAAAGCAAACTCTGCGGCGTCGGCGGCAGTGGCGTTACGGTCATCCGTCCAGAACCTGCCGCCTGAGCCATGTGTTCAAACTCATGGGCTGTGTAGGCCTCGCCTTGTGGTGTCGAGGCAAGCATCTGGAACGAGAACATGGCCGGGAAGCGCGGCGACACCCGGTCCTCGTTCAGCACCTGTTCGACGACGGCAGCGCGGCCGCCCGGGGCTAGGCTTTCACACGCCCTGCGGAGGAGGACTACACAGGTGTCGCGGTCGAGTTGGTGCAGGAAGTTGGTCAACAGGACTAAGTCGAACCCTTCGCCCCAATCCACTTCGAACGCGCTTCCAGGCAGAGGGCGATAGCGATCCGACACTCCGGCCGCTTCGGCATTCTCCAGGGCGACCGCAAGCACGGCCTGCCAGTCAATGGCGGTGACGGTCGCGCCCGGAATGGTCTGGAGGACCGCTACGCCGAACATGCCGTGGCCGCAAGCGATGTCGAGCACCTTACGTGGGCCCAGCGAGCCAGCTCGGACGCGACCTTCGCCGCAACCGGCACCCTGGACGGGCCCATCGCGCGGGCGAACTTCACCCAGATCGGATGATCAGGCGCATTGGTCGCCAGCCCGACAGAGCCACCGTTGCGGACATAGGAAGCCGGGCTGTCCAGGAAGAGCGCCATCATCTCAGGCGCGGCCAGATACTCGGCAATGCTGCCGGTCCAGGAGGGCGAGCTTCGGTCCAGGAACGCGGCTGAGGACGGGGTGAGCCGGTAATCGCTGGCCTGCTTCTCAAGGTGCCCCTGAACGGTGAGGTAGTCGCAAAGAATACGGATACCGCGAGTTGCCGCTCCGGTCGATTGCGCAAGCCCCTCGGCCGTAGTGTTGCCGCGCCCAATCGCAGAGAAAAGGTCGAGTTCGATGGCTGCCTTCAATGCTGCCGTCTGCTGGTAGGCAAGGATAGCATCCATGATCAAAGCGGGTGACGCGTCGGCCATGCTCCCCTCCCTTCGGTATTCCTCTAAGCCTGCACCCGACCGTATGCTGTCCTAATACCCAGGCCAGGCATTGCGCTGCACGAAATGCGTAGCCTCGGCAGCCACCTTCGGGACAGCCTCGACAGCGGCAGCGGTCGCGCCCTCGGAGCCGCGGCACGGTTTGATGAGACAGCCGGCTGCGGTAGAAGTCACCGCAACCGGAGGTCAGACCAGTGGACCACAACCACAGCGACAAGCCCTTGGGAGCACCGGCGTGTGCCCGGAACGCTGACGCCGGCGCCCCCACGGGCGGCGCCGGGCCAGAGCGTCGCAACTCTGCCCAGCGCAAGCTGCTATCACACCCCGAATTAAATCCGCACCGAGCAACCCGGCCTTGCTCAGTGCCTGCCCGCTACCCTACCCTTGGCCGCCTGGACAGCGCAGCCAGCTGTCTCATCATCCGGACGCACTACAGCCCACAACATTTACAGTCGCCTTGCCGCCCTGCTCGCCTGCTTTCTGGCCAGTGCTGATCATAGTCCGCCGCCTCGCAGACAGCATCGGCTTCGTCGTGCAGCCGCGCTGCTAGATGGTCGAGAAATCGCTCGGCTGGTTCGGCTGCTAGCGTCGGCTACGCACCATAACTTCGCAAACGAGGTTTCAGTTCACGCTGCGGTTGCGGCCTGCCCAGTACGGCTCGCGCAAGAGCCGGCGCAAGATCTTGCCGGACGGATTGCGTGGCAGCGCTTTAGCGAAGTCCACGGACTTTGGCAGCTTGAAGCCGGCGATGCGCGCCCGCGCGTGCCCCACGATCTCCTCTGCCGAGGCGGACGCACCGGGGCGCAGAACTACGATGGCCTTCACCGCCTCGCCCCATCGCTCGTCTGGCACACCGATCACGGCGACGTCGGCCACCGCAGGGTGGCCGAACAATGCGTTCTCCACCTCCGCCGGGTAGACGTTCTCGCCACCGCTCACAATCATGTCCTTCACCCGATCCTGGACGTAGACATAGCCCTCCTCGTCCAAGTGGGCGACGTCGCCGGTGCGCAGCCAGCCACCCGGGAAGAAGGCCGCGCGGGTCGCCTCGGGGTTGTTCCAGTAGCCCTTCATCACCGTAGGCGAGCGAAGCACGAGCTCGCCCGCCGTCCCGGCCGGCACCGGCTCACCGAGCGGGTTCATGACGCGCAGCTCGAAGCCGGGGTAAGGCAGGCCGCAGGAGCGCAGCTTGCCGCGCGCCGGATCGTGCGCCTCCGGCGGCAGGATCGTGCCGGCACCCGTTGCCTCGGTCAGGCCGTAGAGCTGCCACAGTCCGGCTCGCGCAAAGGCCCGCCCGGCGCGCACCATCAGCGCCTCGGCGATCGGTGAGGCGCCGTAGGCCAGAGTGCGCACCGAACCGAAGTCCGCTGCGGCCGCAGTCGGGTGCTCCAGCAGCGCCAGGATCGCGGCGGGCACGAGGAGCAGCCAAGTGATGCCATGGCGGGGGATGATCTCGATCAGCCCGGTGGGGTTGAACTCCTCCATGACGACAACCTCGGTACCCCGTGTGAGGCCGAGCAGGCCGACGTTCGTCCCGGCGACGTGGAACACCGGCATGCACACCAACACCACCGTCTCGGGTCCGATGTCGCCGAGCCGGCCAAGCGCCAAGGCCTCCAGGGTGGCGAGGTAGTTGCGGTGGGTGAGCTCCACGCCTTTGGGCAAGCCGGTGGTGCCCGAGGTGTACATCTGCAGCACCGTGTCCTCCGCCTCAACTAGCACTCCTGGGTCGGCGACAGACTGGGCATCGCGCCACGCCTCGAAGCCCGGCCAGCGCTCGCCCGCGCCGCTGTCCATCGAGACGCAGCGCAGCCCGGCGGGCATGCCCTGTTCCTCGGCCGCAGTTTCGAAGCCCCGGCCGAGGAACAGAGCCGCGACGCCGGCGTCGGTGAGGATCGCCGCGACCTCTGGTGCGGCCAGGCGCCAGTTCACCGGGACCAGCGCGACGCCGGCCCGGGCGGCGCCGAACAGCAGTTCGAAGTAGCGGTCCGAGTTCTTGCCGAGATAGCCGACGCGGTCGCCGCGGCGCACGCCGAGCCTAGCGAGGCCGTGGGCGACTTGGTCTGCATGGCGGTCGAGCTCGCCATAAGTCGTGGTCCAGTCGTCGAATATCAGAGCGGTCTTCGTCGGTTGTTCCCGGGCGTGGTGGCGCAGCAGCTCGGCCAGGGTTCGACTCTCGTGCAACGCTCTCATCGGCCGCCTCCCGGGAGGCCGCGGCACTGTCCCTAGGCCCAGTTCCGCGCAGGAAGCACCCGCTGGCCAACCCACCAGCGGGACGCGGAGGCGAGCCGGGACGCACGTGCTCGGCTTCCAGCAAGTCCTGAGTGACGCGGTGCATGATCTAACCGCCGGTGCCCGCGTCGCAAGCACCTTCCATGCGATAAGGCGCGCGCTCAGCAGATGGGCTGCTATCTTATTGGGCGGCTATGGGCTATGCGGCTCTTTCGCCCAACTCGGCGGTAGCGGCCCGGTTTGTCGCAATCCGCCGCCTCGAAGTCAGTTCGCTGGTTGCACGCCATAGGTGCGGGCGCGCTCGGTCCAGTGCTGGCGCACGGTGGCGATCTGTTCGCCGAGCGCCTCTGGCGTGCTGGTGCTGGCCGCCATGCCGAGCGGCTTGAGCTTCTCCGCGAAGCCCGGCGCGCCGGCGACCGCCCTTACATCGCCGGCGATCCGCTCGCGCAATGCCGCGGGCATGGCCGCGGGGGCTAGGAAGACCAGCGTCGGCTGGAAGGTCATGTCGGGGAAGCCGGCCTCCGCCACCGTCGGCACCTCTGGCGCCGCTTCAGCGCGCTGCGAATTGGTCACCGCCAGCATCTGCAGCGTCCCGGCCCGCGCCTGCGGCAGCGCGGCGGCCAGCGGCACCAGCAGTAAATGCACCCGCCCCTGCGTGAGGTCCGGGATCGCCAGCACCGAGGAGCGATAGGCGATGAACTCCATCTGCAGCCCTTGGCCGCGCACGAAGCTCACCATAGCCAGGTAGTCGTCCGAGCCGCCGGTCGCGTAGTTCAGTTTGCCGGGCTGGCTACGGAAGCTAGCCACCGCCTCCGCCAGCGTGGCGTAGGAAGGCGTCTTCGGCGTGACCAGCACCAGCGCATCGGCGGCCCCGACCGAGACCGGGGCGATCTCCGCCGGATTGAAGGGCAGCTTCGCATAGAGTAGCGGCGCCGCGGTGAGCACGCCGATGAAGGTGAGCATCAGCGCGTGACCGTCGCGCTGCTGCGTCAGGTACTCGGCCGCTACCGCACCGCCGGCGCCTGGGCGGTTCTCCACAGTGACCGGCACGCCCCAGCGCGTGGCCAAGCCCTCAGCATAGAGGCGGGCAGTTATATCCGGCGAGGTTCCGGGAGCGGTCGGCACCGCAATGCGCACCGGCTGGGTCGGCCAGGCCGGCTGCGCCTGCGCAAGTACGGAGATGGCAAGGCTCGTCGCCGCGAGCGCCAGGGTGCGGCGTGGCATGCACATAGATTGCGTCATTGCAGCACCCTTCTCGTCCAAGTTGTCCCCGTCATGCCGCCGTCACGGCGAAGGAGGCTCGTTCATTAACGGCCTGCACATCGAGGCCCGAGAGGCGGCGGTACCCTTTCGCTAGCTGTTCGCGCTCGGTGCGCGGCAGCACGGCTTCGACATCCTCGAAGCCCTGCGGCGCGCGCGCTTCCGCGAGGTCCAACATGGCCTCGGCGCCCATGGCACGGTTCTGCAGCGCAATGGCGCGCGTCACCGGCAGGCGCGCGGCCTCATAGGCGCGCAACGCAGCGGCGACGTCGCCGCTGCAGCGCGCCAGCTCCCAGGCCAGCACGCGGGCATCGAGGATCGCCTGCGAGCCGGCCTGCGAACCCGCGGGGTGCATCGGATGCGCGGCGTCGCCGAGCAGCGTGACGCGGCCGAAGCTCCACCGCGGCACCGGATCGCGGTCGAATTTCGGAAACTCCAGGATGGTCGCCGTACTTGCGATGACGTCCGGCACGTCAAGCCAGGGGAAGCGCCAGCCGGCGAAGTCGCGGGCGAAGCGGCTGCAGTCCACGGCGCGATTCCAGTCCTCGCGAGGCGGCGCACCGTTGGGCTGGGCGAGCTCGGCAATCCAGTTCAGGGTGACCTCGCCGTTCCGCGCCGGCGTCATCGGGTAGGCGACCACCTTGTGGTCGCGATGCCCAGCGATGATCATGCTGCGGCCGTCGAGTAGAGGCGGCGTCGCTACGGCGCCACGCCACATCAGCTGCCCTGCGAATCGCAGCGCTTGGTCTGGATAGTGGTGCCGGCGAACCGCGGAATGCAGCCCGTCGGCGCCGATCAGCAGATCGCCGCGGATGCCGGGCCGCAGCGTGCCGGTCGCGGGATCGGCGAAGCGGGCGAGCACGCCCGCGCCATCTTGCTCGAACCCCATCAGCTTTTGGCCCGTGCGGATCCGGTCCGGCCCGATCCGCGCCGCCACCGCGTCATGCAGCAGCCCCTGCAGCCTGCCCCGGTGAACGGCAAGCTGCGGCCAGCGATAGCCGTTGGCGAGGCCACGTGGCTCCTGCCAGACCTGCTGGCCATGCCGATTGAAGAAGCAGAGGGTGTCGACTGGTGCGGCGATCGCCGCTAACGCCTCCAGCAGCCCTAGCTCAGCCAACTCGCGGACTGCGGTGGGCTGCAGGTTGATGCCGAGGCCAACAGAGTCGATGCGGGGCGAGGCCTCGAAGACCGTCGCCTCGAGCCCCGCGGCGTGCAGGCTGAGCGCCGTGGTCAGCCCACCGATTCCAGCTCCCACGATCAAGGCGCGCATGATCGGTCCTCCCGCAACAGGGGGAGCAAGCCACTGTATGTATACGGGTATTACCGTATCGAAGATCTGCCGGAGAGGCAAAGGGTACGTCTTTGCTTCTGACGAGCGGCAGTTCCGCGCTGCGATGTGATCGACGGCTTCCAGCCAACAAGGACATGCGGCCGCCGCGGGTGACGGCGGTGGGGCTGTTGCCGCGGTCAAGCGGGCACTGCCTCTCCCTTGCGATAAGTCTCCCCCTTCGTAAGTCAGCAGCCGGCGCCGCTGGAGGCGGCGCCTGTCACACCCTGGCATGCCCTGAGAGCGTGCCAGGAGGGCTGCAGGCCCTTCCGGGGCCCGGGCCCGCCGGTAGAGACACACCCAGCGCGTCCTAGGTGGCGCTCTAGGCCCCCGCCACCCCCAGCCGGGCCAGCATCTCCACCGCCTCCGCGAGGTGCGGGAACTAGTCAGCCCGGAGCCGCCGGGGGCGGCGCCTCACGCCCAGCTTTCCATGCTGGGAAAGCGCCCAGGGAGGGCCGTCAGGCCCGCCGCCGGTGGGGGCCCAGCGCGCCTGGAAGGCGCTCTAGGACCCGCAATCAGCCCCTGCCAACCCCACAGCCGGGTCGCTGCAGCCTCGAGCTGTTCGACGGCGCCTTCGCGCCATTGGTGCCGGGTCAGTAGCTTGGTCGCCTCGGCCGCGGGCAGCCCAAGGGCAGCGCCGATCTCGACAGGCGTGGTGATGCCCCGCTCTTCCAGCTCGCGGCCGATCGCCATCTTCAACCGAATGGTCTTCAGCCGGTCGGCGGTCCGGCGCCGACGCTCTTCAGGTGTGATCTTCCGCTTCGGCTGATCGGGGGACAGGCTCATGCTGCGGATGTTGGTGGTCGCCGACGACCGCGCAAAGAGAAGGCCACCCGTAGAACGGGACGGCCTTGGAGGCTTACAGGTCTTGCTTGGAGTGGCCTGCCAACGCCACCCCAGCGGGCTGGTTTACGAGCGTTCCACAGCGGAACCGTCTTCTAGGTCGTGAGCACCTCCAGCCGGGCAGCAGCTCCGCCGCCTCCAGGTCGAGGTGTGGGAGTTGGTCAGCCCGGAGCCGCCTGGGCGGCACCGGTAGCCTGTAGTGCGTCGAGCTGGCGGAGGATCAAGGCCACTGCCTTTCGACCCCTGGTGGCCAGCGGACAATCAACCTTTACGTCTAATATATCGAAAAACATAAACTTATTAGCGAATTTCGTTGCGGGGAAGGAGTTCTGGAGATGTCGTTTCCTTATCGCATAGAACTGCTTAGGCTCAAGGATCACAATTATGATGATGAAGAAGTTCGGTGCCGGGCTGGCCTGCCTAGGTATGCTTAGTGGATGCGTCTCTAACCCAAGTAATATTAGCGCCGCATACGTTAATCCCGTCCAGTACGCCAGCATGGCTTGCGAGGACGTGCACGCGGAGCTTTCTAGGGTCAGTGCCAAAGAGGCCGATCTTACTAATCGCCAACAGCAAACTATGTGACTGACACTGCATTGCTAACTGTCGGACTTGTGGTGTTTTGGCCGGCTCTGCTGCTGATGCCAGCAACTACCGACCGCAAGCATGAAATCGCCCAAATGCGCGGCGAGAAGGAAGCTCTAGAGCGCGCTACAGGCCGGCAATGCGCAAGTGGCCCGGTCATCGCTGGCCGACCCAATGGTGTAGCCAACGACGTTACGGTAGTGAGCTCCGGCACCGCTGCTGTCACGAGCGCTGCCGCCATAGCCAGCGTCCCCGCACCGATGACTGTGAGCCCGGTAGCCCTAAGCACTGGTCTTCCTGAGCGCGGTCCGCCGCCAACCCGCTGATTATACAGCCACTCCCAGCCGGGCCAGCATCTCCACCGCCGTCAGGTCAAGGTGCTGGAGCTGGTCAGCCCGGAGCCGCAAAAATACCCCCCCACCCCCATGAAGAGAAGAGCTACCCGGGGTGGGTGCCGAGGTTTCAGCGGGGCAAGGTGCCCAAGTGCGTCGAACCGCACGTATGGGCAGCCGGGACTCCTTTGCTCATAGCGGGGCCCCCGTACCCGGTGGGGTCGCGCGGCGCGCGTTTGGGCGCGCGCCTCCCGCCCGCGATCCGGTTCCTGTCTCGGTCTCGGTCTGCGCGTGACGCCACCACCGCCACCGTCACCCAGCGCCACCAGCGCCAGCTCCGCGCGCTGTCCTGGCTCTCGCGCTGTCGGTCGTGGCCGGCGCCTGCATGGCGCCGCCTTGCCGATCAGTATCTAGGCCTCGCATCTCACGCTCTACGCGGAGGTGTCCCGTATTAGGGCCTGTTAGCCCTTAACTCGACATTACTGGTACGTGGCGTTTAGCGAAAAACGTATCAGCCTGGGTGTCGGATGTGGCTCAATCCCTTGGACCGACGTGCGGCGCAAACCGAGGGAGGATCGGAAGAATGATTTCGAGAAGGTTTTTCGGTTCCTGCGCTGTCTGTAGCGCCGTCGGTCTCGTCGCCTCCCGGGTGGAGGCGCAACCGCAGCCCCGCGGGCAAATTCCCGCCGAGACTGCCGGCCTGAAGGTGACGATCCTCCGGCGGGCGGACCTTCCTGGTGGCGCCCACGAGGTCGTCCAGTTGCTCGTCGAGGCCGCTCCAAACGTGGCTGCCCCACGCCACACCCATCCGGGCGTCGAGAGCGTAGTGGTGCTGGAGGGGAGTGGGGAACAGATGATTGACGGCCAAGCCCCTATTCCGGTTTCAGCGGGCGCCACTTGGCAGGTCGCCGCCGGGGTGCCGCACGCCGGGCGCTACGGACCTCAAGGATGCAAGTTCATCGTCCATCTGTCGGTCGAGAAGGGCAAGCCTATGAGCGCCCCGGCGTAGAGGCGCAGCGGGACAAGGACGAACAGGCTCTAGTACTACTGTGTCATATAATGCGGCGCTGAGTGAGTCGTTGGCAGCACGGGCATCGTGGTAAGGTGCGGGCGAGTTGGCGCGCGATGCGAGCGCGCATGGTGGCGATGGAGTTGGCGACATGCC
>JAESFM010000312.1_pt1 | contig 10713 bp, 8 predicted proteins | sample 9266171 | NCBI WGS metagenome assembly JAESFM01 (sample SAMN14505069, study PRJNA617099) | algae metagenome | isolation source: Hassallia sp. WJT32-NPBG1 and co-occurring heterotrophs from well developed... | place: USA: Mojave Desert, Joshua Tree National Park, California | collected 2006-06-22
CATTGGAATTTTCCGGCATCTGCCCAGATCGCTGACCGATCAATATCTACCAGGCGTGCGCGCCCACTCAATGCCATGGCAACCTCCAACTCGGTTTGCAGGAGCGTCAGCATATGGGCCACGCCTGGCATGCCCCCAACTGCCAGAGCATGCAGAACTGGTTGGCCTACCAGTACTGCGGAAGCTCCCAGTGCAACAGCTTTAAGAATGTCCGTACCTCGCCGGATACCGCCATCCACCAGGACCGGTAGACAGCCGGCAGCTTTCTCCACCACCAACGGCAAGACGTCAATGGTCGCTGGGAGAGTGTCGAGCGTCCGCCCGCCATGGTTGGAAACAATGATACCACGGGCTCCGGCTTCGATGGCGGGTGCGACATCGTTGGGATTCATGATACCTTTGAGCACCACAGGAAGCTCGGTTACCGAACATAGCCATTCTACGCTCTTCCAGGTAGGAGCATCATGGAGCATGCCTTGAAAGACCGGACTGCCGGGATGAGTCGGTTCGAAGCTCACGGGTTGCATGCCAGCCAAGTTGACCGGCGAAATACCGTCGGGCAGCCGAAAGCCAGCGCGCTGTTCCATATTGCGCATTCCACTGACCGGAGCATCGACGGTAAGCACTATGGCCTTGTAACCTGCGGCCTCGGCTCGCCGGACCAGCGATAGAGTATCGTCGCGCCGGGGCTGAGCATAGAGCTGGAACCACAGCGGGCAGGTCGCCTTTGCGGCGATGTCCTCCAAAGTGACGCTGGCCTGTGTGCTGACGGTCATCCAGGTGCGCGTCAAGGACGCAGCTGTAACCGTCGCCAGTTCGCCATCCAAGTGGACCAGTTTATGATAGGCCACGGGGGCGACAATGACCGGATAAGCCAACGCCTTACCGAACAATTCCGTGCGAGCGCTCGCCTGGGATAGATCCTGTAGGGCTCGGGGCATAAGGTGGAGGCGGTCGTAAGCTTCGCGGTTGGCGCGCTGGGTAATGCCGTCCGCTCCGGCGCCCGCAATATAGGCGCGGACGGCGGGATCGACCCGGGACGCGAAATGGCGCTCGTAATCGAACAGCGATACGGTGTCGGGCGGGACGGTCATGGGCGAACTGCTTTTTCAGCCAGAACCGATGCCTGCCGGGCCAGTACCTGCAGGTTAGGATCAGGATGCGCCGCCAGGGCTGCAGCCATGCTGCGGAAGAAATCGGGAAAACCGTTCTCAAGTGCCCGTCGGAGCCATGGCAGGGCCTGGTCGAGCGCTCCATCAAGGATCAGCATCCGGGCATGGTTGAACTGGCCCCAGCAATCCCCGCCCTCGGCGGCCGCCCTGAAGAAGTCTCGTGCCACGGCTTCATCGGTCGGCACGGCCCGTCCGCATTCGTGAAAAAGGCCCAGCATGTTAAGCGCCTTGACATGGCCTTTCCTGGCCGCTGCGGCGTACAACCGATAGGCTGCTTCGTCGTCGGCGGGAACGCCCTCGCCACGGCAATAGAGATCGCCCAGGTTGAACAGAGCCCAGACATCGCCTCGATCCGCCGCTTTCAGGTAATAGGCCGCTGCCCGTTCTGGATCGGGCACGACTCCCCAGCCCCGCTCATGACAGCGCCCCAGCATATTGAGCGCGCGGGCATCGCCACCTCGTGCTGCGAGCCGGAACCAATCGGCCGCCTGTGCCTGCTCCAATCCGCCCCGGTCGAGACAAAGTTGCCCAAATGCAAGCTGGACGTCGGTGATGCTTGGGCCGGTCCCGCTGGGGCTTGGAGGAGTGGCAGGGGACTGTCTACGATCCAATGCGGTCATTATACCTCCGCCCAGCGGCGAAGAAGATTATGGTAGTGATTTACCAGGGACAGGACAGCATGGTTCTCGTCCCCCAGATCGCGGCGCAACTCGATAATCGTCAAGTCCAGATCGTGGAGCATGGTCCGCAACCCATCATCTTTGACAAGGGATTGCGCGAATAGGAACGACGCCCAGCGGGTGCCGCTCGTTACCGGCCTGACCTGATGTAGGCTGCTGGAGGGATAGACCACCGCATGCCCTGCCGGCAGTTTTATCTGCTTGGTGCCGTAGGTGTCCTCGATAACCAGTTCGCCCCCACCATAGTCCTCAGGATCGTTGAGGAAGATGGTGGTGGAAACATCGGCCCGCATGCGCATGCCGCCGGTGCCCGGGATGATGCGGATGCTGTTATCGACATGGGAGCCGTAAGTCATGTTCCGGTCATAACGGTTGAACATGGGCGGCAATACGCGCAAGGGCAGGACGGCTGAGTTGAACGCCGGGCTGCGGGCCAGCGCCCTCAGAATGAGGGTGCCCAGTTCACGGGCAGTCTCGCCATCTTCCGCGATTTGCAGATTGAACTTGGCCTGCGCTGCTTGGGCGCCCGCCGTGACACGACCGTCGACCCAGGGCGAGGCTTCCAGCACCGACCGGCAATGCGCCACCTCTTCAGCGGTGAGAATGTCCGGAATCTGTAACAGCAAGAGCGTTTCCTCGTAGAAGAACCGGCCGGACCGCTTGTGAGGACGGTTCGGCCATGGCAATCAGAACGTGACGCCGGCTGTCAACATGAAGGTCCGACCCGACGCAGGCACCGCGCGGACGGCATTGAACGCCGAGTTGTAGTTTCGATGGTCACTCAGGTTGAACCCGTTGAGCGCCACCGAGATATCCCGATACTCGTAGGATATGAGGGCATCCAGGGAATAGGTGTCAGGGATACGGGCGGTGTTGGCGCTGTCCGACCAATATTCCGATGCGTACTGGATACCACCGCCGACCATGAACGTACCCGGCAAGCCAGCGTCGAATTCGTAGGTCGTCCAAAGGCTTGCGTTGTGCCTTGGCACGTTGGCGGCGTCGTTGCCGACGACGTCCGGATTGGTCCTGGACTCGGTCACCTCGCCGCTCAGGAATGCGTAGTTGGTGTAGACGTTCCACGCCGAAGTCAGTTTGCCGCTCACGCTCGCTTCAATGCCCCTGACGCGAACGCCGAGGCCAGCTTCCGAGAAGCCCTCGGTGATCGTCCCGGTGGTCGGATCGACTGAGTAGGTGTTGCTTTTGTCGATCTGGAACACGGAGCCGCTGACACCCAGACGGCCGTTCAGAAAATCGGCCTTTCCACCGACCTCGTATAGGTCGGTCTGTTCGGGGTCGAAATTCCGCGCGGAGTTCGGCGTTTCGGCCGTGCCATTAGTGACTGCCGCGGCGATATCGGTGCCGATCGGTTTGTAGGAGCGGGAATAGGATAGATAGAGTGACGATTCGGCGGTTGGTTCGTAGATCAGGCTGACCGAGGGACTCCAGGTAGTTTCGGTGGCCTCGCCGCCGGCGATGGTTGGGTTGTCCGAACTGAAGGTGGTGCGGAAATAATCCCAACGTACACCGGCCTGTACCGAGACCTGATCAAGCAGCCACACGCGGTCAGTGAGGAAAACCCCGGTGTTGGTGACACTGGCTTCGCGGCCACCTTCTGGGGGATAGGTGATGAACGTGTTGGCGGAATAGCTGTGGATGGGATTCCGCACGGTCTGATTTGCGGTGCGGTTATTCCAGCTACCGGACTGGCGTTCATCCTTTTGATAGTTGAAATCGATGCCGCCGTTCGCCTTGTGCCGCAGGCCGAACAGATTGCCCTCTATCTTGGTGCCGGCAATGTTCTGAACGCCCCAGCCTTCCTGCTCGAAGGCCATGCCGCCGCCGGCACCGTATGTCAGTGCCGGATCTCCGCCGCTCAGAAAGAGCGCGCTGCTGGCAGCACTCAATGCCGCAGGGTTGGTGGCGGCGAAATCACGCTCGTAATGGCTCCACCGCGTGTCGTTGTAAAAGGACAGGCTGTTATTCACCTCGTGGGAAAGGGTAGAGGTCAGTATGTGGTTTTCCGTGTCGTCGCGGTCGAGATTGCGGATGTAAGAGGTGGATCGATCCAAGCCGAATTCCGCTGCGGGGCGATAGACGCCATCGCTCCCCAGGACCATCGGTTGCCCCATATCGGGAGTCTTCTTGCCGTTCAGATAGATGTAGTTGAGGTGCCAGGTGGTCGAGGTTCCCAGGCCCAGACCGAAGTCTACGGCCAAGCCTTTGCGGTCGACTTCGGCCTCGTCGCGATCTGCGACGTCCTGGTTGTGGTAAAGGCCATTTACCCGCAGCGCGGCCGTATCGCTGATCGGCTGGTTGACATCGATGGTGGTGCGGTAGACGGGACCCGAACCGATGGACTGTTCGACACCCGTCTGGCTCTTCAGGTTCGCCTTCTTTGTTGTCTGGTTGATGACGCCGCCGGAGTTGCCGACGCCAAAGCCGCTCCCGGTCGGTCCTTTGAAGACCTGGACGGCCTCAGTATTGAAAACGTCATGAGTGTAGACGCCGAAATCTTTCAGACCATCCAGATAGATATCACCGCGGGCGGTCAGGCCGCGGATGCGGAACTGGTCGCCGCTCTGTCCACCATTGCCTTCACCGGTCGAGACAGTGATGCCGGGAACGTTCCTCAGGGTCTGTTCCAGCGAGGTAGCGCGCTGCTGTTCAATGATTTCCTGCGGCACGACGTTAACGACACGAGGCGTCTCCTTCACCGTTTCGGGGAGGCGGGAGACGCCGGTGGGCGCAGCATTGACGTTGCCCGGCACCGGAGCGTCGGCGCCCACCACGTTGACTGGATCGAGGATAAGAATGTCATCGGACGAAGTGCCCGGCACTTCCCCATTTCCCGAAGCGTTCGTCTGTGCGTCCGCCGCCATCGGAAAGGTAGAGAAGGTCATGGCCAGACTGGCAGTCGCGGCACCAGTGAGCACGGGCCTGAGGCAAATAGGGGCGGTGGTTTGTCGCATAGAACTCTCCCGGAATTCGCCACGGCAGGTGTGACGATCAATACTGGGCCTTCTACTAACCGTACCGTTTTCGCCAGCAAGAGCTGAGATTTAGAAGCATTCTAAATTGCAAAAATCGCGCGTGGCGTGGGTATGGCAAAAGGTGCTGCGATGCGCTCATAAAGCTAGGCAAGTGTTGAGTGAGCTTGAGTGGGACAGGCCGCAGGGAGATGATTATTGCTTTATTTTCAAAGGTTAAGGCCAAACAAATGCTGTTTGTTGCAGCGGTCTCAAGGGTTGGGGAAAGGTGCAACTACCAGACTGTTGCATTAAAAGCACATCGATATTAATAATTACTCGCAGTGACGTCAGGCCATCATGTATGTCTGGTCTTCCAAAGCAGCTCCGCTTGCTGCCATGCCTCGTCGAAGCTCATCCCCTCGATGCTGGGAATGGAAAAGAGCGCGAAAGCAGCAGTGCCGGTGATGATCCGCTCCGCCCTGGCGTCTCGGGTCGCTCCGGTCCACACCCCTTGCCAGTACTCCAGGCTGGTCACGCGTGGCCGAGGGGTGGCTGGAGGTTCGGCCATGCGCGCCGGGAACACGAGATCATGCGCTTCACCATTGACGAGGCGGTGCATGGTGGTCCGACGGAAGGGACTGAACTGGGCAACGTCGCGGACATTGCCCAGCACTACCATGTTCTTCCATTCCAGGATTTTAGCAGTGTCGCGATGCAATTCCTTATACGATGGCTTCGCCACACCAAGCAGGCTGGTCCTGCTGTCGACCGGCTTGAGCATGTGAACTGCCTCGAACGCCACCGAGCGGATCTGCGTCAGACGGTGCAGGCCGATGAGCCTGTGAATCTGAGGAGCCAGATCGGCGAGAGGGATGTAAACGATCTTTTCCCGTACCAGAGCCGACACAATTTCGTCAGCCGTCCTGCCTACCGGAATTTGCAAAGCTGCGGCAAGGACATCATACCGGCCGGCAGTGGCGCCTCCTCCGGTATTGCCATGAAGTACGACCCGATAACCCGCCTGCGCCACCAAACGGGCCGCATGAAAGAACCATGGCGGATTATGGTAGTTGGGCGAGGTGAAACACGGCCAATCAACGTCTGCCTGGAGCGTCCTGCCGAGTCTGGCTGCCACATGGGTATGCATTGCCCGCACAAAACCCGCAAGTTCCGGCGCAGTTGCCCCGCGCATTCGAACCATGCCGAGCAGAGCGCCGATTTGCACCGGGTCTGCATTACCCGCCAGGATGATCCCCATCGCTTCTTCGGCTTCGTCGGTGGTCAAGGGGCGGCCATGCCCACCTCCGGCAATCCCAAGCACGCCGATGTGCCGCGCAAGCCTATCATGGGCGGGGGCATCCTGTCCGATGCTATCCAACTTCGCCAACAGTTCGGATGGCGTGGGCTGCCCGTCGAGCAGATTGGCTGACCTAACCTTCAGGGGCGGTGTGGGGAGAACACGCGGCACGTTCCACTGCGGATCTAACTGTGCCTCCTGCGGCACGTCGCCCGTCTTCACGTCGAACACGGCATCGATCTCCATGGCGAGCGCCTGGACTTTGGGACGCAGAGCTTCAGCAAATGGAGTGGGAACGAGGCCGCGCCCTGTGCGGACAAATAGCGGATCGCCCAGCTCTTCGCGCAATTGCCCTAGCAGGCGGCTGAGAGCTGATGTCTGAAGCCCCAGATGCTTAGCCGCCAACGTGACGTTTCGTTTCGACAGCAGGGCGTTCAATGCAATGATCAATCGTCCTCGCACCAACTTATCGCCCGTTCGTCTGGATTTGAGCTTCTCCAGGCACGGCGTGGTTGGAAGATCATTGATTTTACCCATTGTTCGCTTTCGGTTCTACAGCAACTGCATGGTTTAGCGGCGATGATGCTGAGGTGATAATGATATGCAGTCGCGATATTGCGCAATACGAGATACAATGTCATCAAGTTAGCCGGTGCCCGTCCTTTAATTGTGCATGGCTAAACGAAGTGGCTGCGGTGGCTTACATTTCCTACGAGCATGTCTTGCGGGTCATAGCCAGCGCAACGGACCTGAAGCAGGAGATCGGCGCCACGGCGGGACCATCGCATCTGCTGGGATTTGTTCATGCGGCGGTTGACCAGGAAGTTGGCGGTGCCTTCGGTGAGCGCTGTGCCGACCCGCAAACCAGCCCGATGGCGCTCGGCATAATTGACCAGCCAGGCGCTCTGGCTGGTCAGATAACGGTCGATCTCGCCCAGCGCTGTCCAGAGCCGGCGTGACGATGGAGGGACTGTCGAGCGATTGGGGGTGCAGTGGTGAATAGGGTATGACCGACCGACTTTATGGCTGGTTGGGGATCAGGAATGGGGTGGGTTTTGCGCCTGGTGGAAACCGGGATCGATGGGTCGAGCCGAAGCGTCGACGTGATGGCGCTCGATTGCCCCAGTGATCTCAGCGACATCGCGGGTCTGGGGTTGACCCTGGCGCAGGGCAAGCGGCTTGTGGCTCTGGTCCAACAGGAAATCGTCACGGCTCAGAGCCGGGATCATGCGGTCCGACGGCCGGACTGCCGAACCTGCACCATCCCCTGCCATGTCAAGGACTACAGGCCTCACCAGATCGCCACCCTGTTCGGTCAGGTCATGCTCCGGCTGCCCCGCTTCCACTGTGCCGGTTGCGGCGGCGTGGAGGCTGGCCACGGCTGGCCGGCGCATTGCCGCTCGACACCTGAACTCGATCAGGTCCGGGCGCAGTTTTCCGCCTGTATGCCCTACCGGGTCGCCGCCGGCGTGCTCGAACACCTTCTGCCGATCGATGCTGGGATTGACCGCGAAACCCTGCGCGCCTGCACGCTCAAGGTCGGCGCGGAACTGCGGGACGCCGCTGCGACTGAGCCGGCAACGGCGGCCACCGCGATCACATTGACCCTTGATTCAACCTTCATCCGGAGCTGCGAGGCGGGTCAGCGTCATCTCGAAATTCACCTTGGAAATGTCGAAACACCTGACGGCAGCCGGCAGGTGTTCGCTGCGGTCACGAAAACAGACACTTCGATCACAGCGCTGATCCGGCGCGGCCTCAAGGAAGTCGGCCACACCGACGAAACCGAACTGACGGCATTTACCGACGGCTGTTCCGGTCTGCGCTCGATCCTGGTCAAGGCTGGCGTCACCAAGCCGCCGGGCCTCGACTGGTTCCACATTGCCATGCGGCTTCAGCATGCCGGGAAGACCGCGGGCACTCTGCCGGCCGAGACGCCGGAGCAGGAGAACGCCAGGGCCGTGATCGTTGCGGAGGTTGACCGCCTGCACTGGCGCATCTGGAACGGCAAGGCAAAGGATGCCAAGGTCACAATCGAGCGCATCCGCGCCGTCATGCCAGTCTTCCAGGGCGAACAGAGCGGCCGAAAGAAGGATCCATCGTCACGCCGGCTGTGGACGGCGCTGCGCGAGATCGACCGCTACCTCACCAGTCAAAGGGCCTGGCTGATCAACTATGCTGAACGCCATCGCGCCGGTTTACGGATCGGCACATCGCTCACCGAAGGAACCGCGAACTTCCTGGTCAACCGCCGCATGAACAAATCGCAGCAGATGCGATGGTCCCACCGTGGCGCCGATCTCCTGCTTCAGGTTCGTTGCGCCGGCTTCAATGGCAAACTCGGGTCCAGCTTCGGCCAGCTGTTCCAGGCCGTCGATCCCGCCTCAGAGCTGGCCATGGCGGCCTGACCCCCAATCGCTCGGCAATCCCATAGAAGGGCTGGTCAGGTCATCCGATTTGGCACAATAGCTCCATCCGATTTGGCACAATAACACCCTATAACCCATTGATTATAAACAGAAAATCGGCTCTAGAACAATAACTGTTGAACATAAGAACACTAACATGTGTTGTGTTGTGTTTTTATAAATTTTATTTTATTTTGTTTGAAATGCACTGCGAAGTTGTCGCCGGTTCTGTTACCTCCCAGCCCCCACGCCGATCATGCCCCTAGAAGTTCGTAGGAAGCTCACTGGTGAGGCAAAGGGGGTCGGCATGGGGGTAGTCCCATGGTGCCCTTTTCGGCCTACCAGAGCGCTTTTTTTCGCCTTTGGCAGGAAACGTCCCCAAGCTTGAGCACCATTGCCGGCAAATTCCCGACAGAGAGCCACCGTGGGCCCATGATCGACATGCTTTGCGCGAGGTCAAGCAGGCTGGCCCGTCCGTCCTTTCATTCCGATCGCTGGCACCGTTGGCCCGCAGCCATGGCGACGTAAACCATAGTCGCGATCCTGTTGATTAAGAACCCACCGCATATTGAGACATCATTCATCTGGTTATAAGAATATTCTCCTTGATGTTGGATCCTCGATGGTTTTAGCTGGTTTTATATGAGCGAGCTGTCTTTGCCATCTTCCATATCATCCCTTAGCCGGTGGGTTTCAGGGGCTTTTCGCCTGTGATCTTAGCAGTTTCCCGGATCGCGTGAGTTTATCGCTCCACATCGGAGTCGTTTCCGCCCGGCCTGGGGGTGGATGGACGAGGCCATGTCGGTCGACAACTGATTGGGGGTGATCGGCCCAACGTAGGTCGTTGTCGATCTGGACGCCAAGACCTATGCGGCAATCCACGACAAGGCTACATGCTGCAAGACGGTAGCCGCGATGGTAGCGCAGGTGCTCTTACAGGAATGGACGCCAGGGAGGAGGCCAACCACCACCTACCAACTGAGCAAGCAACCACTTGGCTCACATGGTTATGACCATTAGTACATTATGGAAAACATTGCTCAAGCAATTGCCCGTTGCTAAACGACCACCGCATTGTAAAACGGGGGAGATATGAACGGCATCGACGCACGACACCGACTGATCGAGCGGAGCCGCGTACTGGCACCGGCTTACGCGCAGGCGGTACTGACAGGGGACATTCAGGATCTGCTGCTCGTGCGCCAAGAACTCGCCGAGACCATGATCAAGGCGGATGAACTGATAGCCGAGCGCATAGAAGCGCAGATCAGGAAAAGGCTAAAAGCAGAGAGGAAGATATTTCGCCGGTAGGGTATCGCCTTGGTAGTCAGGAGAGACCACCAAGAAAACCGTTACGAAATCGCTGTTTTGGGCATCAACAGCCTTCCACCCATTTTCAGCCGGTTCGAAGTTACTGCTATCAGACAGCTCTCTGACCGGCTTGCAGGCGGTTCCCTGCGAAGGCTATTGACGTTCCATCGTAGGCGAATTGGTCGACCGCTCGGTGGCGACCTCAGCTGACAGGAATTAGCATTTGGTTAATCGTAGACGAGAACCGATGGTCACCCGCGGAACATGGGTATTGGGGGAGTGGCCGCTCCCTCTCGTCCGGATCAAGTGTGAGAAGTGCCAGCGACTGGGTCAGTACCACACGCAGCGGCTAGTAGATCAGCATGGCGCTGACATGAATATGCCGGAGCTTCGCCATGTGTTGGTTCGGTGCTCCAAGCGGTACACGATGAACGATCCGTGCCAAGTCGTTTTTGTCGATCGGGTCGAGCGCTGACCCAGACACAACAGCGACCCGCATTTCGGGAGATGGCGGGCCGCTGTGACTTACCAGACGGGATGATGGCATTAAGCCAGGGTAAATTCCCCGGTTTGGAAAAGCGCATTTCCGCTTCAGCGTCCGTAGAGTTCGTCGATGTCAAAGGCAATTCCCGGCGGGTCCAGTGCGATCCTTCCGCTTGAGACAATGTGGGTGTCGATGTTGCCATCCGGAGCTCGTCGATGGTGAATCACGCCCCGCCTGGCGGTCAGCACGATGAGGTAGTGGATGATGCTGGGAACGCGGAAGTAACCATCCAGCTTGGCTCCCGTGTCGACACCCTTGGTCCCGGGAGACAGGACCTCGACAACAATTACGGGATTGGTGGCGGCCGTGGCGTCATCGGGGAGCGGCGG
>JAESFM010000313.1_pt1 | contig 10666 bp, 8 predicted proteins | sample 9266171 | NCBI WGS metagenome assembly JAESFM01 (sample SAMN14505069, study PRJNA617099) | algae metagenome | isolation source: Hassallia sp. WJT32-NPBG1 and co-occurring heterotrophs from well developed... | place: USA: Mojave Desert, Joshua Tree National Park, California | collected 2006-06-22
GCCGGAAGCCGTCCTTCAGGCCCAGTTGAAGGCTTGGGACAATGTGGTCGCCAAGCTGTCCGCCGACCCGTTCTTCGCGAAGGTGATCGACAGCCAGAAGACCTGGGCCAAGCAGGTCGTCGGCTTCGAAATGGAATGGGAAGTTCCGCGCGAACCCGCCTACAAGCACTTCTTTTCCTGACGGGAGCGGCGATCATCGGGCCGGCGGCGGGCATTGCCCGCCGCCGGCCGTTGCTTTTCAGCCGGCCAGGGAAAACCGGCGGGGAGGCAGGCGCAGGACATGGTCGGGCGCCCTGTCGTGGAACGCCTTCACCGCTTCCACGATGCGGCGGGCCAGCATGTCGGTCATGTCGAGATGTGCCGCGCACTTCTCCGGCACTATGATGTCGATATCGTGGTCGTACCCCAAGTCCGTCGTCCGGACATCGACATCCTCAAGCTTGGGCCGTAGATGGTCCGCGAGCTTTACCGCGTAGTCCTGCGGATCGAACCGGTCGTTCCAGTCCCGGTCCGCATTGAGCCGGTTGGTGCTCAGAGTGATTTCTATCCTGATCATGTCGTTCTCGACACCCAGAGCGGCCAAGTTCAAGGCGGTACGTCTCCTTGAATCCGAAGGTAAATCGGCGATCCTCTACAAATCGTTTCTAACACGGATCGTTTCCCATCCGTCCCGCTATGCCGTGAGGTCGCAGCAGCCAACCAACATTTGATTACGACGGGAAAATAAGCAGAATGACGCGCTCTCGCTCCGCCCCGTATCCCGGTTCAAGACCGATACACAGGGCGCCAGTCCATCGTATGGAAGTTCGAAATGCCGAAATTGTCGTTCCCCAAGGAAAAGATCTCGATCCTTCTGCTCGAGGGGATTCACGATAACGCCGTCGCCGATCTGGCCGACCACGGCTATACCAACGTCACCCGGCTGCCCAAGGCGCTGGACGAACGTGACCTGATCGAACAACTGGCCGGCGTCCATATGCTGGGCATCCGCTCGCGCTCGCAGCTTACGGAAAAGGTGCTGCGCGAAGCGGATAAACTGATGGCCATCGGGTGCTTCTGCATCGGCACCAATCAGGTGAACCTGCCCGTGGCGCGCCGGCTGGGTATCCCGGTGTTCAACGCGCCGCACAGCAATACCCGCAGCGTCGCGGAACTGGTGATGGGCGAGATCATCATGCTGATGCGGGGGATCTGGGACAAGTCGCGCATCGTCCACGAGGGCGGCTGGATGAAGTCGGCCAAGGATAGCTACGAGATCCGCGGCAAGGTGCTGGGGATCGTCGGCTACGGCCATATCGGAACGCAGCTTTCCGTCATCGCCGAAGCGCTCGGCATGCGGGTGCGCTTCTTCGACGTGCAGAAGAAGCTGGCGCTCGGCAACGCCCAGTCCTGCCGCACCCTGGACGAGTTGCTGACCTTGTCGGACGTGGTCAGCCTGCACGTGCCGGACACCGCCCAGACCCGCAACATGATCGGGACTGAACAACTCAAGGCGATGAAGAAGGGCAGCTACCTGATCAACGCCGCGCGCGGCAGCATCATAGACATCGACGCCCTTGCCGCCGCCCTCAAGTCGCGCCACGTGCTCGGCGCCGCGATCGACGTCTTCCCGGAGGAGCCGGCCGGCGATGCCGACGAGTTCGTCAGCCCCTTGCGCAACCTGCCCAACGTGATCCTGACGCCGCATATCGGCGGATCGACCATGGAAGCGCAAGCCAATATCGGCAACGAGGTCGCGCGCAAGCTGATCGAGTATTCCGACAACGGTTCGACCATGGGTGCCGTCAACTTCCCCGAAGTGCAGCTTCCCGTGCGCGAAAGCGGGGTCCGCTTCCTGCATATCCACGCCAACGTCCCAGGCATCCTGCGCAAGCTCAACGAAGTGTTCTCCTCGCGCGGGCTCAACATGGCGGCCCAGTACCTCCAGACCGATCCGGAAATCGGCTACGTCGTGTTCGACGTCGACGGTGAAGTGGACGACCAGGAGATCCTCGCCGACATTCGCGCCATCGACGGCACGTTGCGGGCGCGAGTGCTCTACGACCGCCGCGCCTGAGCCGACAGCAGCGCCGCCAGGACCGCCCGGCTCAAAACCGGGCAGTCGTTCTTTCATCGAAAATCGGTGACAGTGTCGAATTGAATACTTAGCAGGAACGAACGGTTCGCTCAATCGGCGGCATGTGCCGCCGCTCCCATCTGCTTGAACACCGCTTATCCGCGCCAGCTCGCCTACCCCCGCCTGCAAACGCACCTTCGATGTTCCGCAAGCAAACTTTCTTCAAAGCTGATAGATTACGCTCAGTTGCGGTAAAGGGAGTTACACCGGGCGGAGACCCATTGGATCGGATGTGCAGCCGTATTCATCCTTCCTTGTAACGAGGAACGTGATAATCAAATCCGCAACGAGCAAGAATAGGCAGGAGGAGACAACATGAAACATCCGCGTTCCACGCCAAGCCCTTGGACCGCCTTATCTCGCCGCACCGTCCTGGGCCTCGGCGCCGGTCTTGGAGCGCTGGCATTGGGGGCGATGACCGGCCTTGCCACCGCTACCCCGGCAGCGGCACAGAGCGCTTATCCCAGCCGCCCCGTCACTCTCGTGGTGCCGTTCCCCGCCGGCGGTTCGACCGATCTCGTTGCGCGGCTGGTCGCCTCCAGGATGACTAGCGTGCTCGGTCAGCAGATCGTCGTCGAGAACAGGGGAGGCGCCGGCGGCAACCTCGGCTCGGCGGCCGTCGCCCGCGCGGAGCCCGACGGCTACACCATCCTGATGGGCACCGTCGCGACCCATGCGCTCAACCCTGCCCTTCAGAAGAAGATGCCCTACGACGCGGTCAAGGACTTCGCGCCGATCTCCCTGCTGGCGCTGATCCCCAACGTGCTGGTGGTGTCCAACGATTTCCCCGCCAAGAACGTCAAGGAGCTGATCGAGCTTCTGAAGGCCAAGCCGGGCGAATACAGCTACGCGTCCTCCGGCAACGGCACCCCGCTGCACCTGTCCGGCGAGTTGTTCAAGAGCATGGCCGGAGTAGACATGGTCCACGTCCCCTACAAGGGCGCCGGTCCCGCACTCGTGGACGTGATCGCGGGCCACGTGCCGATCATGTTCGATAACCTGCCGCCGTCGCTGGAACAGATCCGGGGCGGCAAGCTGCGCGGCCTTGCGGTCACGACCAAGGAGCGGGCGCCGTCGATCCCTGATCTGCCGACCATCGCGGAAACGCTGCCCGGCTATGAGACCTATAGCTGGAACGCCTTCTTCGCCCCGGCCGGCACGCCCAAGGCTGTGATCGACAAGCTTAACGCGGCGTCGCTCGCTGCCCTGAAGGACCCCGAGGTTTCCGCCAAGCTGGCCGACCTCAGCGCCACCGTGGTCGGCTCGACACCCGAGGAACTGGCGACCCACGTCAAGGACGAGCTTGCCAAATGGGCGCCCGTGGTGGCGGCCTCCGGCGCTCGCATCGACTGAAGCGTCCCGATCCATCCACCCCTCCCTCAACTCCAACCCCAAGCAAGCAAAGTGGCGCCCAGCCTCCAAGGCCCAGGAGCGCCACACCCAGATGAGCTGGGAGGCTCAAACACGAATGCGTAGATTGACCCTGATCGCTGCGGCCCTTGCCCTCTTCGCCGGCACGGCCGCCGCTCAATCCGACTATCCGACCCGTCCGATCACCGTCATCGTGCCGTTCACCGCCGGCGGCCCAACCGACACCGTGGCCCGTCTGGTGGCCGAACCGATGACGCGGTCGCTGGGACAGCAGGTCATCATCGAGAACGTCGGCGGCGCCGGCGGCACCCTTGGCGCCCGGCGGGTGGCGACCGCCGATCCGGACGGCTACACGCTCCTGCTGCACCACATCGGTCAGGCAACCAGCGCCTCGCTGTACCGCAAGCTGTCCTACAGCCCGGCCAAGGACTTCGCCGGCATCGGGCTGATCACCGACGTGCCGATGACCATCATCTCCCGCGCCGATTTCCCGGCCGCCTCGATCAAGGAGCTGATCGAGACCATCAAGACGAAGAAGCAGGACATCACGCTGGCCAATGCCGGTGTCGGCGCAGTGTCTCACCTCTGCGGCATGCTGCTTCAGTCGGCGCTCGGCGTGCAGATGACCACCGTTCCCTACAAGGGCACCGGTCCGGCGATGACCGACATCCTCGGCGGTCAGGTCGACCTGCTGTGCGACCAGACCACCAACACGACCGGCCACATCAATACTGGCAAGGTCAAGGCCTATGCCGTGACCACCAAGGAACGCCTCAAGACCCTGCCGAACCTGCCGACCATGGACGAATCGGGCGTCAAGAGCTTCGAAGTGGTGGCGTGGCACGGCCTCTATGCGCCCAAGGGTACGCCGAAGGCGGTCGTCGACAAGCTGGCCGCCGCCCTCCAGGGCGCGCTGAAGGATGAGAAAGTGATTGCCCGGCTGGCCGACCTCGGGGCCGAGCCGGTCTCGCAGGAAGCAGCCACTCCGGCAGCGCTCGACAAGTACCTCGCCGATGAAATCGCCAAGTGGAAGCCGGTGATCGAATCCGCGGGGGTTTACGCCGACTGACGATTCGGTTTAACTGCTGGGTTGGATCGGTTCCCGAGGGGGAGGTGCTGTCTTACGGCGGCCCCTCCCCCTCGGGAACTTTCCAACGGAAAAGTCCAAGAACGACAGACAAGTACCGGATCGAATGATCAAAAGGTACGGGGGAGGCAAAAAGCCATGGCTGCAATGATGGAGAAGCCGAGGGACGTCGTCAGCGGGGTGGTCGTGATGGCTATCGGCGCCGGCTTCCTGCTGAACGGCCTGGAGTTGGAACGCGGCAGTTCCTTCCGGATGGGTCCGGGCTATTTCCCGACGGTGCTCAGCGTCCTGATGATCGGCCTCGGAATGCTGATCACGGTCCTGGCGATCCGCAAGCCGGCGACGGACAGCGGATTCGGCGGGTTGCCCTGGAAGGGGCTGGTCCTGATCATCGGCGCCACTGTGTTGTTCGGCTTCACCCTGCGCGGTCTTGGGCTGGCACCCGTCCTGGCGATCACGGTCCTCGCGACCGCCTGGGCAAGCCGCTACGCGACGTTGCGCGCCTCGGTACCGCTGGCTCTCGGCCTCGCGGCCTTCTGCGCCTTCCTCTTCATCAAGCTGCTGGGACTGCCGCTGCCGTTGACCGGCCCCTGGCTGTCGGCTTCCTACTGGTCGCCGCCGGAAACGACCTCTTCCGTCACGGTACCCGTGGAAGAAGCAGCACCCTCCTCCGACGCCACCCGCACCGTCGCGACCCGATAGGAGATCCCTACAATGGAATTGCTCGGCGATCTCGGGATCGGCTTCGCAACGGCGTTCAGTCCCTACAATCTTCTCTACTGTTTCATCGGCGTGCTGCTCGGCACGGCGGTCGGCGTGCTGCCGGGGCTCGGCCCCGTCGCCACCATCGCGATGCTGCTGCCGATCACCTTCGGCCTGCCGCCGGTTTCCGCCCTGATCATGCTGGCCGGCATCTATTACGGCGCGCAGTACGGCGGCTCGACCACGGCGATCCTGATCAACCTGCCGGGCGAGAGTTCGAGCGTCGTGACAGCGATCGACGGCTATCAGATGGCCAAACAGGGCCGTGCCGGCCCGGCGCTCGCCACCGCAGCCCTTGGTTCGTTCTTCGCCGGAACGGTCGCGACCTTCCTGCTCGTTCTCGCGGCGCCGCCGCTGGCGGAAGTGGCGCTCAAGTTCGGTCCGGCGGAATACTTCTCGCTGATGGTCCTCGGCCTCGTGGCCTCCGTGGCGCTCGCCAGCGGCTCGCTGCTCAAGGCCTTCACGATGATCGTGCTAGGATTGCTGCTGGGTCTTGTGGGCAGCGATGTCGAGACGGGTACGCAACGCTTTACCTTCGACATGCCGGAATTGGCCGACGGGCTCAACTTCGTGGCGCTGAGCATGGGCGTCTTCGGCTTGGGCGAGATCCTGCGCAACCTGGAACACGAGCACAGCCGCAGCGTCATGGTCAAGCACGTCAGCGGCCTGATGCTGTCCAAATCCGACTTCAAGCGGATCATCGGCCCTGTCCTGCGGGGTACCGGCCTGGGATCGGTCCTCGGCATCCTGCCCGGCGGCGGCGCCATGCTGGCGTCGTTCGCCGCCTATACGATGGAAAAGAAGATCTCGCCCAACAGGGCGCAGTTCGGCAAGGGAGCGATCGAAGGCGTCGCGGCGCCTGAATCGGCCAACAATGCCGGTGCGCAGACATCCTTCATCCCGATGCTGACGCTGGGCATCCCGTCGAACCCCGTCATGGCCTTGATGATCGGCGCGATGATCATCCAGGGCATCACGCCCGGTCCCAACGTCGTCACCGACGAACCGGAGCTGTTCTGGGGCATGATCGTGTCGATGTGGATCGGCAACCTCATGCTGGTGCTGCTCAACCTGCCGCTGATCGGACTGTGGGTCCGGATGCTGACGATCCCGTACCACCTGCTTTTCCCGGCCATCATCGCGTTCTGCTGCATTGGCGGCTTCAGCGTCAACAACAGCGTGTTCGACGTCTTCATCATGGCCCTGTTCGGCGTAGTCGGCTACACGCTGATCAAGCTGGACTTCGAGCCGGCGCCCCTGCTGCTCGGCTTCGTCCTGGGTCCCATGCTGGAAGAGAACCTGCGCCGCGCCATGCTGCTCAGCCGGGGCAGCCCGATGGTCTTCATCACGCATCCCCTCAGTCTCGGCCTGCTGACGGTAGCGGCCGCACTGCTGCTGGTCGTCGTCCTGCCCTCGGTCCGCTCGAAGCGCGAGGAAGCCTTCAGCGAGTAGCCCCCACAGGCTCATCCACCGCCCGCCCCTTTCCCGATGGAGCAACCGATGTCGATCAAGGATCTTCTGGTTCACGTCGATCAGTCCCCGGCAACGGCGACACGCCTTGACGCCGCGCTGGACCTTGGCGAGCGTTTCGGCGCCCATGTCACGGCCCTTCACCTGATCGCGGAACCGTTCATGCGCTCCATGGCCGGCTATCACCTGCCGGCCGACATCCTGAAGGAGCACCTTCGTCACGCGGAAGCGGAGGCCGAACAGGTCTTCGCCCAGGCCCGCGAAGCCGCCCAGCATCGTGGAATCTCCCTGGAGACGCGGGTCGAATCCGGTTCTCTCGACCGCCTGCCGGCGCTCTTCGCCCGCAACGCCCGCAATGCCGACCTGATCGTCGTGGGCGAGCCCAACCCGGAGGCCGGCGGCGCCGACGAGACGCTGCTGGTCGAAGCCGCTTTCATGGACACAGGCCGTCCGGCCCTGGTCATCCCCCAGGCCGGCGCCGTCAAGCTACCGCCCGAACGGGTCATGATCGCATGGGACGGCTCGCGCGAGGCGGCCCGCGCGGTTCACGACAGCATGCCCCTGCTTCGCCTTGCGGAGGAAGTCGTCGTCCTGATCGTGGACGCCAACAAGCTGGGTCCCCGCTTCGGCCAGACCCCCGGCGCCGGCATCGTGGCGCATCTCGGCCGTCACGAAGTGGCAGCCCGGATCGCACAAGTGCAGAGCGGCGGCAGCGCCATCACCGACCTGATCCTTGCCGAAGCCAAATCGGCCGGGGCCGATCTGATCGTCATGGGCGGCTACGGCCACTCCCGCCTGCGCGAACTGATGCTGGGCGGCGTCACCCGTCACATGATCGAACGGATGATGCTGCCGGTCCTGCTGGCACATTGAAACGGCAACCGCCGCGCCGATGAGGCGCGGCGGATTCACGGGCGCCTGCGGAAACTCACCCTGCGTTTGCGGCTATGATGATCTGCCGGCGCCGCAGTTCTCGGGCTCTCGCTTTCGATCCGGTTCCGGCTCCGGCTCACCGCTCGGTCCCTTCCCTTGCTCGTGCAGAGGACTGCGGACTGAAGCGCCGTGCGGCTTCGCCCCGCCTTTGAACCGTTTCGGGTCTTTCTGCCGCCACCACGCATCAAGCCGGTTCATGACCGGCGTCACCGTCATGCCGTGGATCAGGATCGAGCACATCACCACGAAGCCGGTCACGGCCCACAGGATCTCCTTCTCCGCCAGCGCCGTGTGGTTGACTGCGTAGGCCAGGTAATAGAACGATCCGATCCCCCGGATACCGAACAAGCCGATCACGAAGCGCTCCGACATCGGCAAGCCCGATCCCGTCAGCGCGATCAGCCCTGCCACTGGCCGCACCAGGAACACGAAGGCCAGACCGGCGAGCATCGCCTCCCATGTCAGCGCCGACAGCAGTCCGCCGGCGATGGCGCCGCCGAACAGGACCAGCACGACCATCATCAGCAGTTTCTCGATCTGCTCCGAAAACGTGTGCAGGCTTTCATGGAAGTCATGCGACCGCTCGGTATGGCGCAGCGTCACCGCCGCGACGAATACCGCCAGAAATCCGTAGCCGTGGACCAACTCGGTTACGCCATAGGAGACCAGCGTTATCCCGAGCGCCGCCAGTCCCTCGCGCGTATCGGCGATCCGCGTCTCGGCGGGCAGACGGAACGCGAGCCACCCCAGTACTCTGCCGACGATCCAGCCCACGACCAGACCTGCAGCCAGTTTCCAGACGACATCGACCGCCAGCCACTCCGCCATCCACCAGTCGGGCGTCAGCCAGTTCGCCGCACCCGCGCCCACGGTAGCGGTGCTGGCCGCCATCGCGATGGCGAAATTCGTGAAGGGAAACGCCAGCCCGTCGTTCAGGCCGGCTTCCGAGGTCAGGCTGAACCGCACCTCGTCCTCGCCGCCCGAGCGGGGCGGTCCGACCTGGATGTCCGCCGCCAGCACCGGATCGGTCGGCGCCAGGACGGCACCGAGCAGGATCGCAGCCGGAAGGGAAAGTCCCAGTATCCACATGCTTAAAAAGGTGATGCCCAGGATCGACAGAGGCATGGTGACACCCAGCAACAGCCAGGTAGTCCGCCACTCCTTCAATCCCATCGGCCGGTCCAGCTTCAGCCCCGCTCCCAGCAGCGCGATGATCACCACAAGCTCGGTAATGCGCTCGACGAAGCTCGACTGCACCAGGAAGTTCGGGTCCGGCCCCGTCCCCGGCACCATGAAAAGCCCGAACCCGAGCATGACGCAAAAGATCGGCAGCGACAGCGGAGCATTGCGCAGCAGCATGGGAAGCCATGCGATGGCCAGGATGACCACGCCAAGCCCGGTCAGGAGAACGATGTAAGAGTCCATGAAGCTTTCTGAAGTTTCGGCGCGATACCGCCCCTCTGCAACACTTCCCGCTGGCCGATGTGCCGGACAGCCCTCCGTGCGGCAGCCGCGCCAAGCGTCCTACTACACGGCGGTTACCAACAAAAGGTAGTATACCGCAACCCAGGATCATACTATGTTCATGGAACGTTACCGAAACTCCGGCGTTTCCCTCACCAGATTTCATCCTTGCCGACTTCCTCCCCAACTTCCTCCCGCTCAACCGGTCCCGCACGGAGCGCATGACACGGCCCTTCCGCCGACATCAGGAGATGGTCAACAACATCGTTGGCGCTATCGCCCGGCGCGAAACCGACGTGCGCGACATCCTCGCCGCAGTCACTCCCGGCGGCGGCAAAAGCCTTCTCCCCGTGATCGCCGCCGCCCGCCTGATCCAGTCCGGCGTAGCCGAACGCGTCTGCTGGATCGTGCCGCGCGACAGCCTGCGCCTTCAGGCGGAAGAGGCTTTCATCGATCCGCACTGGCGTACCGCCCTGGGCCATAACCTGACCGTCCGGGCTGCGGAAAATGCACCCGATCCGTGCCGGGGCCTGCAAGGCTACGTGACGACCTATCAGGCCGTGGCCGCAGCACCGGAGCTTCATTTGGCCGAGTTCCAGCGGCACAAGTACCTGATCGCGATCGACGAGCTTCACCACCTGCCCGCCCTCTCCGACCTCGACACGCTGACCACGGCGGCCGACGAGACCGCCTGGAGCCGGACCATCGTGCCGCTGCTGGAACTGTCCGCGGTACGCCTGCTGATGTCAGGCACGTTGCAGCGGACCGATGGCAAGGCGATCCTGTGGTTGCCCTACAGGAAGCCGCAGGGCATGCGGCGTGTCCGCGAAATCGACTTCACCGCCGACAACTGGGCGATCGTCGGCTACAGCCGCCGTCAGGCGCTGGCCGAACGGGCGGTCCTGCCGGTGACGTTCGGGGCGCTCGACGGCGATGCCGAATGGCGCGATCCGCTGTCGCAGGAGCGCAGCGTCGAAAGCCTGAGCCAGGCCGGAGAGTTGGCCCACGACGCCCTGTTCACCGTCCTGCGGACGGAATTCGCCGACGCCATGCTCCGCGTCGCCTACAACGCCTGCCGCGATCACCGCACCGCCCGCCGCAAGGCCATCGGCGCCCGGCCCGGCGACGATGTCCGGGGTCTCGGCAAGCTTCTGGTGGTGGCGCCCGATCAGGCGACCGCGTGGCGCTATGTCGAGCATTTGCGCAAGCCTTTCCCCGACGACCTCAAGCAACTGATGGTGCGGGCAGCCATGAGCGACGTTGCCGACGCCCAGCAAGCCATCGCCGAGTTCCGCATGCGCCCTTTTCCGGCAATCCTGGTGACGGTGTCGATGGCCTATGAGGGGATGGACTGCCCGGAAATCTCCCACATCGCCTGCCTGACCCATATCCGCTCCCGCCCCTGGCTGGAACAGATGATCGCCAGGGCGACCCGCCTCGATCCCCATGCCGGCGACTATGAG
>JAESFM010000314.1_pt1 | contig 10634 bp, 8 predicted proteins | sample 9266171 | NCBI WGS metagenome assembly JAESFM01 (sample SAMN14505069, study PRJNA617099) | algae metagenome | isolation source: Hassallia sp. WJT32-NPBG1 and co-occurring heterotrophs from well developed... | place: USA: Mojave Desert, Joshua Tree National Park, California | collected 2006-06-22
GGACCACGATCTGCCACGTCGAGGCTCCAAGAGTCTGCGCCTTGATAAGCTGCTCCCGTGGCATGTCGCCGACCTTGAGCGCCAGGTCGCGCACCAGGAACGGCGCCACGCCGAACACGATCAGCACCACCTTGGACAACTCGTCCAGTCCGAACACGATGAACAGGACGGGCAGCACCGCCATCGGCGGGATCATGGAGATCACGCCGATGAGGGGCGAAAGTCCCGCCCGGATATACGGGATCAACCCGACCGCCACGCCCAGCACCAGGGCCAGCGCCGTCGCCACCGCCAGACCGATGCCCAGCCGCTCCAGGCTGGCGAGCGTGTCCACCCACATCAGGTAGTCGCCGGTCCGGGGATCGGGGTTGAGCGCCAGCCGCCCGATCGCGGCGACGAAGGACTCGAACGGCGGCAGCAGCTTGTCGTTCGGGTTCGCCGCCAGCCGGGCGGAGGAAGCCACGGCGTAGGCGACGCCTGCTATCAGGAACGGCAGCGCACCCCACAGCACGATGCCTCCCCGGCCGGGGCGCAGGTTGATGATCCGGCGCATCGCTCAGAGCTTCCCTTCGGCGGCCATCTTCATGGTGTCGGCATCGAAGCGCAGCTTGACGTTCCCGGCGTCGCCCAGCACCGTCCCGCCGGGAAAGGCGATGCCGACGGCATCGACGGTCCGGGCGCCTTCGCCCAGCAGCCCATGGTCGAACGAGAAGGTGCGGACCAGATCCATGCTCTTGACCAGATCCGGGTTGGTCGCGAAAGCGACGGCCTCGGCGGGCGTGTAGAACATCTTGGTGGTGGCGAGCTGCGACTTATAGCCCGCCAGATCGGTGCCGGACGCGGTCGCCATGGCGGTCAGCGCCTCGGTTCCCTTCGGACCGCCGTCCTTCATCAGCGCCAGCGTCTCGTACCACGCGCCGACCAGCGCCTTGCCCAGCGCGGGGCTTTGCTTCAGGGTCTCGGTATTGACGACCATCAGGTCGATGATCTCGCCGGGGACCTTGCTGCTGTCGAACACCATTGCCGCGCCCTCGGCCTTCCGCACTTCGCTGAGCTGCGGGTTCCAGGTCACCGTCGCGGTCACGTCGGGCGAGACGAAGGCGGAAACGATGTCGGCGTCGGCCGTGTTGACGACGCGGACGTCGCGCTCCGACATCCCGACAGTGTCGAGAGCACGGGCGAGCAGATAGTGGGAGACCGACAGCTCGACCAGATTGACGTTCTGGTCCTTGATGTCCTTCAGGCTCTTGCCGCCCTTCAGCACAACGCCGTCGTTGCCGTCGGAATAATCGCCCGAGATCAGCGCCGTCGAATCCACGCCGCCGGCGGCCGGGATGGTCAGCGCGTCCATGTTGGTCATGACGCAGCCGTCGAAGGCGCCAGCCGTATACTGGTTGATCGATTCGACGTAGTCGTTGATCTGTACGATCTCGACCGAGATACCGTACTTGTCGGCCCACTTCTTCATGATGCCGCTGTCGGCGGCATAGCCCCAAGGCATCCATCCAGCATAGATCGACCACGCGATCCGGAAGGTCGCCTTCTCCGCCGCGATGGCGGGCGACTGAGTGGCCGCAAGGGCCAGCGCCAGGGTCAGGCCGACGATCGCTCGCTTGAACAGGGTCCGCATACGGGAAGCTCCTCTGATTCTATTGGCGTTACTGGTGCGTGTGAAACTCAGGCTGCCGTGGGGATGAAGACGGCCAGCGGCTGCCCCAGCGAGACCGCCTGACCTTCGGCACAGCGGATCTCGATCAGCATCCCGTCGGAAGGGGCGGAGACGGCGATCTCCATCTTCATGGACTCGACGATCACCAGGACGTCGCCCGCCTTGACCGCTCCGCCGGCCGCTCCGGCGATTTTCCAGATGCTCCCCGATACCGGGCTGGCTATCGCCTCGCCGCCGTCCGGCAGGTCGGCCGCCGGGTCGAAGCCGGCATCGGCCGCCGGTTCCATCGAGACGGCAATGTTGTGGCCGGACGCTTCCCAGCGGGCGCGTTCGGCCTCGAAGGCGGCTTGCTGGGTGGCCTTGAAGGCTTCGATGGAAGCGTTGTTGTCTTCCAGGAAGCGGCGGTAGTCGCGCAGGCGGAAGGTGGATTCCTCGATCTTCAGCGAGGCGCGGCCTTGCAGGAAATCCTCCCGGAAAGCCAGCAGCTCGTCATGGGAGACGGGATGGAAGCGGATCTGGTCGAAGTGGCGCAGCAGCCAGGTTTGGCCGGGCGGGAACTCCGCCGTGTCCCGGTAGGTGTTCCACATCTGGCAGGTGCGCCCAACGAACTGATAGCCGCCCGGTCCTTCCATGCCATAGACGCAAAGGTAAGCGCCGCCGATGCCGACCGCGTTTTCCGGCGTCCAGGTACGGGCCGGGTTGTACTTGGTCGTGACCAGCCGGTGACGGGGATCCACCGGGGTCGCCACGGGAGCGCCGAGATAGACGTCGCCCAAACCCATGACCAGATAGCTGGCATCGAACAGGATCGCCTTGACCGCCTCGATATCGTCCAGCCCGTTGATGCGGCGGATGAACTCGATATTGCTCGGGCACCAGGGAGCGTCCGCCCGCACCGACTGCATGTATTTGGAAATGGCGAGCCGGGTCGCCTCGTCGTCCCAGGACAGCGGCAGGTGGACGATGCGGGTCGGGACCTCCAGATCGTCGATGGCGGGCAGGGCGTGCTCCGCGGCGATCAGGTGGTCGAGCAGGTCCGTCAGCGCCAGTTCCCTGCTGTCATAGTGGATCTGGAGCGAGCGTATGCCGGGCGTCAGGTCCAGGATGCCGGGCAAGTCGGCAGCCTTGAGGTGCTGCTGGAGTGCATGGACCCGGAAGCGCAGGTTCAGGTCCAGCACCAGCGGACCATACTCCACCAGAAGATAGCGGTCGCCGGAGCGCCGGTAGACGACATCCTCTCCGCCGCGAACCGCTGCGAGCCGGTGCAGGACCGCATCGTCGGAACCGGTGCCGCGACGCGGCGGCAGGCTGGCCGGATCGGCCGGGCGAAGCATCGCGATGGCGGCGTCCTGGGCGTCTTCCAGGCGTGCCGCTTCGGCAGCGGTCAGGCGTCGGAAGCGGACCCGGTCGCCGGGGCGCAACTGGCCGATCTTCCAAAGCTCGGCCTGCACGATGGTCGCCGGGCAGACGAAACCGCCCAGGCTCGGCCCGTCCGGCCCCAGGATGACCGGCATGTCGCCGGTGAAATCGATGGTGCCGATGGCGTAGGCGTTGTCGTGGATGTTGGACGGGTGCAGCCCGGCTTCGCCGCCGTCCTTGCGTGCCCATTCCGGCTTGGGGCCGATCAGCCGGACGCCCGTGCGGCTGGAGTTGTAATGGACCTCCCAGTCCGACGCGAAGAACGTTTCGATGTCGCTCTCGGTGAAGAAATCGGGTGCTCCGTGGGGACCGTAGAGGACGCCGATCTCCCAGGCATGGCCGTATTCCGGAACGAGGGCAGGGGACAGCGGCAGCGCTTCTCCGGCGGCCTCGCTTCCGATATGCAGGATGTCGCCGGGCATCAGCGCCCGCCCGCCATGACCGCCGAACTTGCCCAGGGTGAAGGTGGACCGGCTGCCGAGATAGTCCGGCACGTCGATGCCGCCCTGGACCAGCAGATAGGCGCGGCATCCGGCTTCGGTCGCCGCACCTATCCGGAGCGTAGCACCGGCTGGGATGGCGACCGGCTGCCAAAACGGCACCGTTTCGCCATCGAGAGAGGCCGGCATGCCGGCCCCCGCCAGACAGACCACGGCATCGCCGTTGAACTTCAGCACCGGTCCGGAAACGGTCAATTCCAGTCCGGCCATCCCTTCGGGATTGCCCAGCAGCCGGTTGCCCAGCCGGAAGGCCAGCGGGTCCATCGGACCCGACGGCGGCACGCCGACTTCCCAGTAGCCGACGCGTCCCGGATAGTCCTGCACGCTGGTTAGGGTGCCGGGTGATACGACCTCAATGGACTGCGCCCTGTAGGTGACGGTATCGAGGTAGCGCGTGGTGAAGCCGCCTTCGGCGAACAGCGGGTCGGCGGCCAACTGGCGCAGATAGCCGAGATTGGTCTCGATCCCGTCGAGCCGGCAACCGTCCAGCGCCGCCCGCAGCTTGGCGATGGCGTCGGCTCGGGTACTGCCGCGTACGATGATCTTGGCCAGTAGCGGATCGTAGAACGGCGTTACCTCCGTCCCGCGCTCGATCCATGTCTCCACCCGTGCGTCCTTGGGGAAGACCGCTTCGGTCAGGATACCGGCGGAGGGGCGGAAGGCCCGGCCGGGGTCTTCGGCATAGACGCGGACCTGGATCGAGGCACCCTCGGCCCGTCGGGAGTGGGCCGCCAGCGGAAGGTGCTCTCCGGCGGCCTGGGCGATCATCCATTCCACCAGATCGACGCCGGTCACTTCCTCGGTGACGCCGTGCTCGACCTGGAGCCGGGTATTGACCTCCAGGAAGTAGAACTCGCCGGCGGATGTGTCGTAGATGAACTCCACCGTCCCGGCGGACTGGTAGCCGACGGCGTGGCCCAGCCGCTCCGCCGCGTCGAACAGCGCTTGGCGCTGGTCGTTGGAAAGGGCAGGAGCGGGTGTTTCCTCGATCACCTTCTGGTTGCGCCGTTGCGCAGAGCAGTCCCGCTCGCCCAGTGCAACCACGCTGCCGCGCCCGTCGCCGAAGATCTGCACCTCGATATGGCGGGCGTGCTCGACGAACTTCTCCAGGTAGACGCCGGATTCCTTGAAGTTGTTGCGCGAGAGCCGGGACACCGCCTCGAACATGGGGCCGAGCTGCGCCGGATCGCGGCAGAGCTGCATGCCGATGCCGCCGCCGCCAGCCGTGCTCTTGATCATCACCGGATAGCCGATGCTGTCGGTAGCCCGCACCGCCTCCCCGGCATCGGCCAGCAAGCCGCTGCCGGGAGACAGCGGCACGCCGCTGTCCTGGGCGATCCGACGCGCGGTGTGCTTCAGCCCGAACGCCCGCATCTGGTCCGGCGTCGGACCGACGAAGACGATGCCGGCCTCGGCGCAGACCTCGGCGAAGCCGGGGTTTTCCGACAGGAAGCCGTAGCCGGGATGGATCGCTTCGGCGCCGGTGACGCGCGCCGCTTCCAGGATGCGGTCGGCGTCGAGGTAGCTTTCCGAAACGGCGGCTGGCCCGATGTAGACCGCCTCGCCGGCCATGGCTACATGCAGTGAATGCCGGTCGGCTTCGGAATAGACCGCGACGGAGGCGATCCCCATCCGGTCCAGCGTTCGGATCACGCGGCAGGCGATCTCGCCGCGATTGGCGATCAGGACTTTTCTGAACATGGTGGTTTTCCCCTCTACGCCGACGCGTCCCAGACCAGCACCTCGATCGGTGTCGGGTTGTAGGCGTTGCAGGGGTTGTTGAGCTGCGGGCAGTTGGAGATCAGGACGATCACGTCCATTTCGGCCCGCATCTCGACATACTCGCCCGGTCCGCTGACGCCGTCGGCGAAGGTCAGGCCGCCGTCGGGGGTGACCGGCACGTTCATGAAGAAGTTGATGTTATGGGTGATGTCGCGCTTGGTCAGGCCGAATTCCTCGTGCTCGGCCACCGCCAGCAGATAGCTGTCGCGGCAGGCGTGCATGCACTTCTTCTCCAGCGCATAGCGGACGGTGTTGCTCTCGGTCGAGCAGGCCCCGCCCAGCGTGTCGTGCCGGCCCACCGTGTCGGCGACGATCTCCAGCATCGGGTTGCCGGCCGTGGACATCAGCTTGGTGCCGACGCTGAGATAGACGTTGCGCTGCTCGCGGATGGTATCGACCGCGCTGTAGCGTTCTGCCGGGTCGGCGGCGCTGTAGAACAGGGTGTCGGCGGCCTGATTGCCTTCCAGATCGACGATCCGGAAGATCTGGCCGGCACGGACCTTGTGAATCCAGTAATCGCCTGCGGGAACGACCTTGCAGTAGCTGGCGGCATCGGGTGAGAGGGTGCTTTTCCTGGTCATCGTTTCGGTCCCGATCCGCTCAGCCGCACAGGTGATAAAGGTGATTGTTGGCGAAGCCACGCCCGTTCTCGGGCCGGCTGTTGAGGCACGGATCGTCCTCCGCCACCGGCTCGCCCCGGTAGAGTTCGACCGCTATGCCCTTGCGCGGGTACTCCGTGGCAGGGTTCATCGGATGCGGGCAGGTGTGGAACAGGACCAGCGTGTCCATTTCGAACCGCAGATCGACATGGGCGCCCGCCTTGGCCTGCGAGCCGTCGAACACCAGTGAGCCGTCCTCTTCCGTGCGGACCCTGCTGAACCAGTTGACGTTGGCCGCCAGATCGCGCCGGCCCATGCCGTACTTGGCCGCTTCCACCAGGAAGCTGTCATGGCCGTTCTGGGTCCAGTCGTTGCGGTATTCCTGATAGCTCCTGCTGCCCCACTTCGAGGATACCTGCGCCTTGGTGGAGTTGCCGCAGACGGTGTCGTGCCAGCCGGCGGTGTCTTCCACGATCGAGCAGAAGATCCGGCCCATGTCCGAATACAGGCAATGACCGGCGGTCAGCTTGAACGTGTGCTGACACTTCAGCGTGTCGGGGGCGTTGTAGCGCTCCAGCAGATTGCTTGGATTGTAGAACAGCATGCCGACATTGGCGCCGCCGTCGCGGTCGATCAGACGCAGGACCGTTCCGCGCTTCAGCGTGAACGACCAATGCTTGCCGCCGTCGAATTGATCTTGATAAAGCAGGTCGGGGCGAACGGTTGCCATGGCCACACCTCAGGCATAGGAGGAGTGCCGGGCAATGGGACGTCCCATCGGAGCAACATCCTCCGTGTTTGAGACCTCCCGGGCTTTTGTCCCGCCGTGTGCCCGTTCGCTGTTCACCGAACGGGTCGCTGCTCTCGGACCAGTAACACCGGACGGGTGTGTAAAACCTGTCCAGCCGGAACCCTAGCTGCTAGGGCAAGGGTTTTTGCAAGTGTGATGCCACGCTAAGGAAACGCTGAAATCCAAGTCTTGAGGACGGACCATGCATGCAATAACTCGGTTTCTGCCTACCCTGGCACCACGTCTGGCGTCATTTTAAGCAGTCGCGTCGTAACGGATTTCAAACCCCTTGATTCTCAACAATTCTCCGTGGCAGTAGCGGCCTAAAGTTTCAGCCGGCCATGGATTGGGCGTATCCTCCGATGATCGAACTCAAACAGGTGAGCCACAGTTTCGGCGATCATCCGGTGCTGCGCGACGTATCGCTGTCCATCGCCGAACGGCGGGTAGCCGTGGTCGGGGCCAACGGCTCCGGCAAGAGCACCTTCGCGCGCTTGCTGAACGGGCTGGTCGTTCCGGACGAGGGGACAGTGACGGTCGATGGCCTGGATACGCGGACGGATGGCAAGGCGGTGCGCCGGAAAGTCGGTTTCGTGTTCCAGGACCCGGACACGCAGATCGTCTATCCCACGGTTGAGGAAGACATCGCGTTCGGGCTCAAGAACCTGAAGCTGGACAAGGCGGAGATCGCGCGCCGGGTGACCGCCGTCCTCGACCGCTATGGCCTGACCGAACACCGGACGCGCTCGGCGCATCTGCTGAGCGGCGGACAGAAGCAGCTTCTGGCGATCTGCTCCGTCCTGGTGATGGAGCCGGTCTATGTCGTCTTCGACGAGCCGACGACGCTGCTCGACCTGCGCAACAAGCGGAAGATCGTGGAAATCGTCGCCGCGCTGCCGCAGACCGCCATCTTCATCTCCCATGACCTGGACCTGCTGGGCGGCTTCGACCGCGTGCTGGTGTTCGACGGCGGCCGCGTCGTCGCCGACGATCGTCCGGGACCCGCCATCGCCCGCTATGTCGAACTGATGAACTGATGCTGGGCCTCTACATCGACCGGGACTCCGTCATTCACGCGCTTGCTCCCGGCGTCAAGATGCTGGTGCTGGCGCTGTCGGCGCTGGCATTGATCGCGGTGGACGACTGGCGGGTACTTGCCGCTGTCCTCGCCGTTGTCTTGAGCCTCTTCGCCGTTGCGCGTCTGCCCGCCCGCGAGGTCGTGGCCCAGCTTCGCCCCGTGCTGTTCCTGGCGCTTTTCTTCTTCGCGGTCCATGCGCTGCTGGTAAGCTGGCAGAGCGGCTTGGTGACGGTGCTGCGCTTCACCATCCTGGTTTCCCTGGCGGTCGTGATCACTCTGACGACCCGCGTGTCGGACATGGTCGATGCGCTGGAAGTCGGACTTCGGCCCCTGCGGTTCGTAGGGGTAAATCCGGCCAAGATCAGCCTGATGATCTCGCTGGCGATCCGCTTCGTACCGCTGCTGGTCGATCTGGTGCGGGAGATCCGCGCGGCTCAGCAGGCGCGTGGGCTGGAGCGCAGCGTCACCGCCGTCGCCGTGCCGCTGATCGTCAAGACCTTGCGCATGGCCAGCGTGCTGACCGACGCCATCGAGGCGCGCGGCTACGATCCGGATTGAGTTTTCCCCGGCAGAAGCCCACACCGATCTCCGCCCAGATAGATTTCCTCGAAGAAACCGGATTGAACTGAAATGCTCAGCACTCGCGATATGGTTCACGTTGCCCTGTTCGCCGCCATCATGGCGGCTCTTGGGCTGATGCCGCCTGTCCCGGTCGGCTTCGTTCCCGTGCCGATTACGGCGCAGTCCATGGGCGTCATGCTCGCTGGCGCCATCCTGGGCGCCAAGCGCGGCGCGCTGGCGATCGTGCTGTTCCTGGCGCTGGTCGCGGTAGGATTGCCTTTGCTGTCGGGCGGACGCGGCGGACTTGGCGTCTTCTTCGGACCAACGGCGGGCTTCCTGGTGTCCTGGCCAATCGGCGCCTTCGTGACCGGCTGGCTGACCGAGCGCTTCTGGAAGCGCCTCGGCTTCGCGCATCTCCTAGCCGCCTGCGCGGTTGGAGGCATCTTTGTCGTCTATGTCATCGGTATCATCGGTCTGAGCCTGATCGCGGGTTTGCCGCTGGAGAAGGCGGCGGCGGGATCGATCACCTTCATCCCCGGCGACCTGATCAAGGTCGTCATCGCCGCCTTCGTCGCCAAGACGGTCAACCGGAGTTACCCGGTCATCCGCGCCTGAAAATCGTCACGCATCGTACACGCTGAAATGCGCGTCGGTCGGCTGGCAGGCGGTGCCGTTGATCGGCAGGATGTCCTGCGGGCAGGCCGAGAATGCGATCACCAGGTCCATTTCGGCCCGCAGGACGACATAACCGCCCTTGACCGGAGCGGGCGGGGCCTCGAACGACAGGCTGTTGTCAGGGGCGACCGGGATGTTCATGAACAGGTTCAGCGGGCTCGGCGTTTCCGGTGGAGTCAGCCCCAGGTCAGCCAGTCCCTGGGCCAGATTGTCGGTGCAGTTGTCGTGATGACCCTCGCAGCCCAGCAGCTCGTAGCGGTACCGGTCGCAGGCGGCGATCAGCGTGTCGTGGACGCCTCCGGAGGTATCCTCCAGCAATGTCAGGATCGGGCGGCGGCGGTTGGTCAGCAGCGCGTCGCCGATCTTGGGAATGATCTTCAGGATATGGGCGCGGGTGTGCTCGTTCGACATGAACTCCGTCATGTCGTCGCGCCGAAAGGCCCAGGTATCGACGACCTGTTCGCCATGGGTGTTTATGATCTTGACCAGTTGCCCCTTGGCGACGAAGGCGGCCTTTCCCCTGCGGGCGGGGATCGTCACGAGCTGTTCGGCGGACATGATGGTCAATCCTTCTTCTGCTTCCGGTCGGAAATGCTTTGCGCCATGACGCAGAGCAACTCGAACATGATCGTCGCCGCCGTCAGCGCCGTGGCGCCGGAGGGGTCGAAGGGTGGCGATACCTCGACAAGGTCGGCGCCGACGATGTCCAGGCCGCCGAGCAGCCGGAGCATCTTCTGAGCCTCCCGCGTCGTGATGCCGCCGATCTCCGGCGTGCCGGTCCCCGGCGCAATCGACGGGTCGAGGACATCGATGTCGAAGGACACGTAGGTCGGCAGGTCGCCGACGATGGCGCGGGCCTCGGCCATGACGTCCTTCGCGCCGCGTTCGTCGAATTCCTCGATGAAGATCAGGCGAATGCCGTGCTCTCTGGCGTAGTCGAAGTTCGCCGCGTCCGAGATGGCGCCGCGCAACCCGATCTGGACGGTCCGCTTCGGATCGAGCAAACCTTCCTCCACCGCGCGCCGGAATGGCGTCGCGTGGTTGTACCGGCTGCCGAAGAAGCTGTCGAAGGTGTCGGAATGGGCGTCGAAGTGGATGAGCCCGACCGGTCCCTTATCAACCAGGCCGCGCAGGATCGGCAGCGAGATCAGATGGTCGCCCCCGACCGTCAGCGGAACCGCCCCGGCCTGCCGAACGCCGCTGTAGTACCCGGTGATGCTCTCCATGCTCGCGGCGAGGTCGAGCGGGTTGATCGGTGCGTCGCCGCAATCGCCCACACGTACCAGATCGTAAGGCGAGATGCCGGTGACGTGATGGACGCGGCGGGTCAGGCTGGATTGGTTGCGGATCTCGCGAGGACCGTGGCGGGTGCCGGGCCGGTTGGTCGTTCCGCCGTCGAACGGGACGCCGATCAGCGCCACGTCCACCTCCTGCGGGGTTGCGACCGGCAGGCGCATGAAGGTCGGCATACCGGCGAAACGCGGCACGACGCCGCTGTCGAGTGGCTCGAAAACCTTGTCGCTCATATCGCTGTTAAACTCCAAACTCTTTCCGGACGGCT
>JAESFM010000315.1_pt1 | contig 10620 bp, 7 predicted proteins | sample 9266171 | NCBI WGS metagenome assembly JAESFM01 (sample SAMN14505069, study PRJNA617099) | algae metagenome | isolation source: Hassallia sp. WJT32-NPBG1 and co-occurring heterotrophs from well developed... | place: USA: Mojave Desert, Joshua Tree National Park, California | collected 2006-06-22
AAGGTGAAGCGCATTGCCTTCGTCCAGGAAGCCGGTCAGGCCAGTTCGGCGGCGGAAGCCGGCCCGAGCCTGGAGGCCTGCCGCAAGCTCGCCCTGACCTGCCAGCTGATCGCGGTTCCCGCCGCCGACCAGATCGCCTCCGCCATCCAGGCGAAGCTTTCGGAAGTCGACGCGCTCGTCATCGGCCGGCAGGCCCTGATCATCGACAACGCCAAGGCGGTCATCGCGGCGGCGGGCGACAAGCCGGTGTTCACCTATCATGAGAAGGCGGTCAAGGATGGCGCCCTGGTCGGGATGACCGCCAGCAACGAGAAGCTGGGCGCCCTGCTCGCCGACGCCGTCGCCGGCGTCGTGCTCAAGGGCCGCAAGATCTCGGACACTCCCGTCATCGTCGATACCGCGCCGACCTTGTACATCAACATGAACAGCGTTCAGAAGCTGGGCGTCCAGGTCCCGGTCGAACTGCTGGGCTCAGCCAACCTGATCCAGTAAGGCCGCTCTCGACTCCGACGGCACGGGGGCGAGCGTCACGGTCTGGATCAGGCCGCCCCCGTCGCGGTTGCGGATGGCGATGCCGCCGCCGCTCCGCACGACGATCTCGCGCGCGATCGCCAGCCCCAGGCCGGCGCCGGGAACCTGCTGGCGCCGGCCTGGATCGACGCGGAAGAACGGCTCGAACGCCTGCTCGATCAGCTCGGGGGGGATGCCGGGACCGCGGTCGGCGATGACGACGGTGGGAGCCTCGCCCCGTATCGCGACCTCGACCGTGGCGCCGCCGCCATGGGTGGCGGCGTTGATGATCAGGTTGCGCAATGCCCGCTTGAGCGCCAGCGGACCGGCCCTCGTCCAGGCCGGCTCTACCGCACCCAGGCGCACGTTCATTCCCATCGCCGCCAGATCGTCCACAAGGGCGGTAATCAGGCGGTCCAGCGCCAGCGGCTCGGCCGATCCTGGCTCCGCCTCCTCCCGGACCAGACCGATGGCGCTGTCGGCGATGCGGTCCAGTTCCTCCAGGTCGTTCAGCCATTGGTCCCGTTCGTCGTCGGGCAGGAACTCGGCCCGCAGGCGCAGCCGCGTCATCGGCGTCCGCAGGTCGTGACCGGCGGCCGCGACCAGCCGCATCCTGCTTTCCATCGCCGTCTTGAGGCGGGACGACAGGCGGTTGAGAGCCTGAGCGGTCGCCCTGACTTCCTCCGGGCCGGTTTCCGGAAGATGCGGCAGGTTGCCGTCGGGACCGATGCTGGTGATCGCCTGTTCCAGCATGCCCAGCGGGCGGGAAATCTTGGCGGCGGCGAACAGGGCGACCGCCGTGGCCCCGACGGCGATCAGCGCCATGTAGCCGACCAGCAGCATCCAGGGCGGTCCGGGCGGCGGCAGCTCCTGCAACGGCATCACCAGCCAGCCGCGTCCCGGCACCGGGATCGACACGCTCATGGGCGGATGTCCGGGGGCGGTACCGTGCTCCGGCCGGGTGATGACGACCGGCAGCGGCTCGCCCGTCCTCGCCAGGGCGTCCCGCAGGTCCTGCGTGAAATGGGGCGAGACGGGATCGGACGGGGGGACCGGATCGAACCTCAGCCCGTCCGCGGCGGCGGCGCCGTTCCGTCCCGCAAGGTCGGAGATCAGGCGGATCTGCCGGGCGATCGGGTCCATGATCTGGAGCGGTCCGGGGCTCTTGACCAGGACCATCGTGACGCTGGTGGCAAGGCCGACCACCGCGACGATGGCGACGACCAGCACCAGCGCCAGCTTTGTCCGCAAGGACGCGCGCACGGACTCCAAGGCGTTCAATCCGACGTTTCGACGCGCGGCAAGCTGATAGCCGCCGTTCCGCACCGTCTTGAAGATCTGGAAGCTGCCGGTGTCGCCCAGCTTGCGCCGCAGACGGCTGACCAGCACGTCGATCGAGCGCCCGAACGGGTCGCTCTCCCGCCCCTGCGTCAGGTCTAGCAGCTGGTCGCGCGACAGCACGCGGCCGGGACGTTCGAGAAAGACGCGCAGAAGAGCTCGAACTCCCCGGCGGTCAGGGCGACCTCCTCGCCGGCAGGATCGGTCAGGCGGCGGGTCGCCGGGTCGGCGGTGAAGCCCACGAAGCGGAACAGCTTGTCGGTCACCGGTTCCGGCGCCTCCCAGCCCCGCCGCAGAACGGCGCGGATGCGGGCGACCAACTCGCGCGGATTGAAGGGCTTGGCTAGATAGTCGTCGGCGCCGATTTCCAGGCCGATGATCCGGTCTATCTCCTCCTTCAGGGCCGTCAGGAGGATGATCGGGACATACTGCCGCTGACCGCGCAGGTTGCGGCAGATTTCCAGGCCGGAGCCGTCCGGCAGCATGACGTCCAGGACGACCAGATCGATCTGGCTGTCGGGGAACCTCTTCTCGAACTCCCGCCGGTCGGCGGCGAGCGTCACGCGGAAACCTTGGCTGTCCAGATAGCGGCCAAGCAGCCGCCGGATTTCATGATCGTCGTCCACGACGAGAATATGAGGAGATGTCTGCATCACCCCTGGTTTATACGCCGCCCGCCTTGCGCGCCGCGACGGGATTTTTGCAACGGAGCGTGTCCGCGGGCAGGGCGGCAACGTTCGGAAACAATTCCGCCGCCGGCCGTCACGCTCCGCAATGTACTGAAGAAATGCCGCAATGACCGTCCCTTATGGTCCGCCCTATCGCCGGACCGATCGGGTTGGATCGGGCGAGCCGGATCCAACCGAAAGGCAATGCGGCCGATGGAAAGCAAGGGTGACCGGGTCAGGGAGTGGTCCGTAACGGCAGCCGCCGTCCTGGCGATGGCGGGACTTCTGATCATGATGCTCGCGACGGCGCTGTCCGTCATGGGTCCGTGAGGGAACAGGAAATTGAAGATTGCGAAGGGATGCGCCGGAGCGGCGCTGGTGCTGCTGCTGGCCGCCTGCGGACAGTTCGGAGCAAGCGACAGGACGGCCGACGCCGCCGCGGCGAGCGGGCCGGCAACAGGATTGGGCGTCACGGTACAGGCTGCGGAACGCAGCGCCATGGCATCGCGCGTCACCGCCACCGGCACGGTAGCGGCGTGGCAGGAACTGGTGCTGGGCGCACGGATCAGCGGTCTGGCCCTGGTCGATGTCCGGGTGGGGGAGGGCGACCGCGTCGAAGCCGGTCAGGTCCTGGCCCTGCTCGACGACAGCGGCCTGACCGCTGAGAAGGCGCAGCAGAAGGCCGCGGTCGAGGAGGCGGAAGCCAACCTCGCCAATGCCCTGCTGGCGGAGGAACGGTCGCGGAAGCTGGCGGCGACCAATGCGGTCAGCCGGGAAACGGTGGACGAGCGCGCCACCGCGACCCGCACCGCCCGCGCCAAGCTGGCGCAGGCAAAGGCGGCGCTCGACCTGATGGACGTCAAGCTCGGCCAGACCCGCGTCACGGCCCCGGTTTCCGGCACGATCGCCGCCAAGCCCGCCGTGCTCGGCGTCGTCGTCCAGACCGGCACCGAACTGTTCCGCATCCTGCGCGACGACCGGCTGGAGGTCGAAGCCCTGGTGCCGGAGCGGGACATGCCCGCCGTCGAGCCGGGCCAGACCGCCACCGTGATGGATGCCGCCGGCGGCACGATCCGGGCCGAAGTCCGGGCGACGGCGGCGAAGGTCGATCCCCTGACGCGCCTCGGCACCGCGTATCTGACGTTGCCGGACGACGCCGGCCTGCTCCAGGGCATGTTCGTCCGGGTCACGATCCAGGCCGACGAGCGGATGGTGCTTTCGGTAGCGGAACAATCGCTGGTCTGGCGCGACGGTCAGCCGGCGGTCTTCACCGTCGGAGCGGACGGCACGGTGGAACTGCGGACCGTCGAGACCGGCGCCCGCGCCGGCGGACGGGTCGCCATCGTGAGCGGTCTTGCCGGCGGCGAAAGCGTCGTCGTCGCAGGCGCCGGTTTCCTGGACGACGGGAACGTCGTGCGGGTCGTCACCCAGCAGGCGGATGGGGGAGAGGGCGCGCCATGAACGGTTCCATATCGAGCGGCCCTATATCGAACGGTCTTTCCTCCTGGTCGATCCGCCATCCGGTCCCGACCGTCGTCCTGTTCCTGTTCCTGACCGGCGCCGGCGTGCTCGGCTTCACGGGCCTCCGCACCAACAACATGCCCGACATCGACATGCCGACGGTCACGGTGACCGTGGCGCAGTCGGGCGCCGCTCCCACGGAACTGGAGACCCAGGTCACCCGGATCGTCGAGAACGCGGTGGCCGGCGTCGGCAACGTCGACGACATCTCCTCCACCGTCGGCGAGGGAAGCTCGACGACGACGATCCGGTTCATCCTGGGGACCGACGTCGACCGTGCGACCAACGACGTCCGGAACGCCGTCGCCGGCATCCAGGGCAACCTGCCGGCCGGAGCCGAAAGCCCGGTGATCGCACGGATGGACGATACCGGCCGGGCGATCCTGACCTTCGTCGTGGAAGCCCCGGCAATGGCTCCCGACGGCTTGAGCTGGTTCGTCGACAACGATGTCGGCAAGGCGCTGCTGGGGGTGGACGGCGTCTCCAAGGTCGAGCGTTCAGGCGGCGTCGACCGCGTCATCCGGATCGAACTGGATCCCGACAGGCTGGCGGCGCTCGGCGTCAGAGCGGACGAGATCAGCCGCACCCTGGCCGACGTCAACGTCAACCAGCCCGGCGGCCGGGCCAGCGTCGGCGGGCGGGAGCAGTCGGTCAGGACGCTGGGCAGCGCCGTCACCGTGGCGGCCCTGGCCGACACCCGCGTCAGGCTGGCCGGCGGCGGCGGAAGCGTCCGGCTGGCGGACCTCGGCACCGTCAGGGACGGCTGGGAGGAGCCGCGCCAGCGCGCCCGGCTGGACGGCAAGGAGGTCGTCGCCTTCAGCGTCTTCCGCTCGGTCGGCTCCAGCGAGATCGACGTGACCGGGGCCGTCCGCGCCGCGGTGGCCAAGCTCGACCGAAGCCGTGCCGACGTGACGTTCCGCGAAGTCACCTCGTCGTCGGACTTCGTCGCGGAAAGCTACGCCGCCGCGGTCGAGGCTCTGTGGATCGGGGCCTTGCTGGCGGTCGGCGTCGTCTGGCTGTTCCTGCGCGACATCCGCGCGACCCTGATCTCCTCGGTGGCGCTGCCGCTGTCGCTGATCCCGACCTTCGCGGTGATGCGGCTGCTCGACCTGTCGCTGAACAACATCACGCTCCTGGCGCTGTCGCTGGTGGTCGGCATTCTGGTGGACGACGCCATCGTCGAGATCGAGAACATCGTCCGCCACATGCGCCACAGCGGCAAGCGCGCCTGGGAAGCCGCGATCGAGGCGGCCGACGAGATCGGGCTGGCGGTGGTGGCGACGACCGGGACCATCGTCGCGGTGTTCCTGCCGGTCGCCTTCATGCCGGGCATCCCCGGCCAGATCTTCAAGAGCTTCGCCATCGCCACATGCGTTTCCGTGGCGTTCTCGCTGCTGGTGGCGCGGATGCTCACCCCGCTGATGGGAGCGTTTCTGATCCGGGCGGAGGGTCACCGGGACGACGCGCCGAAATGGGTCCCGGCCTATCTCTGGCTGCTGCGAAAGGCGCTGCGCCGGCGCTGGGTCACGCTGGCGCTCGGGGTGGCGTTCTTCGCCGGGTCGATGGGGCTGGCGCGGCTGCTGCCGATGGACTTCATGCCCGCCTCCGACCGGGGACGCTCGCTGGTCTCGGTCCAGCTGCCGCCCGGCGCCACGCTGGCCGAAACCGACGCGGTCGTGCAGGGGATCAGCGCGCGGCTTCGGGGCGAACCGGAGGTGGCGGGGATCTTCGCCTCCATCGGGACGCCGACATCCGCCGGCATGGGGCCACAGGCCGCTTCCGCCGGAGAGGTCCGCTCGGCGGCCATGACGGTCAACCTCGTGCCGCGCGGGGAGCGGAGCGTATCGCAGCAGGCGTTCGAGAAGCGCGCTTCCGCGATGCTCGCCGGCATCCCCGGCGCCCGCATCCAGTTCGGCGCGGACGGACAATCCGGCGCGAAGGTATCGGTGACGCTGACGGGCGACGACCCGGCGGCGCTGAATGCGGCACGCGCCGCCCTGCTGCGCGACATGCGGACGGTGCCCGGTTTCCTGAACCCGGTCTCCACCTCGGCGATCTCGCGGTCGGAACTGATCATCAGGCCGGACGACGCGCGCGCGGCGGAAGTCGGCGTGACGCCGACCGCGATAGCGCTGGCGGTGCAGGTGGCGACGCTGGGCGACACCGACCGCAACCTGCCCAAGTTCAACCTGGGAGACCGGCAGATCCCGATCCTGGCGGCGTTGCCCCAGGACGCGCTGAACGATCCGTCCCGTCTGGCCGTGCTGCCGGTTTCCGGAACGCGGGCCACAGTGCCGCTCGGCTCGATAGCCGAAATCGGCTTCGGCGCCGGCCCGACCAGCATCCTGCGGGTGGACCGGCGGCGGAGCGCCACGGTGGAAGCCAACCTGTCCAGCCTGACGCTAGGCGAGGCGTCGGCGCGGGTTGCCGCGCTGCCGACGATGCGGGCGCTGCCCCCGGGCGTCACCGAGCTGAAGCGCGGCGACGAGGAGCGGATGCGGGAGCTGTTCACCGGCTTCGCGACGGCGCTCACGGCGGGCATCTTCCTGATGTACGCGACGCTGGTCCTGCTGTTCCGCAGCTTCGTCCAGCCGGTCACGATCATGGTGGCGCTGCCGCTGTCGGTCGGCGGAGCGCTGGGGTTCCTGCTGCTGTCGGGAAACGCGCTGGCGATCTCCGCCCTGATCGGGCTGCTGCTGCTGATGGGCATCGCCGCCAAGAACTCGATCCTGCTGGTCGACTACGCGCTGATGGCGCGGACCGAACGGGGGTTGGACCGGACCTCGGCGCTGCTCGACGCGGCGGCGAAGCGGGCGCGGCCCATCGTCATGACCTCGCTCGCCATGGGGGCCGGCATGCTGCCGCTGGCGCTCGGCTGGGGTGCGGATGCGGAAACGCGTGCGCCGATGGCGATCGCGGTGATCGGCGGACTGCTGTCGTCCACGGTGCTCAGTCTCGTCTACGTCCCGGTCTTCTTCACCGTGATGGACGACCTGGAACGCCTGCTCGGCCGCTGGCTGCGCCCGCTGGCGGTCGGGGCGGAAACGCCGGCACACGCCAAACCGACGATTTGAGATAGGGACGAGGACCATGAAGATAGCCTTTCCGCTGCGCAGCAAGATCGTCGTTGCCCTGGGCGCCGTGATCGTGGTGACGCTGCTGGTCTTCGCCTGGGCGATGGACGCTGTTGTCGTGATGCCGCGCATCCGCGAACAGGTCGGCGTGTCGCTCAGCACGATGGCGACGCAGGCCCAGGCCAGCCTGACCCGGCGTCTGCTGGAACGGGCGCTGGCGTCGCGCGAACCGGCGCTGCACATGGCGCTGGCGCAGATCAGCGCCGTCCCTCCGGACACGTCGCCGCCGCTCGACCCCGAACGGGCCGCCCTGGCGGACCACCACCCCTTGCGCGACGGCACCGAACTGCTGCTGCTGAACCGCGAGGGCACCGTGATCGACGGACCGTCCGCCCTGCTGGGGTCGGCGGTGGCTTTCGGCGGCGGCATGCCGGACGACCGCTTCTTCCAGCTGGTGAACATCGGCGGGCGCGAGTTCGACGTCGGCCGGGCGGCCGGGCAGCGTACTCCCGACCTGGAAGGGCTGGGCTGGAGCGTCGTCGCGGTCCAGCCGCTCGACTTCGCGGCCCGGCCGCTCGTCTGGATGTCGGCCGGCACCGCCGGCTTCACGGCGCTGGCCGGACTGGTGCTGTTCTCCTCCGGCTGGGTGATCGCAACCCGCGTCACCCGTCCGCTGACCGCGATCCGGCTGGCGGCAAGCCGTCTGGCCGCCGGTGACGACCGGGCGCCGGTCCCCATCTTCAGCGACTATGCCGAGGTCCAGTCGATCAGCCGCTCGCTCCAGACGCTGGATCTCCGCATGCGCGAGGGCGAGCGTCAGTCGGTCCGGATCGGCCGCTCGCTCCACCAGCGCGAATCCCTGCTGCGCGCCATCGCCCACGACCTCCGCTCGCCGCTGACCGCGGCGATGTCGCTGTCGGAAACCCTGGCGAACCCGCGCAGCCGCCTGAGCGGCGAGGACCGCGCCGCCGCCGCCGCCGGCTGTTTCGCGGCGATGCGCAACATGCAGGACCTGCTGGACAACCTGCTGCGCTGGGCCTTCCTCCAGATGGACGTCTCCACCGCCAGCGGCCCGGCGGAACTGCGCCAGACGATCCACGACGCCCTGACGCTGAGCTTCGCCACGGCCGAGGCGAAAGGAGTGGACCTGATCGTCTACGCCCCGCCGCTGGAGGTCGATACCGAAGCCGAAGCGATCGGCACCGTCGTCCGCAATCTGGTCAACAACGCGATCAAGTTCACGCGGCCAGGGGGTACGGTGCGCGTGGTGGCCGATACGTGCGAACGGGACCTTGTGGTCTCCGTAGCGGACGACGGGATCGGGATGAGCGCCGATACTCTGCAATCGCTGTTCCCGGCGCAGTACCCGCCCATGGACGGCGAAGCCGGCCGCCTCCCGCGCTCGACGCCGGGAACCGAGGGCGAGCCGGGCACCGGCCTCGGCCTGATCCTCTGCCGGGAACTGGTCGAGCGTTGCGGTGGCTGGATCGGCGCGGAAAGCGTGGAAGGGTTCGGCACGACCTTCCGGTTCAGCCTGCCGGTAGGATGAAGCTCATGGATCGCAACAATAACTTCCGGAACATAAAGAAAGTCAGTGACATTTAAAGGGCTTTGTAACTTCCGGCTCAAAGCAAGGTAGGTACTGCGGGATCCCAAGAATATTTGAAGCGGGCGGCATGATCCTGTACTTAAGGACATTAACCATGTTACTCCCCTTTATCAGCACACATCATGGTTGTTATCGGTGATGTTTTGGTTGCTGATTAGGAAATCCGCCGCTTGATATTTGCTTTTCCCAACGCTGTGAAGTCTCTACTATCCCGCCGTTCCTATCGGTTGAGAACGTGGCTCATCCTGCTTGTGATTGCCTGCATCGTTCCGCATCTCCTGTTCTCGGCGGCTCTCCTCATTCGGAACACCCGCGACGAACGGGTGGCGACGGAGGCGCAGGTCACGGACCGCGCGCGGCTTTTGGGCGACGACATCGACCGGGAACTCGCCCGCATCCTGGCGGTCGGCGAGGTGCTGGCGCTTTCGGAGAGCCTGACCACCGGAGATTTCGCAAGCTTCTACCGGTATGCGGCGGAGGTCCGCGACCTCCTGGGCACCAATGTCCTGATCCGCGACCTCTCCAGCCAGCAATTGATCAATACACGGCTGCCATGGGGCGCGGCATTGCCGCGCAATCCGGTGTTCGATGTCGACCTGAGGGCCATCGAAACCCGGCGCCCCCAGATCTCCAACCTCCTGACCGGTACGGTGTCGAGAGCTCCGCTCCTGATGGTGGTCATTCCGGTCGTTCGGAACGACCAGGTCAGCTACCTGCTGAGCCTGACCCTATCGCTGGAACGGCTGCAATCCATCCTCTCCGCCGACCGCCTGCCGCCCGGATGGCTGGCGGGCCTGATCGACCGGGACGGGATCGTCATTGCCCGCTCGAAAGGGGCGCGTGAGTTCGTCGGCACCAGCGTTCCCGCCGATACCTGGGCCAGGATCAAGGACTTCCCCAGGGGGATCGACCGCACCGGCAACCTGGAGGGCATCCTGTCGCTCCAGGCCTATCATCGCTCCCAGGCATCCGGCTGGCTGGTCGGCGTAAGCGTGCCCGAATCCCTGGTCAGCGTTCAGCCCCGATGGACCCTGACACTGTTCGCGGGCGGCGGCGGGCTGCTCTTCCTGATCGGCCTGCTGGTGGCGGTGCATCTTTCACGGATACTCGCCCAGTCCATCACGCAACTATCCGGCTCGGCGCGGGCCTTGGGCGAGGGTCATCCCCTGACCGTGGTTCATCCCCGCATCGCGGAAATCGATACTGTCGGCAAGACGCTTCATGACACGGCGTCGCTGATAAAAAGCCGGACGGCGGCGCTCCGGGAGAGCGAGGAAAGGTTGCGCCGGGTGGTCGAGGGAGCACCGTTCCCCGCCATCGTCCATGCCGAGGATGGAGAGATCATCTATCTCAGGCGGGCCTGGACGGAAGCATCGGGATATTCGCCGTAGGAAATCCCGACGATCAACGAGTGGAGCAGGCGCGCCCATGAAACATGCGTCGCCCCGTCGTCCGATATCGAACGGCTCTACCAGCTGGACCGGCCGCTCGACGAGGGCGAATACACGATCAGGACGGCGGATGGGCGCGAGCGCATCTGGGCGTTCCGGTCGGCGCCTATCGGCCGCGACGGAAGCGGCCGGCGCCTGGTCGTCAGCATGGCCGCCGACCTGACCGACCGCCACGAGGCGGAAGCCCATCAGCGCCTGCTGATGCAGGAGGTCGATCACCGGGCCAAGAACGCGCTCGCCGTCGTCCAGAGCATCGTCATCCTCAGCAGGGCCGACAACTCCGCCGACTTCGCTCAGGTCGTCCAGGGACGGGTGGCGGCAGTCGCCCGCGCCCATACGCTTCTGGCGAACACCCGCTGGTCCGGCGCCGATCTGGCGACCCTGATCCGCCAGGAACTGGAGGCGCATGTCCTGCCGGGGAAATTCCGCATAGCGGGCGGTCCGGTGAC
>JAESFM010000316.1_pt1 | contig 10610 bp, 10 predicted proteins | sample 9266171 | NCBI WGS metagenome assembly JAESFM01 (sample SAMN14505069, study PRJNA617099) | algae metagenome | isolation source: Hassallia sp. WJT32-NPBG1 and co-occurring heterotrophs from well developed... | place: USA: Mojave Desert, Joshua Tree National Park, California | collected 2006-06-22
GCCGCGCTGCCTCGGGGATCTCCCGGACGAGTTCCACATTCAGGAGACCGTTCGCCAAATTCGCGCCAGTCACTTTGATGTGGTCGGCTAGCTGAAAGCGGCGCTCGAATGCCCGCCCGGCGATGCCGCGATAGAGGTATTGGCCGTTCTCCGCATCCTTCTTAGTTTTACCGGTAATCACCAGCAGATTTTCCTGCGAAGTGATGTCCAGATCCTCCGGACCGAAGCCGGCGACCGCCATGGAGATACGGTAGGCGTCGTCGGACAGCTTCTCGATATTGTACGGGGGATAGGACAGAGCGGCATCGTCGACCTTGAGCGCGGACTCCAGGATACGGGTCATGCGGTCGAAGCCGACGGAAGAACGGAACAACGGCGAAAGATCATAGGTGCGCATTTCATACCCTCCAAAGAGCGATACAAGCGTCGGAATTCACCATCATGGTCGAACTCCGGTTTCATCGTGGGGCGGACCCGATTTCGGCGTCCCTCCCACGGAGACTGAGATAATCACGCCGAAATCGGGTTCAAGAGGGTGATCGTCGAGAAAATTTCGCCGCATTCATTGGGCGCGTTTGGGTTGGCCGGCGCGCCTCATCAGTTATTAACCTCGGACTGGGACCATCGATCATGGCACTTATGAATCCCGAAACGGGAGAGCGAGTGAGCGGCCCTACTGCATTCTTCAACCGCACTTACGACGAAACGATGGCCCTGCTCATCGAGGCGCGTAACTACATCGCCTACAACGAACAGTCCGACCAGCGCGGCCTTGCCCCGCAGGTGCGCCTTCAGGTCAGCTACGAATCCCTGCGGGTCACGAGCAGGCTGACCCAGGTGATGGCATGGCTGCTGGCACAGAAAGCCGTCCATGCCGGCGAACTCACGCAGGAACAGGTCGCGACCGACGAGTACGCGCTGTCCGGCGGAGATGTCTGCACCGACCCGTCGGGCCCCGACAATGAGGAACTGCCCGCCGGCCTTCGCAGCCTGCTGGAGCGCAGCCATAAGCTCTACATGCGGGTCGCCCGCCTGGACGAGCAGGTCCGGCGCGCCGTCGCGTAAGCGATGGCGCCGTGCCCCGACTAATTAGTTCATGATTTAAGAACGCGAAAAAGGCGTTCCGGAGATGGAACGCCTTATCACGTCAGACCCTGAAGTACTGGGACCACAATACCGCAAGCGGTGTCCAGGGCCTGACGCCCTGGAGAGGCTTACTTCTTGAGGCCGAAGCTGCCGAAGCGCTTGTTGAACTTGGCGATCTGGCCGCCGGTGTCCAGCAGCTTCTGAACGCCCGTCCAAGCCGGATGCGACTTCGGATCGATGTCCAGGCGCAGCGTATCGCCAGCCTTACCATAGGTGCTCCGGGTCTGGAACGAGCTACCGTCGGTCATGACGATATTGATCTCGTGATAGTCCGGATGGATCTCTTTTTTCATAGCGCAGTCCCCGAAAACGAGCGCGCCTTATAGCGGACCGGACGTGTCGGCGCAAGACGGATCTCGCTACGGGGAGATGATTCCCGTACCGTCGTGGAGCTGCGGATATGACGCGGGCGGCGCACCTTGTTGCCCGGCAGACGCCTTGCTATACCAGTGAAGGCTATTCCCGTCTCCTTAAACACAGGTACCCTCCGGGTGTTTCGTGCATCTCCCCAAGTCGAGGCGACCCAGAAGCCTGCGACCGGCGCCGATCCCGTGACGGCGCCGCCGCGCCGGGACCTCAGCCCCTTGCGCCGGCTGGTACCCTTCCTGACGCCATACCGGACCGCCATCGCAGGCGCGTTCCTGTCGCTCACTGTAGCGGCGGGCACCGTGCTCGGCCTTGGCGCCGGCCTGCGGGCGCTGGTCGACCAGGGATTCGCGGCCGGCAACCCCGCCTTGCTCGACAAGGGCCTGCTGGTGATGCTGGGCGTCATCTGCATCCTGGCGGCCTCCACGTATGGCCGCTTCTATCTGGTCTCGTGGATCGGCGAACGGGTCGTGGCCGACCTGCGGCGCGCCGTGTTCGACCATGTCGTGAAGCTGAGCCCGTCCTTCTTCGAATCCACCCGGACCGGCGAGGTGCTGTCGCGCCTGACCACGGATACCACCGTGCTCCAGGTCGTGGTCGGCTCCACGGTTTCGATCGCGCTGCGCAATATGCTGCTGCTGATCGGCGGGTCGGTCATGCTGCTGTTCACCAGCGCCAAGCTGACCGGCCTGGTGTTCCTGGTGGTCCCGCTGGTGGTGTTTCCGATCGTCATCTTCGGGCGCAAGGTCCGGAAGCTCTCGCGCGAGAGCCAGGATCGCATCGCCGATGTCGGCTCCTTCGTGGACGAGGCGCTGGGCGCCATCCGGACCGTCCAGGCCTATGGGCACGAGAACGCGGAGCGGCGCAACTTCGCGGACCGGGTCGAAGGCGCGTTCGACGTCGCGGTCCAGCGGGTGCGGACCCGTGCGGCACTGACCGTGATCGTCATCGTCCTCGTGTTCACCGCGATCGGCACGATCCTGTGGGTCGGCGGCCACGACGTGCTGGCCGGGCGGCTGAGCGCCGGCGACCTCAGCGCCTTCGTGTTCTACGCGGTCGTCGTGGCGGGGTCGGTCGGCGCCATCAGCGAGGTCGTCGGCGACCTTCAGCGGGCGGCGGGCGCCACGGAACGGCTGTTCGACCTGATGGCGACGGAGCCGGAGATCACCGCGCCGGCAAACCCGGCCCCTCTGCCCGTTCCGGTCAGGGGAGCGGTCGCCTTCGACGCCGTCCGCTTCCACTATCCGTCGCGCCCCGACGACGCGGCGCTGGACGAGTTCAGCCTGTCGGTGGCGCCCGGCGAAACGGTGGCGCTGGTGGGACCCAGCGGCGCCGGCAAGACGACGGTGTTCCAGCTCCTGCTGCGTTTCTACGATCCGCGTCACGGCCGCGTCCTGCTCGACGGCGTCGATATCCGGACGGCCGATCCGGCGGAAGTCCGTGCCCGGATCGGGCTGGTGCCGCAGGACCCGGTGATCTTCTCGACCAGTGCGATGGAGAACATCCGCTACGGGCGGCTGGACGCCAGCGACGACGAGGTTCGCGCCGCCGCCGATGCCGCCCATGCGCTGGAGTTCCTGGAGCAGCTGCCGGACGGCCTGAACACCTATCTGGGCGAGAAGGGCGTACGGCTGTCCGGCGGCCAGCGCCAGCGGGTCGCCATCGCCCGAGCCATCCTCCGCAATCCGCCGGTCCTTTTGCTGGATGAGGCGACCAGCGCCCTCGACGCCGAGAGCGAGCGAGTCGTTCAGGAAGCGCTGGAAAAGCTGATGCGGAACCGGACGACGCTGATCATCGCTCATCGTCTTGCGACAGTTCTCAATGCGGATCGCATCGCGGTAATGGAGCAGGGAAAGCTAGTTGCAACTGGGACACATACGGACTTGATCCGCCAGGGCGGTTTGTACGCGCGCCTCGCGTCCCTCCAGTTCGACCGGCGCGACGACGGCCGGGCCGCTCTTGCCTTGCCGGACGTTGCAGAGTAAGTCTTTGTCATGGTTGACACTCGCCCGACAGGTCCGAATACCCATCTCCCCGTCCGCACCGACGGCGGCGGCAGTGCGCGAACCTCCGCCGGACGCTCGGTAGAGGAAGCGCGGCCACGCCGTTCGCATTCCGGCCGGGTTCCGACGCTCAAGCAGCTCGCCTTCCTGGTGGTGGACGGCGTCCTGACGCTGCCGCCCTATTACAGGCGCGGCATGTATCTCGACCTGCTGGTTTAGGTCAGCTCCCGCTCCTCAAGCTTCCTCCGGCGTCAGGCGCCTGCATCCCCTATGCTTTCCCAGAAAGCCAAGTACGCCCTTCGTGCCTTGCTGATGCTCGCCGAACAGCCGGACGCAGACATGGTGATGATCGCGGACATCGCGGAACGTGAGAACGTGCCGCGCAAGTTCCTCGAAGCGATCCTGGTCGACCTGCGCAAGCGCGGCCTGCTCGACAGCAAACGCGGCAAGTACGGCGGCTACCGGCTGGCGAAGCCCGCCGAGGCGATCTCCTTCGGGGAGATCATCCGCATCGTCGACGGTCCGCTGGCTCCCCTGCCCTGCGCCAGCAAGAGCGGGTTTCGCGCCTGTGCCGACTGTACCGACGTCAACAGCTGCTCGGTCCGCTGGCTGATGCTTCAGGTCCGGGATGCGACGGCGGACATCCTGGACAACTGTTCCCTGGCGGACGCGCTGAAGCACCGGCAGGCGACCGGCCTGCTTCCCGCACAGTTCGAGATCTGACGTGGCAGGCCATGGCGCCGCAACGGCGCCTCGACTTGCGGGTACCGGCCCAGGCCTTTCGTGACGCAAGCTTCGGAACCATGTTTAATGAAGACCTGTGATGTGGGCTCCATGCCACAGAGCTTTTTAAGTGACTGGTTCAGGAGTACGGGGCATGCCGCGAGTTTACCAACGTCCGTTTGACTGGCGGGCAATACAGCTTGGCCTTGTTCTCGCGTTCGTCTTGACGCTTGGATCAGCAAGTTCCAGTCTGGGCAATTCCGGGATACTCCAGAAATTCTTTGGAAGCTACACGGGGCAGAGCATTTCTCTGGCCGACCAAGGTCTGAGCGAGCGCGATCTGGCCGTAACGATCAAGCCCTATCAGAACGAGGGCTTCTCGCTGGACTGGACCACGATCACCAAACGAGCGGACGGCAAGTCGAAGCACCAGTCCTACTCCGTCGCCTTCGAGCCGACCCCGCGCGAGGGCATCTACCGCGCGGCCCAGCGCCGCAACATGTTCGGCCATTTCACGCCGCTCGACCCGATGGCGGGCGAGCCTTACCTTTGGGCGCATCTGAGCGACGACACGCTGACGGTTCAGGCGCTGATCATCACGGAAGACGGCGGATATGAGATCCAGACCTATGAGCGCCGGCTGGCGCCGCACGGGTTGGACCTCACCTTTTCCCGGATCTCGGATGGCAAGATCCTGAAGACCATCGATGGCGTGCTGCGCAAGGCGGAAGGCGCGAAGTGAGCGCCATCCGGTCGTCCGGGCCTGTGCGCGCCCGGTCACGACCCCGTCAATCCAGGACCGTATTGCGGATGTTGACGAACCGGATGACGGTCCCGAGCCAGCCGGGCGTCATGCCGTTTCCCTGAAGGTAGATGCATCCGACCAGCCGGTCGATCTGGCCGTCGGCGTCGCTGAAGGGCAGCGTCAGACGCTCGCACACGACAGGCGAAGCGCCGCGGCGGCGGAGTTCGTCATCCGACCAGATGACCTTGCCGGTCTCCTGAACCTGGAGACAGTCGGAATCGATCCGCTCGCTTCCCGGCCCCAGGAGCGCCGATGCGGTGCGCCGTCCCGTCATGTCCACACCGATGGCGCGGATGAGGCCGGAGCCGAAGCGGGAGAAGTGAGCCCCCATATCGGTGAACCTGACCTCGAACATGTTGGGAAGCCAGAACGCCAGGTCCGGCACCATGTCGATCGTCCAGCGGGGCGGATGGTGGGACGAGTTCTGATGCCGAAGCCAGATTTCATATAGCGACCACAGGCGTTGATCCCCCGGATAGAAACTGCCGAAGGTGAAGGAGCAGGCGTCGCCGATGCCCGAGATTATCGCAGGGGAGATGCCTCCGGGTTCGCTGTAGAATTTCGTCAAGTCGGCCGTGAAGCTTTGGGCAACAGACATTTTTTGCCTCGTCGATTGCAGCGGCGGCAGGATGGTTCCTGAGCTACCCCTGAGATTAGCAAGCGACGTGCCACAGGATTGTCACAGCAATCCGCAAACGACCCGCCCTGTTCCGGGGAATCCGAGACGGAAATTCCCGCAAGCTGCCGGGCACTTTGTGCCGGGTGGCAGGCCTTGCCGGAACCAGGCGGGCATCCCGTTGTTAGTCCTGAGGCAAACAAGGCCCCCATCAGGCCATCCACGGAACAGGGAGAAGATCATCATGTCGATCAGCACACGCCTTGCAACGGGAGCGATCCTCCTGCTTGCCATTGCGGGATGCACGGACAACAGGTCGATGGAGCGGTCTTCTCCCGGCGGTTCGGCCGGAACGGCCGGAACTGCGGGCAGCAACGGCCTTGGAACCGATCAGGTGATTTGCCCGCCGGGCGCCCAGCAGCCGGAATGCCTGCGTCCCCGGACCAACCCGGACGACTGACCGGCCGGTCATCGCGAGCGCCGGCCGCCGCGATGCCTGTCGGTGAAGGTGGGTGGCTTTCGGGCCACCCATTTTATGAAACGCACGATTTCCGGATGCGACCGCAGCCGATCTATCGTGTGGAAGTGATCGCGCAGTTCCTTTTCGCCCAGCACCGCGTGGATCTTGGAATGGCAGATCCGGTGCAGAGCGACCGTCACCGTCCCCTTGTAGGTGCGCGGCACGAGATGATGCAGGTTCACGCTGGGACCCGGCACCAGAGGCCGTCCACACAGAGGGCAGTTATCGGTGTCCGCCGGCGCCAACGAGGCTGCCGCTACGCTCCCGGCGAAGGCGCCGCGAGCGCCTTCACGGGAACTGCCTTTAGAAACACCCTTACTGTGCCGTCCATCCGCCATCCATCGTGAGCGCGGAGCCGGTCATGTTGCTGGCGGCATCGGAACTCAGGAAGACGGCCAACTCGCCCAGTTGCTCCGGCGTCACGAACCGCTTGGACGGCTGCTTCTCGCCCAGCAGATCGCGGGCGGCGTCTTCCCCGCTCAAGCCCTTGCGTTCGGCCAGGGCGTCGATCTGCTTCTGGACCAGCGGGGTCAGCACCCAGCCGGGGCAGATGCAGTTGGAAGTGATGCCCGTCTCGGCATTCTCCAGCGCCGCGACCTTGCTGAGGCCGATCACGCCGTGCTTGGCCGCGACATAGGCCGACTTGTTGACGCTGGCGACCAGACCGTGGGCCGACGCGATGTTGATGATACGGCCCCAGCCGCGCTGCTTCATCTGCGGCAGGGCGTAGTGCATGCCGTAGTAGACGGCGGACAGGTTGATCGCGATGACGGCTTCCCAGCGCTCCGGCGGGAATTCCTCGATCGGGGCGGTGAACTGGATGCCGGCATTGTTGACCAGGATGTCGATCTTGCCGAGTTCGCCCGTCGCGTGCTCGACCAGCGTCTTGATCTGGTCCGGTTTGCTGAGATCGGCGCCGTCGTAACCGACCTTGACGCCGAACTGGTCGGCGATCCGCTTTTGCAGGCTGGCGATCGCGTCGGCCTCGCCGAAGCCGTTCAGCATCACGTCGGCTCCCTTGGCCGCCAGCGCTTCGGCGATGCCGAGGCCGATGCCGCTGGTCGAGCCGGTCACCAATGCTGTTTTGCCTTTAAGCATGTCTCTCTCCCTTCGGGGACGTATGGACGTCGATCGCTAAGTTATTGGACAGGAGTGATAAACCCTGCGCAGGAGCGGGCCAAGCCGAAACCGCATACCCGGTTGGCCAGTCTCCGCGGCACTGGATTGCAGGCCGGTATCAACGCGCCGGGGCTGGCTGGACGGGCACGATGACGCTGTCCGGCGGCAGAGGGGCGGCCGCCGCCGCACGGCGCCGGCCAGGATCGGAAGACGACCGCTGTTCCAGCTTGCCGGTAAAGGCGGCGGCATCCAGCGCCCGATGCGGCCGGTCGAGCGGGCCGGTGAGGTTCAGGCCGAAGGCCGGCAGGTCGGCGTCCCCGCTCAACCGGATACCGAGCGCCAGATCGAGGACCCAATTGGCCAGATCGGCGGAGCCGGCGGCGGTGATATCGGCACTGGGCGCCGATGCCGTCAGGTCGTCGGTGCGGAAGACTCCCTTCTCGATCCGGAGCGATCCGGCCAGCCGGTCGATGCGGGTCTGTCCGCCCGCCGTCGACTTGGTCAGCAGGTCGTTGAGTTCCTTCTGGGTATCGGCACTGTCCAGCCGCGAGGCGATACGGTCCAGATCGAACCCGGCGACCGCGCCGTCGCGCACCTTGACGGTTCCGGAGCCGCCCAAGCTGCCGATCATTTCGGCCTGCGACCCGCCTTGGGCCGTGATATCGAGGTCGAGATCGAGGATGCCTTCGGGGAGAGAGACAGATGCGGGCTTCGCCCGGAGAAGTTCCAGATCGGAGCCGATCATGGACAGCTTGGCCGCAAGCGCCGGCACCCCGTCGGCCGGAACCGACAGCTTGCCGGAGAATCCCACCTGACCGCCGACCATGCCGCCATCGAGCTGTTCAACCGTGAGTTCGCCGTTTTCCAGCCGGGCACGGGCGGCGGTATCGGTCAGCCTGTGATCGCCGTAGGCGATGGCGCGCGAAGTCAGGGCCAGACGGCCGTCGATGCCGCGCATCCAATCAAGCCGGAACGGCGAATCCGACCACAGCAATCCTTCCGCCGCGAGGGCCGGCTGGATCAGCGACGGCACCATCGTTGCCCGCGAAGACGTCTGAAGGAAGTGATCGATGACGATCTCCCCCGTCTGGATGCGGGCGTCGATGACGGGACGCTCCTTCTCCAGATCGACCGTCGCGTCGCCCTGGATGCTGACCGGTCCCGCCATGCCTTGAAGTGCCGCTATCGACAGGGCCGACGGCGAGCCGGATATCTCGCCGTAGAGATCAACGCTGCCGAGCTTGCCGGCGGGACGCCAGTCGGGCGCGAAGACCTGGGCGAACTTGGCGGCCTCGGGATGAATGGTCCTGACCTTCAAGTCGTATCCGAGTGTCGCGCCGAGATCGCTCAGCGTTCCGCCGGCCTGCACGGTGCCTCCGGCGACACTGGCGGTGAGGTCCACCGCCAGACGTTCGGGATCGCCGGCGATGCGTCCCTGGAGCGTCGCCTCCCCCAGCCGATCCGCGGGAATGCCGAACCTGTGACCGGCCAGCGATGGAAAGGTCCGCTGGAACTGGACCAGCGATGCGGCCTTCAAATCGACGGTCAGCTCCACGTCGTCGAGCGGCTGGAGCTTGCCCAGGCTGCCCTGGATGCTTCCCGCGATGCCGGCGAGATCCGTTGTGCGGAACTGACGGAGCGCCAGCCTGCCGTTGGTCAGCGTACCGTCCAGCTTGGCCTGCTGCACCGGCACGCCGGCGACGGTCAGGGTCGCGATATCGGCGTTGAGGTTGGCGTCGAAGCCGGCAAGCCAGCCGGCCAGATCCGGCTTGGGCACGCCGTCCGGCCGGACATGCGGTTCCCCGTTGTCGGAAAAGCCGGTCAGATCCGGCACATAGGCATCCAGGTTGAGACGGTCGATTTCAAGCCTTGCGCCGAATCCGGGGCGTCCCCGATCGACATAGGCGACGCCGCCAGTCACCCGGGACGTATCGACCCTCAGGTCGATCCCGCCGAACTGGATATTGTCCGGCCGCCCGGTCACCTGGGCCGTCATGGAGAACTTGCGCAGCCGGTCGGCCGGCACCCGGTCCACGGCGTAGCCCAGCCACTCCAGCAAGGCGCGCAGGTTGTCGGCATTGGCGTCCAGTCCGACGTCGAGCACCGGCAGGCCGCGTTCGGACGCCACGGTGCCGGTCAGCGCCACGTCGCCTCCGCCCGGCAGCAGCGCCGACAGCCGCCGGAGCGTCATGACGCCCTTATCCAGCGCCGCCTCCAGCCGGGCCTGCCGGACGATGTTGCCGCGATAGCTGAGGGCGTCGATCCCGAGCGTCAGCTTGGCCTGGAGCACCGAGGGCAGCCGGAAGGCCGGCGCCTGTCCACCGGCCAGCGCCAGCCAGCCATCCAGGTCGAAGCGGTTGAACGACAACGTCAGCTCGCCCTGGGAGTCGCCTTGCGGCCGGGTCTGCTCCGCACCCGTCTTGCCGGCCGATGTCGGATTGTACTTGAAGTTGCCGGTACCGCGCGTGTCGCCGACCTGAATTTCGATCCCGTTGAGTTCGACCGCCCGCATCGACGCGTTGACCGCGGTGCGGAAATTGTAGGACTGCTGAAGGACGGCAGGCAGCTCCGACGAGGACGGATCGTTGGCGGCCTTGAGGATGGCGGTCACGGCGGGACGCAGGTCGGGGCCTTCGGCGCGCAGGTCGCCCTGAAGCTTGAACTCGGTCCCCGTGATCACGATGCCGGCGAATCGGAGGGTCCCGGAATTGGCGGCCTCGGGCTGGCGCAGCGACACCCGGACCGGCAATGCCCCGCCCTCCCCCATCCGTCCGGCGGTGAGTTCGACCGCCAGCGGGACGCCGCGCGCGAGCACGGCCCCCTGGATCTGGAACGGCCCGACGAGACTGCCGGCGACGACCTGCGCATCGACCGACTCGACACGCTCCCGGATGCCGGTGGTGGAGTCCCCATAGATGACGGTGCCGTTCTGGATCGTGAGCTGGTCGAGCTGAACGGCTTCGGCCAGCCGGTTGGCCGGCAAGGCCGCATTGGCCGTGGGCGCGAAGTCCCAGTTGCGGCGGCCGTCGCTCAGGACCTCGAGCGCTATCACCGGCTCGATCAGCGCTACGCTCTGGACCTGGATGCGCCCGCGCAGCAGCGGCATCAAGGCCACCCGTACGTCGAGCTTGCGGAGGCGCACCATGTCCGGTTCGGACGCTCCCGGCAGATTGGCAAGCCTCGCGCCCGCTACCGACAGGGTCGGACGGGGCAGCAGCGCCAGGTCTATGTTGCCGTCGAGCGTCACGGCGCGGCCGGTCGCGGCCCCGAGCCGGGCCGCGATCGCAGCCGTGTGCGGGTTCCAGGCGCTCA